>TARA_R110001606_G_scaffold117588_6_pt1 | contig 61461 bp, 60 predicted proteins | sample TARA_R110001606 | Tara Oceans TARA_R110001606 (sample SAMEA4398315) | marine metagenome | biome: Polar Biome; feature: [SRF] surface water layer (ENVO:00010504); material: water (ENVO:00002006), including particulate matter (ENVO:01000060) such as... | depth 5 m
GTTCCGTAATTTCGGTAAAAAATCATTAACAGAACTAGAAGAATTAGTTATTGTTAAAGGGTTGAACTTTGGAATGGATTTAACAAAATACAAATTAGATAGAGATTAATCTTTCATATTTTGCTCCTCAAAATGAGTAGATGCAAGATGGAAGTATAAAACACAGTCATGAGACACGGAAAAAAATTCAATCATTTAGGTAGAAAAACGGCACATAGAAAAGCTATGTTAGCTAATATGACTTGTTCTTTAATAGAACACAAGCGTATTAATACTACTGTTGCTAAAGCAAAAGCATTAAGAGTTTTTGCAGAGCCAATTATTACTAAATCTAAAGAAGATACAACACACAATAGACGTCTTGTTTTTTCTAGTTTAAGAGATAAGTATGCTGTTACAGAGTTGTTTAAAGAAATTGCTGTAAAAGTTGCTGATAGACCAGGAGGATATCTTCGTATTATAAAATTAGGAAATCGTCAAGGGGATAATGCACCGATGGCAATGGTAGAATTAGTTGATTATAACGAAATCTATAATCCTAAAGGAACGAAAGCTAAGAAAACTACACGTAGAGGAAGAAGCAAAAAAGCAGATGATACTCAAGTAGAAGGAACGGCAACAGAAGGAAAATCTGAAGAATAAGAAATGAATATTTTTTAAATCATATCAAAGGGATAAACGTAAAGTTTATCCCTTTTTTTATATTTTTGCATCACTAACAACAACACGAATCAATGAAATATCAAACACGTAAAAAAGCATTAGTTTTATTAGCAGACGGAACAATTTTTTATGGTAAATCTGTTGGAATAGAAGGAACAGCTACTGGAGAAATTTGTTTTAATACTGGGATGACTGGTTATCAGGAAATTTTTACAGATCCATCTTATTTTGGTCAATTAATGGTAACAACGAATGCTCATATTGGGAATTATGGAGTTAATAATGAAGAAGTAGAGTCTGATGGAATTAAAATTTCTGGATTAATATGTAGAAATTTTAGTTTTACTCATTCAAGAGTAGATTCGGACGGTAATTTAAAAGATTGGTTTAAAGAGCATAATTTAGTAGCTATTTCTGATGTAGATACAAGAGCCTTGGTTGCATATATTAGAGACAATGGGGCAATGAACGCAATTATTTCTACCGATGTGGAAAATATTGATAATTTAAAAAGTTTACTATCTGAAGTACCAAGTATGGAAGGTTTAGAATTAGCTTCTAAAGTTTCTACCAAAGATCCTTATTTTGTGGGTGATGAAAATTCATCTATCAAAATTTCAGCTTTAGATATCGGAATTAAAAAGAATATCCTAAGAAATTTTGTAAAAAGAGGTGCTTATGTAAAAGTATTTCCATTTGACTCAACTTTTGAAGAGTTAGAATCTTTTAAACCTGATGGATATTTTATATCTAATGGACCTGGAGATCCAGAACCTTTAATAGGTGCTCAAGAAGTTGCGAAGGAAATTATAAAAAGAAATTTACCTTTATTTGGTATTTGTTTAGGACATCAAGTAATTGCTTTAGCAAACGGAATTTCTACTTATAAAATGCATAATGGGCATAGGGGGATAAATCACCCTGTTAAGAATTTACTTACAGGAAAAGGGGAAATTACTTCTCAAAATCATGGATTTGCCATCAATAGAGATGAAGCAGAGGCAAATGAAGATATAGAAATAACTCACGTACATTTAAATGATCATACCGTAGCAGGTATTAAAATGAAAAATAAAAATGTTTTTTCTGTTCAATATCATCCTGAAGCGAGTCCTGGTCCTCATGATTCAGAGTATTTATTTGATCAATTTATTTCTAATATAGAACAAGGAAGAAATGTTTTGTCGTAACTTTAATGTTACTCGTCTATACTAAATTGTATTTTAACATTTTCTTGATTGATTAACAAATAATATTGTTTACTTTTGAATCGTGATGTAAAAATCACATTCTTTTTCATAGCAATTTTCCCACTCAATTTATTGAGTGGGTTTTTTTTTTGACTTATTTTTTTATTTTAGCAAACGTTTTCGTAATTAATTAAGTACAAATTATTAAATCCTTTATACATTTCGTAATTTAGCATCAGAAAAATAAATATTAAATTAATTAAACAAACATCAATATAATGAGTATAATTATTAGTGTTCATGCACGTCAAATTTTTGATTCAAGAGGAAATCCTACAGTAGAAGTAGATGTAACAACAGAGAATGGAGTATTAGGTAGAGCTGCAGTTCCGTCAGGAGCTTCAACTGGAGAACATGAAGCTGTTGAGTTACGTGATGGTGGTAAGGATTACATGGGTAAAGGAGTTTTAAAAGCAGTAAAAAATGTAAATGAAATTATTGCTGAAGAACTTTTAGGTGTTTCTGTTTTTGAACAAAATGCTATAGATAAATTAATGATAGCTTTAGATGGTACGCCAAATAAATCTAATCTAGGAGCTAATGCTATTTTAGGAGTTTCTTTAGCAGTTGCTAAAGCTGCAGCTAATGAGTTAGGTATGCCGTTATACAGATATGTAGGTGGTGTTTCTGCTAATACATTACCTGTACCAATGATGAATATCATTAATGGTGGTTCTCATTCTGATGCTCCTATAGCATTTCAAGAATTTATGGTAATGCCGGTTAAAGCAGAAACTTTTTCTAAAGCAATGCAAATGGGTTCTGAAATTTTCCATAATTTAAAGAAAGTTTTACATGATAGAAATTTATCTACCGCAGTAGGTGATGAAGGAGGTTTTGCACCAACTTTAGATGGTACTGAAGATGCTATTGAAACTATAGCTTTAGCTGTTAAAAATGCAGGTTATGTTTTCGGTGAAGAAATTAAAATCGCTTTAGATTGTGCAGCTGCAGAATTTTATGTGGACGGTAAATATGACTATACCAAGTTTGAGGGTGAAACAGGAAAAATAAGAACTAGTAAAGAACAAGCTGATTATTTAGCTGAGTTATCTGAAAAATATCCTATTATTTCTATCGAAGATGGTATGGATGAAAATGATTGGGAAGGTTGGAAATATTTAACCGATAAAATTGGTGATAAAGTTCAATTAGTAGGGGATGATTTATTTGTAACAAACGTTGAGCGTTTATCTAGAGGTATAGAAAATGGAATAGCAAATTCTATTTTAATTAAAGTTAATCAAATTGGTACTTTATCGGAAACTATTGCTGCAGTTAATATGGCTAAAAATGCTGGTTATACTTCTGTAATGTCTCATAGATCTGGTGAAACAGAAGATAATACTATTGCAGATTTAGCTGTTGCTTTAAATTGTGGTCAAATTAAAACTGGTTCAGCATCTCGTTCAGATAGAATGGCTAAATACAATCAATTACTACGTATTGAAGAAGAATTAGGCGAAACTGCTTATTTCCCTAAAGAGAAAGCATTTAAGATATTATAGAATATATTATAATTATTATAAGAGCCTCATATTTATATGAGGCTTTTTTTGTTTAGAATTGGATAATATTTAACTATGTAAAAATTTTAAAAATCTATATCTATAGTCTTTTAATATCATATAAAAAATGATATCTTCGTGAAATAGATAATAAATTAAAAAAAAGATCATAAATGTCAGATATAGCTAAATTGCAAGTTGGAGATAATTCATACGAATTTCCTTTAATAAAGGGAACAGAAAATGAGGTAGCCATTGATATTAAAAACTTAAGAGATGTTACAAATGGAATTATAACCATAGATCCAGGATATAAAAATTCTGGTTCTTGTGAAAGTGCTATTACTTTTTTAGATGGTGAAAAAGGTGTTTTACGATATAGAGGATATCCTATTGAGGAGTTAGCTGAAAAAGCTGATTTTTTAGAAGTATCTTATGCTCTAATATTTGGTAATTTGCCAACTCAAGAGGAGTTAGATAAATTTCATGCAGACATTAGATCACACGCTATTGTTGATGATGATGTAAGGAAAATTATTGAAGCTTTCCCTAGAAATGCACACCCAATGGGAGTACTTTCTTCTTTAACTAGTGCTTTAACAGCGTTTAATCCATCTTCTGTAAATGTTGATTCAAAAGAAGAAATGTATGCTTCTATTGTAAGAATAATGGCAAAATTTCCTGTTTTGGTTGCATGGACAATGAGGAAGAAAAAAGGAATGCACTTAAATTATGGTAGAAATACTTTAGGTTATGTAGAGAATTTAATGTACATGATGTTTAAGAAGCCTAATGAAGATTTTGAAGTAAATCCTATTATTAAGAATGCTTTACATAAATTATTAATTTTACATGCAGATCATGAACAAAATTGTTCTACTTCTACTGTTAGAATTGTAGGTTCTTCACACGCTGGTTTATTTGCTTCTTTATCTGCTGGTATTTCTGCACTTTGGGGGCCACTTCATGGTGGAGCTAATCAAGCAGTATTAGAAATGTTAGAGGCAATTCAGGCTGATGGTGGCGATACGGCTAAATATATGGCAAAAGCGAAAGATAAAAATGACCCTTTTAGATTAATGGGTTTTGGACATAGAGTTTATAAAAACTTTGATCCAAGAGCAAAAATTATCAAAGCAACTGCAGATGAAGTGTTAAATGATTTAGGTGTAGATGATCCAATTTTAAATATCGCTAGAGCTTTAGAAAAAGAAGCTTTAAGTGATCCTTATTTTGTAGAAAGAAAATTATATCCAAACGTAGATTTTTATTCAGGAATTATATACAGAGCAATGGGTATTCCTGTAGAAATGTTTACAGTAATGTTTGCTTTAGGACGTTTACCGGGTTGGATTGCTCAGTGGAAAGAAATGAGATTGAACAAAGAGCCAATAGGGAGACCACGTCAAATTTATATAGGTGAAACTCAAAGACCTTTCGTGGAAATTGAGAAAAGATAAAAAAATGTATTATTTTTACTAAAAATTTAAAGGCTTCATAATTTATGAGGCCTTTTTTATCTATCTAGCAATATGTTACAACTTAATATTAAAAATGAAACTTCTAGATTAAGGGCAGTTGTTTTAGGAACTGCAAAAAGTAACGGGCCAGCACCAAGTGTGGAAGATTGTTATGACCCTAAAAGTTTATTGCATGTTTTAGAAGGAACTTACCCAAAAGAAGAAGACATGATTTTAGAAATGGAAGCAGTTGCTAAAGTTTTTGAAAAATATAATGTAACTGTTTTTAGACCAAATATTTTACAAAATTATAATCAAATATTTTCTAGAGATATTGCTTTTGTTATAGATGATAAATTAATAAAAGCCAATATTTTACCTGACAGAGAAAAAGAATATCAAGCTATAGAGCCAGTTCTTAATCAAATTGATAAAGTAAATATTATTAATTTACCTAAAGAATGTCATGTAGAAGGAGGCGATGTAATGCCTTGGAATGAATATATTTTTATAGGTACATATTCTGCTGATGATTATGCAACTTATATAACTGCTCGCACAAATATGGCCGCAGTTAATAAATTACAAGAATTGTTTCCTAATAAAATTGTGAAACCTTTCGAACTAAGAAAATCTAATACTGATGCTAAAGAAAATGCACTACATTTAGACTGTTGTTTTCAACCAATAGGAAAAAATAAAGCAATTTTACATAGAAACGGATTTCTTATTGAAAGCGAATATAATTGGTTATTAAATTATTTTGGAGAAGAGAATGTATTTGAAATATCAAAAGAAGAAATGTATAACATGAATAGTAACGTTTTTTCAATTTCGGAAAATGTAATCATTTCTGAGAAAAATTTTACGAGATTAAATAACTGGTTACGAAATAATAATTTTATAGTAGAAGAAGTTCCTTATGCAGAAATTGCAAAGCAAGAAGGTCTTTTAAGATGTTCTACTTTACCTTTAATTAGAGATTAAATAATACCAAAAAAAAGCTGCTTTATGCAGTTTTTTTGTGTTTATGCTAATAGAGCTGCATCAATTACGTCTATAAATAAAATTAGGTAGTTAATTCTCGAGCATATTTAAACAGGCAACAATACGGTATTTTAAAACAGCATCTAAAGTAGCAATTGTGGCACATCGGCCAAAGTATTCCGAGACGAATTTGAGTTTAATAAAGCTTGAAAAGCATCGTTTGCAGTTGCAAATACGGCATAAGAACAAGGGCTAGACAAGACACTTGCTAAATCTGCTCTTCTAACAGCAGTAAACAAACGTATTAAATTATTTTATAGCCGCATCTGCAATTGTATTTGTTTCTAAGGTAGGTTTATCATTATTGCTGTAAGACACTAACAAGGATGCAAACAAAAATAGATATCTAAATGCATCACAATCCGTAAAAAAAAGTATAATTTTGTTTTTACATTTAATCTGTAATATGCTACAAACTACAAATACAATCTTAATGATACGTCCTATAAATTTTAGGATGAACGAACAAACAGCGGTAAATAACTATTATCAAAAAACATTAAAAGAATTATTGCCCGCAACTGTCAACCAAAAAGCACAGCAAGAATTTGATGCTTTTGCAGAAAAATTAAGAAATTTTGGAGTAAATGTTGTGGTGGTTTCAGATACTAATGAATTTGATACTCCAGATTCTATTTTTCCTAATAATTGGATTTCTTTTCATGAAGAAGGTATTGTTGCGCTGTATCCAATGTTTGCAGAAAACAGACGCTTAGAAAGAAGAGAAGATGTTTTGGTAGAATTAGAAAAAAATGGATTCCTAATTGAAAATATTATAGATTATACATCTGCAGAAGAAGAACAAGTGTTTTTAGAAGGTACAGGAAGTATGATCTTAGATCGTGAAAATAAAAAAGCTTATTGTGCTTTATCTCCAAGAGCAGATGAGGATTTGTTTATTGAATTTTGTGAAGAATTTGAGTATACCCCAGTAGTTTTTACTTCTTATCAAACTGTAGAAAATAAAAGAGAAGCAATTTATCATACCAATGTTATGATGTGTGTTGCAGAAACATTTGCTGTAATTTGTTTGTCTTCTATAGACGATAAAAGCGAACGTAAAAATATATTAAAACATTTAAAAGAAGATAAAAAACAAGTAATTGATATTACAGAAGAGCAAGTAAATAATTTTGCAGGTAATATGCTGCAAGTAAAAGGGGCTAATGATGAACTTTTTTTAGTGATGAGTCAAGCAGCTCATGATTGTTTAACGCAAAGTCAAAAATCGCAAATAAACAGACATTGCAAAATAATTTCTAGTTCTTTAGCTACCATTGAAGCCTGTGGTGGTGGAAGTGCTCGTTGCATGATGGCAGAAGTTTTTTTACCTAAAGTTAATTAAGTTACTGTTATAATGCATTTAATATTCCTTGCTGTTGCACCTGTTATGGTGATTGTTTTATATATCTATTTTAAAGATAAATTTGAAAAAGAACCGATTCCTTTTTTATTTAAAAACTTTCTTTTAGGCGCATTTGCAAGTGTTTTAATCACTTTTGTGCTTAGTATTGTAGCTAGCTTTATTTTTCAATTACCAAATGATAACAGCTTTATAGATCAATTTATAAAAGCATTTATAGTTGTTGCTTTGGTAGAGGAGTTTTCTAAATATCTTATCGTTAGATATTATGCACAAACAAACAAGGAATTTAATGAGCCTTTTGATGGTATCGTTTACGCTGTTATGGTTTCTATGGGATTTGCTGCTTTAGAAAATGTTTTATACGTTTTTCAACATGGAGTTGAAACAGGAATTACAAGAGCTTTTACGGCAGTTCCCGCTCATGCAGCTTTTGCTATTTTAATGGGGTATTTTATGGGAAAAGCTAAGTTTTCTAAGAATAAAATAATGTTAAATTTGTTAGGTCTATTCGTTGCAACAGTTTTTCACGGCGCTTATGATTTCTTTTTGTTTATTAATTTTATTCCGGGAACAGTAATTGGTGCTTTTGCTTCTTTAATTGTAGGTGTTATTTTGTCTAAGAAAGCGATAAAAAGACATCAAGAAAGCTCTAATTTTAATGTTTGATGATTTTTCTGATGACACTTTTTTTGTCATCAAACAAGATTTTTACAATATAAATTCCGTTGGAAAGATGAGAAATATTTATTTCTTTTTGAAGAGCATTAAAACGTACTACTTTTTTACCTAAAGGACTATAGATATCAACAGATTGTATTGTTTTTTTACTTCGGATAGTTAGGTTTCCAAAAGTTGGATTCGGAGAAATATTAAAATCCTCAAAATCATTTTTCGCTACTAACAAAAGGATTGCTCTATCGTCTCTAAATTCAAAAAATTTTTGTTTTAATGAGATGTTATTTTCGCTTACAGCTTCTCTAGAAATATAAAATTTTCCATTATCAAAACTTGTAATTCCTTCAACTTGATTGCCAATACCCAATTCATTTGTTAAGGTGTATTTGCTAAATCCAGATTTAAAAATATCATCTCCAGGTGATCTATTAGAACTGATATACACTAAAAACGGAATTGAACTAGCGTTAATACCACAAAGTAAAAAATTGCTGTTTTGTACCGTTGCGCCAGTAATTAAACCTTGAATATTGGCAGTACTAACTTTAACAGCTTTGTGATTGCCAATTGAAATTGGAAATTTATAAACATTGGTTTTTAAATCGCCTCTGTTTTTAGTGAAAAGCAGAAAATTATTTTCATAAACTACGAGAGCTTCAGCGTCAAAATTATGACTATCAGAACTTGTGAAATTTGTTTGATCCTCATAATAAAAGGAAATTATTTCAGCAGAAACACTGTTACCATTTTTAAAATCGGATTTTAAAATTCTGTAAATTTTTAGGTCTTTTCTTGTTCCTTTATTGTTTCCAGTATCACTAATGTATATATAAGTCTCATCATCAGCTAAATCTTCCCAATCAACATTTGTGGCATTTGTTACTGTAATTCGTCTGTTAAGAATTCCAGACAAACTATCTATTTCATATAAATAAGCTTCATCTCCGTTATCATTATTCGTGATGATTTTACCATCTAAAAAAAGTAAACCAGAGGTTTCTTTAACCACCGCAGGTAGATCGAATTTAGCTTTAAAACCTGTAATTTGACTTTGCCCTAAAAAGGAGCTTAGTAGAATCAATAAAAACAAATAATGAGTTGAAGCTTTTATCATTTGTTATTTTAAAGCTTCATCAATAATTTTTCCTGTAGATGAATTTGGAGCTTCTATTTGTAATAAATTTGAAATTGTTGGAGCAATATCTATAATTTCATATTTCTTTTTTGAAACCCCTTTTTTAATTCCGTTTCCATAAAAAATAACAGGAATATGTGTATCGTAAGAATAACCAGATCCATGAGAAGTACCTGTTCTGCCACCTGTTAAAGTTGCTGGGTAAGGGATTAGCATTATATCTCCAGAAAACTTTTGATTATATCCGTTTTGTAAGGAATTTAAAATACCGTCATTAAATCGAGTTGTTTGCAGTGTTTTGGCTGTAACAGCTTTATAAATTCCCTCAAAATTAATAACTTCTTCAGCCAATCTTTCAGCTACTTTATCTTTGTCTAAACCTAAAGATTCAATTTTATCTTTATCTAAAAATATTTGATAGTTAGAAATATTTTCTATCAACTCTACGGAGTTAAAATATTTTTTTGTAACCTCTAAAGCTGCTAATTTAAACTTACTAAAATTTAAATAGTGGGCAGGTATTTTTATAGATTGCAAATAAGCAGGAATATCAACAGCTGCATGATCTGCGGTTAAAAAAACAGTATACTTATCTTGTCCAACTTGTTGGTCTAAAAACGATAATAAATCGGCTAAATCTTTATCCATTCGTAAATAAGTATCCTCAATTTCTATAGATGTGGGTCCAAATTGATGCCCTACATAATCGGTAGAAGAAAAACTAACGGCTAAAAAATCTGTGTAGTCACCTTTTCCTAAATTTTCTCCAATAATGGCTGCTTTTATAAAATCTGCAGTAAAAGAATTACCAGCAGGTATTTCTTTTATAATATCAAAATCGCCGTTTTTTGCTCTTAAATTTGGGATATCGTGAGGAAAAGAAGCGGTAGTTTCTCCTGTAAATTTTCCTTCAAAAATATTTTCATCGGCAATACTATTTGTGTACGAATTTATATCATAAAGTGTAGTCCATGGCATATTTAAATAAGTATCTGCCTTCGCAGACTTATTGAAATCTAAAACCCAATTAGGTAAGTTTTCCATATAAAATGATGAGGAAACCCATTGGCCATTTTTTCCACCATCAAACCAGTATGCACCATTTGCTGTATGACCAGCAGGCAAAATAGCAGATCTGTCTTTTAGTGCAATTCCAATCGTTTTACCTTTCATGTTTTGCGCCAAATGCAATTGATCTGTAATAGTTGTTGTTTGTAATCTTGCGGGAGATTTTTTTCCGGCAGTGCTATCATTACCAATAGTTTTGTAATTTTCATCATCTACACAATAAATAGATTTTTTTAAAAATTTATCATACCAATCGTTAGATATTATTCCGTGATTATCAGGTGTAGTTCCTGTATAAATGGATGTATGCCCAACGGCAGTATAAGTTGGTATGTAATTATAATGTGCATTTTCTAATGAAAAACCGTTGTTTAATAAACGTTTAAAACCATTGTCACTATATCTATCAGAAAATCTGGTTAAATAATCATATCTCATTTGGTCTATTACAATACCAATTACAAGCTTTGGCTTTTCTTGTTTAAGTTCTTGATTTATTTGTTGCGCTTTACATCCTGTAAAAAGAAGTGAACAAAAAGTGAAAATTAGAATCTGTTTTTTCATGTTTAATAATACTTTATATATACATCAAAAGTACTTAAATTTTATTTTTGATGGATGGTTTTCGCTCTCTATTGATGTAAATTTAATACTTTAGCACAAAATTTAATCTATGAATTACATAGAGCATACGGGTAAATACTTTTTAATGCTTATTCAGGTTTTTAAAAAACCACAGAGAACTAGGGTTTTTTATGAAGCCTTGTTTAAAGAAATTGAAGAACTTGGCTTAAAGTCGTTGGGTATAATTATGTTTATCTCTTTTTTTATTGGTGGAGTAATTTCTTTACAAACTGCATTAAATTTAGATAGTCCTTTTATACCAGATTCTTTAATTGGTTTTGCCGCAAAAAGGTCTATTATTTTAGAGTTTGCACCAACATTCTGTTCAATTATTTTAGCAGGTAAAGTTGGTTCTTATATTACATCTAGTATTGGCGCTATGCGAGTTACAGAACAAATTGATGCCTTAGAAGTGATGGGTATAAATTCGTTAAATTATCTAGTGCTTCCAAAAGTTTTAGCAACGGTTTTATTTTATCCATTTTTAATAATTTTGGCAATGTGCTTAGGTATTTTTGGAGGATGGGTTGCAGGTGTCCTTTCTGGCCTATTTAGTGGCGAAGATTATATTGCTGGTTTACAAACAGATTTTAAGCCTTTTTTGTTGGTATACGCAATGATAAAGACCTTGGTTTTTGCCTTTTTAATTGCAACAGTGCCTTCATATCATGGCTATTTTGTAAAAGGAGGTTCTATTGCGGTAGGTAAAGCAAGTACTAAAGCGGTTGTTTGGACAACCATTTTAATAGTAGTAGCCAATTATTTTTTAACCCAAATGTTATTAACCTAAATGATCATAGTTAAAGATTTACATAAAGGTTTTGGTGATGTAAAAGTGTTAAAAGGAATTTCAACAACTTTTCATCCTGGTAAAACAAGCTTAATAATTGGTCAGAGTGGATCAGGAAAAACCGTTTTTTTAAAATCGTTAATTGGGTTGCATACCCCAGAAGAAGGTACAATTTCTTTTGATGGCAGAATAAATACCGAATTTACCATTCAACAAAAAAGACAATGGAGGCAAGAAATAGGCATGGTTTTTCAAGGAAGTGCATTATTTGATTCTCAAACAGTAGAAGAAAACGTAATGTTTCCTTTAAAAATGTTTACAGATAATACGACTTCAGAGATGTTAGATAGGGTAAATTTTGCCTTGAATAGAGTGAATCTACAAAACTCCAATAAAAAGTTGCCAGCAGAATTATCAGGAGGAATGCAAAAACGAGTTGCAATTGCAAGAGCTATTGTTATGAATCCAAAATATTTGTTTTGTGATGAACCAAATTCTGGATTAGATCCTCAAACAGCCATTGTAATTGATAATTTAATTCAAGAAATTACAGACGAATATAACATTACAACCGTAATTAATACGCATGATATGAATTCTGTAATGGAAATTGGAGAAAAAATTATTTTTTTAAAAAATGGTTTAAAAGCTTGGGAAGGAGATAGTAATGAGATTTTTAAAACTGATAATGAGGCTGTTGTAGATTTTGTGTATTCTTCTAATTTATTTAAAAAAGTTAGAGAGGCATATTTAAATGAAAAAAAATAGAAAAGATATTTGTTTAATTAAAATAAACGTGTATATTTGCAGCCGCTAAGAAAGAAAAGATGACCTGGTAGCTCAGTTGGTAGAGCATCTCCCTTTTAAGGAGATGGTCCTGGGTTCGAGCCCCAGCCCGGTCACAATCAAAATTAAAACTCTGCAATCATTGCAGAGTTTTTTTATGCTCTAAAGTTTCTTTATAGCTTAAATAGTTACAATTTCTATATATTTACATATTACTAATTAAGTTGAAATGGAAAAAAACGATCAAAAAAACGATTCTATAGAGCAATCTAAGAGCGACGTAAAGGTGGATGCAAAAGGATTTTTTTTAAGCATCAAAAATTTTTTAATAGAACTTTTAGATTTTCGTCACGATACAGATCATGAAGCCACAATAAACGCTATAAAAGCAGATATCCCTTTTAAAGGTGCTACTGCTTGGATTCTTATTTTTGCTGTTTTTGTTGCATCAATAGGGTTAAATGCAAATTCTACAGCTGTGGTTATCGGTGCAATGCTAATTTCGCCTTTAATGGGGCCGATTCTTGGTATTGGAATGTCTTTTGCAATTAATGATATAAGTACGCTAAGAAAATCATTGGTAAATCTTGGAACCATGATTTTTTTAAGTCTAATAGCCTCTTTTATGTTCTTTTACTTTTTTCCGCTAAGTGAAGATAACTCAGAGTTATTGGGTAGAGTAAGTCCAGATGTTAGAGATGTTTTAATCGCTTTTTTTGGTGGTTTAGCTTTAATGGTTGCGAGAACTAAAAAAGGGACGATTGCTTCTGTTATTTTTGGTGTAGCTATAGCAACTGCATTAATGCCGCCTTTGTGTACAGCCGGTTATGGTTTAGCAAAAGGTAATTTCACCTACTTTAGAGGAGCAATGTATTTGTTTACGATTAATACAATATTTATTGCATTGGCTACATTTTTGGTTTTGAAACTGTTAAGTTTTCCTATGCATAAATATGCAAATGCAGCAAAAAGAAAAAGATATGCAATCATTGCAACTGTGGTTGGTGTTGCGGTAATGGTGCCTGCTATTTTTACATTTATCAATGTTTTTAATAAAAGCAAGATTGACACTCAAATTAGTACGTTTTTAAAAAATGAAATTAAAAACAATAATTCATTGCAATTAATGGATTGGGAAACAGATTATGAAAAAAACGAATTAGATTTAAATTTTTTAAATGAAATAACAGAAGCAACTGTTAATGATTTGAATAACGAACTTTTAAACGAGAAGATGTATCCTAATTTAAATGATTTTAAACTTAGGATTAAAGGAAGCGATACAAAAAGTTACGATTTAATAACGAGCGCTTATAAAGATAAAAGAGAAGAATTGATAGAAAGTAAAAAGATGATTACAGAAATGCGTACTCAAATTACAGATTTACAGGCTACAATTTCTTCCTTAAATAATAGAATTGAGCAAGACGCATTAAACAAACATCAAAATGTTATTGCTTTTAGTAAAATAGCAAAAGAAACCAAAATACGATATAATGACGTTGAGCAAATTAGTTTTGCAAAAGTTTTATCGTCCAAAGATTTTATAAAGATTGATACCATTCCTACGGCAACTATTAAATGGAATTATAAATTATCTGAAAACTTGGTGAATACTAAGGAAAGAGAGTTAAGAAATTGGCTTCAAAAAGAAATGGACTTAGATACTCTTTTTATTAAAAGAGAGCGATAAAAAAAAAGAGGCTGTTTGACTTTTCAGACAGCCTCTTTTTTATATAAATTATTTAAGGATTGTAAATTTGTACTTCTACATTTTGATTGAATAAATACACTTTTTTGGTGTGCATTTCCATGCATTCGTAACGTGTTCTGCGTTTATTTCCTCTTTTGTAGATGGCATTTTTAAAAATAAATAAATTACCAAAAGGGATATCGAAAATAAAATGTTTACCAGAATCAGCAGAAAAACCTTTTAAAGCTAAAGATAAATTTACGTCAGCATCTGTACTCGCTTTTGGATTCTTTAAATAATTTGCCAAATAGGGTAATATTTCCTTCGGATAAATATCTGGATTTACAAAAGGCAACATTAAATGCTGAAAAACAGTTTTCCATTCTATACCGTGAGGTTGCACGCGGCCAAATTTCTGATGGGTTACATGATGTGCAATTTCATGGACTAAGGTTAATAAAAACTGATATTTGTTCAGGTTATTATTTACCGTAATTTGAAACCGACCGTTTGGTAATTTTCTAAAATCTCCATGTTTTGTTGCTCTCTGATTTACGATAAACAAATCAAAAGAATGCTCATCAATTAAAAATTGAACAAACGGAATTGCTTTTAACGGAATATATTTTTGGTATTCTAAACTCAAAATTTAATTTTGCTTACTGCTTACTGCTTACTGCTTAAGGTGTTGTAGTTGAAACTTGTAAAACTCTGCCATTATAAAATTTATTTCCAGTTAAAGAAAAATCAAAAATATAACTTGCCATTTCTTCGGCAGAAAGTGGTGCTTTATAATCAGGAAAAGCCTCTTCTAACATTTCTGTTTGTACGGCTCCTAAAGCTAAAACATTAAACGCAATTTGTTGCTCTTTATATTCTTCGGCCAATAATTCAGATAAGGTTATTACAGCGCCCTTTGCTGATGAATATGCTGCTAATCCAGGAAATTTCATGCTTCCTTGAATTCCGCCCATAGAACTGATAGTTACCACATGACTTCCTTTTTGTAAAAAGGGAATTAAATTTTTAGTGATTTCTGCAACTCCGAAAACATTTACTTTATAGACTTCTAAAAAATCATCAGACGTTAAATCTGTAAAAGGTTTGTTAATTAGTTTGCCTGCATTATTGATTAATATATCTACTTGTTTCCAGTTATTTTTGATAAAATTGGTTACTTTATGGATGTCAGTAGCATTCGCAATATCCACAGAAAGCACAGAGATATTTTTATGATTTACAGCTTCTAAAGGTGCTGTGTTTCTAGAGATTGCTAAAACTTGATGACCATTTTTGGCAAACAACTTCGCTAGTTCAAATCCAATCCCTCTACTTGTTCCTGTAATAACAACGTTTTTCATGTAATATTAAAATTTTAAAGAGGCAATCTACTCAAAATTTCATACATTTAAGGGATAAAATCAAACAAATGAAAAAAACCATTCTACTTTTTATAGCATTTATTTTTATTCAAAATATATCAGCACAAACTACTTATATTTTGTGTGGAAAATTGATTGATACAAAGTCAGGAAAAATAAAATCTCAGAAAACAATTGTTGTCGAAAACACTAAAATTGTTGAGGTACTTGATGGCTACATACAACCAAAATCTGGTATAATTATAGATTTAAAAGACAAAGTTGTTATGCCTGGTTTAATTGATTTTCATGTGCATATAGAGCAAGAATTTACAGCAAATACAAGGTTGGATGGCTATATTTTAAATGAAGCAGATGTTGCTTATAATTCTGTTAATTTTGCAGGAATAACCTTAAAAAACGGATTTACAACGGTAAGAGATTTAGGGGGTTCTGGCGTAAATATTTCTTTAAGAAATGCCATAAATTCAGGTAAAATTATTGGCCCAAGAGTTTTTACAGCGGGTAAATCATTAGCTACAACTGGCGGTCACGCAGATCCAACAAACGGAAGTAGTAGAGAGTTAATGGGAAATCCTGGGCCGGAAGATGGCGTTGTAAATTCTGTTGAAGATGGTAGAAAAGCAGTAAGACAGCAATATAAAAACGGTGCAGATTGTATAAAAATTACAGCTACAGGTGGTGTTTTAAGTGTTGCTAAATCTGGGGATAATCCGCAATTTACAATCGAAGAAATTAAGGCAATTTGCGAAACGGCTAAAGATTACGGAATGCATGTGGCAGCGCATGCACATGGAGATGAAGGAATGCAAAGAGCAATTATAGGTGGAGTAAAAACCATAGAACACGGTACGTATATGAGTGATGAAACCATGGAACTCATGAAAAAACACGATGCATATTTAGTGCCAACAATTACAGCGGGTAAAGAAGTAGAAGAAAAAGCAAAAATAAAAGGATTTTATCCTGATATCGTTGTGCCTAAAGCGTTGGCGGTTGGTCCACAAATTCAAGGGACTTTTGCTAGAGCGTATAAAAAAGGAGTAGGTATTGCATTCGGAACAGATGCGGGTGTGTTTAAACACGGTAATAACGGTAAAGAATTTGGTTTTATGGTAGAGGCAGGTATGCCAGCGATGGAAGCATTACAGTCTGCAACGATCACAAATGCGATGTTATTACAAATGGAAAACGAAATCGGACAAATAGATAAGGGTTTTTATGCTGATATTATAGCTGTTGATGAAGACCCAACTAAAAATATTGCTACTATGGAGAATGTGATTTTTGTAATGAAAAACGGAGTAGTTTACAAAAAGTAGGGTACTTATTTTATCCAAAATTAGTAGAAAATGAAAAATAAATATTGGGATTTACTCTTTGTGTTTATAGGAGTGATAAATATAGCCTTTTCCTTCAGAGGAAATGAAGATTTTGAAGTGGTTTTTGGGTATGAATTAAATATATGGATTTATAGAGCAATTTGGGCTTTTATTACAATTGGATGTTATCTTAGTTATAGCAAGAAAAAAGACTTTGAATCTGAAGCAAAAGATAAATAAAAACAAAATATCACAAGATTTTAAAACATGTGAAGTCTTTTTATCATTGATTAGAAATAGAATTTTAATGTTTTATTTTTTTTGCGTTTTATTTTTCTTTAATAATTTTTGCGCTTGTTCCACTGCTAAAGCAGGAATATTACTATAACTTTCATCTTTTTCATTTAGTTGATATGCATTTACAAAGTTGAAATAATATTTTAATGCATTCTTATTATTTTTAGCGTTTATCAATATTTGATAAGATGCTACTCTTAAATCTTCTCTAAAATAATTATCAACATAAGTTTTTAGCAACTCGTCAGAAATAAAATTTTCTAAATCAATCTTTTGATGAAATTCAATGCTTCTTTTTCTTGAATCTTTTCTATCAAAAATATTATGAACGAGACCTTGTTTTACAGCAGTATAATCTTCTTGAGATGTTTTAGGATGTGCCATTAAAGAATTTCCTTTTTCATCTTTTGGATACAGCCAAAGTCCATATAATTTCTTTTTTATCTTTCTTGGTAAACGAAATTTTTTCATTTTTGAGAATAATTAAATTTTTGTGAGATTAAGAAGACCTTACGATTTTTTTACATCCGTGAGGGCTTTAGGTTACTCTTCAAAAGTTATATGCTGATAGGCACCAATATCAGGATTCGTAGTTCTATCAACTCCTAAAATATCTAAATTAAAAGAAGACGTTTTTGCTTTGTTGATGGCATCAGAATCTTGGCCAATTATAAAATCTTCATTTTGAGAATTTCTGAAATTACTGTTTCCATTTAAAATGATATTCTGATAAAATGAGCTTGTAAAATCTAACTCAGTATTTTCGGTAAAAGAATTACCAGTGTCGTTAAACTGAATCATACAATTGCTAATATTGTAATTAAAAATGCCTCCACCATCTACTTTATCAAGAACAAATTCAATATTGTTATTTCCATCAAAAATACAGTTGGTAAAATTAGCGGCATGTAAATCTCTTGTTTCTATGATGTTTTGCCCCGTTTCATCTTGATAGGTGAAAAAGTTATTGACCAAAACGGCTGGTAATTGACGAATGCCGTTGTTCCAAAAGTTAGCAAATGTGCTATGTGTAAAATTGTACGTTCCGCCAATAGTCGCTGCAAAAGAAGCTTCTCCTGCAGAACCAACAACCACATTATGTGCCTCAATATTGGTTTCTCTGGCAAGAATACCGTAGTTTGAATGATTGTATATTTCAGTGTTTTGTAACTTTAAAGTTGGAGTAGAAGCAGACCCAATACTATCTATTAAAATACCAATAATTCCGTTTTTAATTTTTGTGTGATGTATTTCATTGTCTTTGCTTCCTGCGCGCATCCAAATAGCACCCCATTGTCCCGGTATTTGACTAAAACTATATTCTAATCTATCGCCTTCAAAAATTACTTTTTCGGCTAATGTTCCGTTTACTTTTAAGGTGGCTTTATTGTCTATAATTAAACCAGAATTGTTATGAAAATGGATTCTCGCTCCGGCATCAATGGTTAATGTTTTATTTGCAGCAACAGCCGCATAACCATAAATTACTGTTGGTTTTAGCTTGGTAAAGGTAAGTTCGGTATCTGTTAAAAAGCGTCCTTTAATAGATGTTGGTTCTCCATCTATGGTTAAGCTATCAATTTTCATGGTTAACGGATCTTTACCTGGATAAATAAAGTTGGCATCTTGAACTAAAGTGACCAAATCTACATGTTGTTGATTGCTGCCGTTATCAAATAAAATTCTATCTGTATATAAAGGATCTACAATATTACCTGCATTAATGGTGGTTTCTATAAAAACAAAAATGCTGTCTTTTGCTAAAATATCGACGTCATTAAATTCTTTACCGGGAATGCCGTCAACATTTAATCTATAGTTTGATGAAGTCCCGTTTTCTAGAGCAATTTTAGGAATTGTAATTGACTTTTTACTTCTATTATACACTTTTAAATTATAAGTTGCAGAACCAATATTGGTAAAAACAGTATCTAAAAAAACAGTGTCTTTAGAAAATTCTAAACTTCCAAAACTAGGAATGGTAGAAAAATCTTTTCTACAAGAACTCATGGTAATTAAAGCAACACAAATAATAAATGTAATAAAATAGCGCATAAATCAATTTTGTATAAAAATAGAACTTAAAAATGATTGGTTTATTATTTTTTAATCAATTCAATTTCAAAAAGTTTCCCCCAATGTTTTCCTGTAACAAATAATCTGTTGTTTTCTTTGTCAAAAGCAATTCCGTTTAAAACTTCATCTTCAGGCACTAACTTTTGCGTTTTTTCCATTTCTTTTTTCAAATCAGATAAGTTTGCAACACCTAAAACCGCTCCAGTTTTTACATCAATAATAACAATTACGTTTTGCTGGTATTTATTTGCGTAAATTTTATCGCCAATTAATTCTAGTTCGTTTAAATTATCAAGCGCATATTTGTTGGTATATACTTGAATAGCACGTTTTTCTTTAAAAGTTGCAGGATCTAAAAACCAAATTTTGTTCGTCCCGTCAGATTTTATCAACTCAGTTCCATTATTGGTTAAACCCCAACCTTCTTCACTTTTATTAAAAGCAAATTCTTTTTCTTGTGTAAATGCTTCTAAATCAAACACAAATCCTTTTTTAGCTTGCCAGGTCAACCAATAAATTTTGTTATTTAAAATGGTCATTCCTTCTCCAAAATACTGTTTGTCTATTTCTGCTTGTTGTAAAACTTTACCTGTTGTAATTTCTACTTTTCTTAAAGTAGATTCGCCTCTTTGTCCCGTAGTTTCATACAAAAAACCATTATGGTATTCTAAACCTTGTGTGTATGCTTTTGTGTCGTGCGGATACGAATTTATAATTTTAAACGTATAAATTGCGGGTGCTATATCTGCTAAAACTTCAAAAGAATTGTTTGTCTTTTTAGTTTTACCAGGAAAAAAAGCCAATGCAGAAACCGCATGTTTACCAACACCAAACTGAGAAGTGTTTATAGTGGCAGAATTACCATCAGCAATAATTTCTACTCCGTCAATAAAAAATTGAACTTTATCTATTGGTTTATTGTTTTTTTCTTTTAAAGTAATTTTTATAGAACTGTTAAGCGTTGTATTTTTAACAACATCTAATGTAAAATTATAACCATCGTTACAAGAAGTAAGTAATAATAAGGTTAAGAAAGTAGTAAGTACTGCAAGCTTTTTCATTTTATAAGAATTATATTTTGGTTTTAAATATTTAAAAATCAGATGTATTATCTTTTTTTAGGTACAAAGTTACTCTGTTTTTTACGTAAAGGATTTAAAAGTTTAAATAAAAACATTTTTTTATTTGTAAATTAAAAAATAAGGTTAAATTTGCAACCTCAAAATGGTTAATTATTAGCTATTTAGAGATTAGTGTAAAACTTTACCAACTTTACGCGTACAAACATAACATTAAAGTATTAAAATATAAAACAATGAAGAAAGGAATTCATCCAGATAATTATAGAATGGTAGCTTTTAAAGACATGTCTAACGAAGATGTTTTTTTAACACGTTCTACTGTAGACACTAAAGAAACTTTAGATGTTGACGGTGTAGAGTATCCTTTAGTAAAATTAGAGATTTCTAGAACTTCTCACCCATTTTACACTGGTAAATCTAAACTTATTGATGCTGCAGGACGTATCGATAAATTTAAAAACAAATACGCAAAATTCAAAAAAGACTAATTCTTTTAGAAATTTTATCATATTTAAAACTCCAACATGTATTTGTTGGAGTTTTTTTTTATGCAGAACTCGTTTCAGTATCTCATCAAATTTTTATTTCAAGATTGTACTTATTTGGGCGTTCCCTTGCAGGTCGGGCTTTCCATTATATCTTTTTTTTTACGCTTCGCTAGATGCGCTTCATAAAATATCTTTTATGAAGCCCAGTCTCAAAAAAGGATGCCATTTCAATCCCTAACGCAACTTATTTGCCAACTCATTTTTGTGTCTAAAACGAAAAGACTACTTTTAATTTTTTAAAAAGAACGTTACATGAGAAATACAATTCTTGTTATATTTATTACGGTTACTGTTTTATTCGGAGTTTTAGTGTACTTCATTCCACAAACTGGAACCATTATTTTACTGTCTATTTCGGGTTTTTTAACCATCGTTGCTATTTACGATAGTCTACAAACCAAACATTCTTTATTAAGAGCATTTCCGGTAATTGCTCGTTTGCGTTGGTTTTTTGAAGACGAAAGAGGTAAAATTCAACAATATTTTATAGAAGACAATTTAAACGGAACGCCAATCAACAGAGAAAAAAGAAGTATTGTGTATCAGCGTTCTAAATTATCTAAAGAAACCATTCCGTTTGGTACTCAACATAATGTATATGCTAAAGGGTACGAGTTTGTAAAACATTCGTTGTTTCCAAATGATCATCATATTGCAGGAGAGAGAGTTCTTATAGGTTCTGATAAGTGTACTCAAAAATACAATGCGTCTATCATAAATATTTCTGCAATGTCTTTTGGTTCATTAAGTAGTAATGCAATTATGGCTTTAAATCAAGGCGCTAAAATGGGGAATTTTGCGCATAATACTGGCGAAGGCGGAATTTCTCCCTATCATTTACAAGGTGGAGATATTATTTTTCAAGTAGGAACAGGATATTTTGGCGCAGGAAAATCTGTAAACGGCAAACGTGTATTTGATAACGAAGTTTTTAAAGAAAATGCCACTCGACCAGAAGTAAAAATGATAGAAATTAAATTTTCTCAAGGCGCAAAACCTGGCCATGGTGGAATTCTTCCTGCCAAGAAAAACACACAGGAAATTGCTAAAATTAGAGCCGTAGAACCAGGTACACAAGTAGATTCGCCGCCAAGTCATACCGCTTTTACAAATTATGATGAAATGATTGCTTTCATTCAACGAGTAAGAGATTTATCCGAAGGAAAACCAGTGGGAATTAAATTTTGTGTAGGAAATAATGAAGAAATAGAAGCCATGATAAAGGCTTTTGCTGATGCAAATAATTATCCAGATTTTATTTCTGTGGATGGTGGAGAAGGCGGAACGGGTGCTGCGCCAATGGAATTTACAAACTACATTGGTACGCCTTTAGTTGAAGGTTTGGTTTTTGTAAACCAATTATTGATAAAATACAACTTAAAAAATCAGATTAAGATTATTGCAAGTGGCAAAGCTATCGATGCTTTTGATATTGTTAAAATTTTAGCATTAGGCGCAGATGCCATCGGAATGGCTAGAAGTTTTATGCTAAGTTTAGGATGCATTCAGGCTAGAGAATGTAATTTAGATACCTGTCCGGTTGGGGTTGCTACACAAGATGAGGATTTAGTAAAAGCTTTGGTGGTCGCAAAGAAAAATGAGCGTGTAAAAAATTATCATAACGAAACTATCAAAGCAGTAAAAGAGGTGGTTGCCGCTATGGGAATTGATTCAATTGCAGATCTAAAAGCAAACCAAGTTTTTAGACGTAGAAAAGAGGAAGAAATTGTGAGTTTAGAAACCATTTATTATAATAAGAAAACAAGAATTTAAGGATATGATTTTTTTTGATGTTGTTATTATTGGCGGAGGTCCCATTGGTATTGCTTGCGGATTAGAAGCCAAAAAAAACGGACTGAAGTATGTGATTCTTGAAAAAGGACCCATTGTAAATTCGTTGTATAATTATCCTGCAAACATGCAGTTTTTCTCTTCTTCAGAAAAGTTGGAGATTGACGATATTCCGTTTATTAGTAAAGAAGCAAAACCAAGAAGAAGTGAAGCTTTAGAATATTATAGAAGAATTGCAACTTCTAATAAGCTACATATCAAATTATTTGAAAAAGTAACTTCGGTTTCTAAAACAGCCAATGAGTTTAGCATTATTTCTGATAAAAATACGTATACATCTAAAAATGTAGTGATTGCCACTGGTTTTTATGATATTCCAAATTTGTTAAATGTTCCTGGAGAAAATTTACCAAAAGTTTCTCATTATTATAAAGATCCGCATTTTTATGCAGGTCAAAAATTAGCCGTTATTGGCGCCAGTAATTCGTCTGTTGATGCTGCTTTAGAATGTTATAGAAAAGGAGCAGAGGTAACTTTAGTTATTAGAGGATTCGAAGTTGGGCAACGTGTAAAATATTGGGTAAGACCAGATATTATCAACAGAATTGAAGAAGGTAGTATTAAAGTATTTTATAATGCTACTGTGAATGAAATATCCGAAGAGACAATTACCATAAACACAGAAAACGGAGTAGAAATATTACAAAATGATTTCGTTTTAGCATTAACGGGGTACAAACCAAACTTTACTTTTTTAGAGCAAATTGGTGTTGAGTTTTCGAAGGATGAAAAGAAAATTCCATCTTATAATGAAGAAACCATGGAAACCAATATTAAAGGTGTTTATTTAGCGGGCGTTATTTGTGGCGGAATGGAAACTCACAAATGGTTTATTGAAAACTCTCGTATTCATGCAAAAATGATTGTTCAGAATATTTTGAGAAGTTGATTTCAATAAAGGTAAATTTCCTGTTCTTCGTGTATATTAGTAATTGAATTTGATGTTTTATAGCCATTTTTTACTTCTGAAAAACAGCAACGTTCCTATAGAAGAAATAATCATTAACCCAATTGCTAAAGGATAACCATAAACATTTTGTAATTCTGGCATAAATTTAAAGTTCATTCCGTACATACTGGCTATTAATGTAGGTGGCATAAAAATAACAGTGACGACAGTAAAAATTTTAATGATTCTATTTTGCTCCATATCTACCAAACCTAAAAAAGTATTTTGAAGAAATTCTAATCGTTCAAAATTAAAACTTGTATGATCTAGTAAAGAAGTAATGTCTTTAATCATGATCCAAATCATTTCATGATTTTCTTTTGGAAAAAATTTACTTTTTAAAATAGCTGATAAAATTCGTTGTTTCTCCACAATATTTTCACGAATAGAGATTGTTGACTCTTGAAAAGCTGTAATTTTTAGCAAAAGATCTCTCTTTAAATTATTGTCTTTTACCAATCCTTTACTAATTTTTGTAATTTGTTCGGTAATGTCCTCAATTAAATCGGCATCAAAATCTATACGAATTTCAAGAATGTTTAGAAACACATCAATTCCGTTTTTTGCTTTTACAGATTGAATTTTATGAACAGCATCTGTAAAGGTTTTGTAGTCTTGTTGTCTTTGTGTAATCAAAAAATTATCTTTTAGGATAAATGAAACAGGTTCATTAATGTAATTACCATTTTCTGCATGAAGAAAATTTAAGTTGATACCCACTTCATTTTCTATCTCTACGTATTTTGAACTAGATTCAATTTCTTCTCTTTCTTGTGTTGTAAATAGCTCAACATTAAAAGTCTTTTCTACGAGTGCCTTTTCTTTAAAAGTAGGATTTTTAAGGTCTATCCAAATAATGTTAGGAGGAAAAGAATCTGTTTCTGTCTTAATTTTAATCTGTTCGTTTTCTAAGCTAGCATATTTAATCATTCGTTTCTTTTCTGATGTGTTTTTAGTTTATTTTTAAAGTCAATAGGTGTATGCAACCTTTTATTGTTTTTTAAAAATAGGTAGCGAAGTTAGTTTTTTAAAGTTAAAATATTAAAAAGCGAAAATTATATTTTAAATCAAAAAAACCTTAACAACTAAATGTTAAGGTTTTTTAAAATGATCTGTATTCTATTTTTATAGAATATTCAGGTTTTACCTAAAACAATTTTTTATAATAATCATCAGCCATTCTTTGGGTTGTAAACTCAGGAATTACATCATCCATCGCTTTAAAAACCACTTTTTGCCAAGTTTTAGGTTTGTCGTAATACATTGGTAAAACCGTTTTTTCTAAAATAGCATATAAGTTATCTGTATCTAATTTGTCTTGCTCATACGTTGGTAAAGTATGATCTAATGCAGGCAATACAAAACAGTTTTTTCCATCTTTTTTAAATTCTGGAATCCATCCATCATCTGTAGAAACATTTACAGAACCGTTCATGGCTGCAGTCATACCACTTGTTCCAGAAGCTTCACGCGTAATTCTAGGCGTGTTTAACCAAACATCAGAACCGCATTTTAATTTTCTAGACAAGTCAATTTCATAGCCAATTAAAACAGCAAGATTTGGGTCTTGTTTAGATTGATGTACCAAATGGTTAAAAGTATCAATGGCACCATAATCAAACGGATATGGTTTTCCTGCCCAAATAATTTGTACAGGGTATTTTTCATTGTGCAGTAATTCTTTAAAGCGATTATAATCATGTAAAAGTAAATCGGCTCTTTTATAACCCGCAAAACGTCTTGCCCACACAATCGTTAATACATTAGGGTCAAATTGTTTGCCAGTTTGTTTGTACACTTCATCAAAAAGCTCATGTTTTAAGGTTGTTTTTTGGTCTTTATAAACGGCTGCATCTCCTTTTTTCCATGCCTTTTTAATCGTTTCATCTTGCCAAAATTTTTGATTTTGAGCATTTGTAATCGGAATGATTTCGCAAATGCCTTCGTAGTTTTTCCACATATCATTGGCAACAATAGCATGAAGTTTAGATACTCCGTTTGCTTTTTTAGCCATTCGCAACGCAGAAATAGTGTAGTTAATCATGTCGCCATTTACCATTTCTTTGTACAATTCTTCATCAGAAAGTGTTCTGCCAAAGAAACCACATCGATTTAAATGACGTGCATCTCGTTCTTCATTTCCTGCTTTTTCTGGAGTATGCGTTGTAAAAACCATTTGGTCTTTGGTTACACCTTGATCTCTTAAATAATAAAAAGCAGGTAATGCGTGCCCTTCATTTAAATGATACGTATCTGCACCGCCTAAAGCTTCCACCACTTTTGCGCCAGCAATTCCTAAAACAATACTTTGAGAAACTCGTGTTACAGGGTTTTGATCATATAAATGGTTGGTAATGGTTCTAGATAAATGGTCGTTTCCTTCTACATCTGTGCTTAAAAAATACATAGGAACCGTGCCAAAAACTTCTGGTTTTAAAACATACGCTCTTACTTTTACATGCGGATTGTCGTGTAGTTTAATTTCAACTTCAATGCCTGTATATTCTAAAAAATCAAAATATTTTTCGTTAAAATCGGTTCGTAAGGTTTGGTCGTCATTTCTTGCTTGGTCGTAGTAACCATATTTCCAAAGCATACCAATACCAATCATGTTTTGTTTTAATTCAAAGCCAGAACGCATGTGAGAGCCTGCTAAAAAACCCAATCCTCCTGAGTAGATGTTAAAAGATTGATCTATTCCAAATTCCATGCTAAAATAAGCTACTTTCTTTTTGTATTTTGCAGCAGGTTTGTAAGGATGATGCCATTTACTGTATGTATGTTCCATAAAATAGTGTGTTTTAATATTATTGATTAAAAGTAATTAAAATACTGAATTAAAAGCGAAATGGAAACGAAAGTTTTACCTGAAAAAGCTAATTTATAACGCTTTTAAATTTTATTTAAATTGATGTTTTTTAAGTTTTTATGATAAAAATCAGTGTTTGTCTTTATGATTTAACACATCTTTTTAATGGTAGTCCTATAAATAGCAAAATTCATCAAACTGTTTTAAAATGATAAAATAGTTTTGGCATCTAAAAAAAGAGTATTTTTTTCTGATGAAATCTTTGTTTTCTGCTAGATAATGTATCTATTCGTTTTTTTGTTTTCTGCGGATTTTCCTGATATTGGCAAATTATTTTTCCAATAGCATAAAAAATGGACATGTAAATCTTTTTAACGGATGAATGTTGATACAGTTGCTAGATGGCTAGGCATAAAAGAAATTATTTAGAACTATTGTAGTTAAATAGGAATCAAAAAAAAGCCCTTCTTTTAAAATAAATGTTGAGGTGTTTACAGTAAAAATAAGGGTGATGCTATATTTTAGAATAAAATAGCGCTTTTACTACTAGCTTTTTTGAATTAAAGGTTTTCCTGTTTTTAAAATTTCTCTTCCTGCAACATCATTAATTACAATAGCTGCCATCATATACCAAGCACTAAATGCACAAATAATTAATACAATTGCTGCTACAGGAGTGGCTTCTGGAAATCCGAAATGTGCTACATCTAATAAAATAAAACCGATCGTTAACGTTGCAAAAGTGAAAGCCATAGCACGATGAATAAATAAAGAACCAATAAAAAAGATGATGGTTAAAAGGGTAAAGCCCACCAAGTAAAAACCTACATCTGTGGTGCTTGAAACGTACACGCCAAAGTTATTTAACAGCCAAATAATTCCTAAACCAATCCAAAAAGCACCGTACGTAGAAAAAGCAGCAAAACCAAAATTGTTTCCTGTTTTTTGCTCCATAAAACCGGCGATTAATTGTGCCAATCCACCAAAAATTAATCCCATAGATACGATAGGGCCTAAACCACACCAGCCTAAATTATGAAATTGTAAAAGTAATGTGGTTAATCCAAACCCTGCTAAACCTACCACCGCAGGATTGCCTAATTTTGTTGTGCTCATTTGTTGATTTTAAAGTTGTAAATGTTTAATTTACTGTTGTTTGTTGTTTGTGCTTTTTTAATACTACGCCTGTAGCATTTTTTTGCAAAAATAGGTTGTTTCCTGTATAGAAAACATCTTTTTAGTGGAAATTTATTCTAAAAAATAGGTGTTTTGTAGTTTTTTAAAGGAAATTACATTGCTGTGTTCTAATTATTTTACAACTCTTTTTTGGAGTTGGCTTTGTTTGCTTTTAGAAGGTGATTTTTTATAGCTAAGATTTTTATAGGAAATAGATTTTTAGGTAGTTTATTTAAATCAAAAAAAAGCTTATAAGGAATCGTATAAAAGCTTATAAGCTTTTGTGTAAAAGTTACTGAAGTTTTACTTCATTGCTTATAAGCTTTTGTGTAAAAGTTGAGGTATATTTTGCAATTTATTGTAGAATATATTTGTAAAAGTTGTACAATATATTTGAAAAGTTGTAGAATTTTTAATTAGGTGACTCAAATGAGTTTTTTTGCTTGTAGAAAAGCTGTTTGATAAAGGTATAAAAAAAAACGAAATAAGGTGCTAAAAACGCATAGTTTATCAAAAATAAAATGAATCTGAAGATTCAAAAAAACATTGAAAATAAAAACGGTTTGTATCCTAATTTTATAAAACGAGGTTAAACAAATAGCCAGAAATAATAATGCAAAGCGTAACCACACCAAAAAAGATAGCAATCAGTTTTAGAGTCATTACTTTCTTTAAAAGCATCGCTTCTGGCAATGACAAACCTACCACGCCCATCATAAAAGCAATGGCGGTTCCTAACGGAATTCCTTTTGCCACTAACACTTGCACAACAGGTAAAATACCAGATGCGTTAGAATACATGGGTACGGCTAAAATGGTAGCGATTGGCACTGCAAATAAATTGTCTTTATCCATATATTGTTCAAAAAAACCTTCTGGAATATAGCCATGCATTAATCCGCCAATGGCGATACCAATAATGACATACGGAAGAACACCCTTTAATATTTTTAGCACTTCATCCCAAATAATTGGTAAGCGTTGTTTTAAAGTTTGTTTTTCTGCTATAAACGCTTCTTGATCTTTTTGTGCATTTGCCAACACTTCTTTTACCCAAGGAGTTAGATAACGTTCTAGTTGTAGTTTTTGCAGTATTATTCCAGAAATAGTACCTAATAAAATACCGCTAATTACATAAATGATGGTTGTTTGCAATCCGAATAAGCCAATGAAAAGTCCGATAGCAACTTCATTTACCAAAGGCGACGTAATTAAAAATGCAAACGTAACTCCTAACGGAATGCCGCCTCTTACAAAACCAATAAACAACGGTACAGACGAACAAGAACAAAAAGGAGTTACCACGCCAAAAAGACTCGCCATTAGATATTCTAAACCGTATAATTTATTTCTTGATAGATAGTTTTTAACCTTATCAACAGGAAAATAACTATTTACAATTCCCATTAAAAAGATAACGATAAAAAGTAAAATTAAAATCTTTGTGGTGTCGTAAATAAAAAAGTTGAGCGCTTCTGCTAAGTGTTCATCTTTGCCTAAGTTCAAAATATCATAAACAAACCAATCTGCTATATGTTGTATCCAATCAAACATTTTGTATTTGATTAATTGTGCCCGAAATAGTACAAGATAATTTTATGGTATTATAGATTGTACCAAACTTTTCAATATTCTTTTTTAATAAATCAGCATTTAATTTTTTATCGTAGCTGAAGATTGTTAAATTGTACACAATGTTATCCATTCTTGGCGGATTTTCAAGTCGTGTAGCATTCACTTCAAGTATAGTTTTTGAATATGTGAATTTCATCATAATTGAAAAACGTTCTACATTCTTTAACATGCAAGCTGCAAATGAACCTAAGAATAATTCAGCAGGATTTGGTAAAACCTCGGCAGTTTTTGAAGTGGTGCCAAAATCAATATTAGATTCTTTTATATGAATAACAGCATCTTCATTAGAGATTGAAGACGCTTTGATATGATAATTCATCACATTTTAAATTAGTTTAAAAGTGCCAAGACTTCCTCTTTTGTAGGAATTCTGCCTTTAATGCTAACGACATTATCAATCACTAAAGCAGGGGTACTCATTACGTTAAATTCCATAATTTTCATAATGTCTTCTATTTTTTCTACGGATGCATCGATGTTGTTTTCTATGACAACTTGTTTTACAACGGCGGTCATAGCTTCACATTTGGCACAACCAGTACCTAGAATTTTAATTACTTTGCTCATTTTAATTCAATTTATAGTTCGCTAAAAAGCGATGTGATTATTAAAAAATATCAATTAAAAAATTGCTGAAATAATGTTTTGGCAAGTTTCCAGTTTTCTTGATGGATACAATATTTTATTTTGGGTAGTTTTAATTCGCCTTGAATTAACCCAGCGTTTTTTAATTCCTTGAGATGTTGAGAAACGGTAGATTGTGCCAATGGAAAAATAGCTGTCAAATCGCCCGTAAAACAACACGATTGATTTTCGAGATGTTTTAAAATGGCAATACGCGTTGGATGGCTTAATGCTTTTGCAAATTTTGCCAGCGTTTCGGTATCTTCTTTGTATGCGATGGGTGCTACATTTCTTTTCATCGGATAAGCGATCATCAATTATTATTCAAAATAGTTGTGAAAATCTTGTAACTTTTTGTTTAATTCCGTTAGTTGTTTTTCTGCCTCATTGATGGATGTTACAGCCATTAATGCATGCATATTACCTTCTATACCTGCAAAGAAATTGTGTATTTGATCAAATAATTCATCCTTATACGCATCGTTGAGCATAATTGTTTTGGCATCATTAAAAACAGCTTTCCCTAATGTTTGATACGCTTCAATATTGGTGGCTTTAAATTGGGTTGTTTTTTTAATAATAGTGTTTATCTGTTGTATAGATTCTTTTTCTAATACCCATTTTTTGCCATTATTTAATTGTAATGAACTGCCCATTTGTTGCATTCTCATTTTTGGCGCTTGACCAAATTCATGCTCATAAATCGTTTCTGCTATCAATTGTAATTCGGCGTCATCATAAGGTAATTTAGGCATTAAATTAAACTTTTTTACGGCACCTGGCATCAACGTTTTTTCTTCTGATGGGTTTTTAGTAAACGCCATAATAGCTTTTACAAATTCTTCTTTATTAGGATAGGTTGGTTTATAATGTTCTTGCACTCGTAACATGGGTGGCGCAATCATTTGATCTCGTTTTGAAGGATCTGGTACTTCTAAATGGCAGATATAACATTTTTGTTGCATCAGTTTATATCCTTTAGATTGCGGTTGTGTAGTTATATCAGCCTCTTTGTTTAAGGTGATTTCTTCTTTTGATATGCTTTGAGATGTTGCGTTTTCTTTGTTAGTTTTAGGAGCGTTACAACTTATGAAGCCAATAAGTATGATAACTAAGAATAGTTTTATTTTCATGAGAGTTACTTTTTAAAATTATAAAAACCTATCGTAAAAGTACGATAGGTTTTTCTTTTGGAATGTGATAAATATCATAGAATCACAAAAAGTGAACTTTTTTTTAACAACGCTAACTTATATTTATTTTGCAAGTCTCAAAGCTTCTGCAAAAGCAGGATCAAAATCACTTTCTTCTATTGCTTTTGCGGCTTTTTCTACATTATAAGCAGCTCTTTTAAAAGTTACTTTTATAGCATCTGGATTGGTAGATGAGGTGGTTTGGTTTACTTCTAAAATAGCATAGCAAAGTCTAGGGTCACCATCTTTAGGTTTGCCAACAGAACCAATATTTACAACATGTTTAAAGGTGTTTCCGTTTTTAATAATTCTATGAAAAGGTTTGTGCGTATGACCACAAAGTAACACATCTGCATGTTGCTCATCCATCATCTGTAAAACCTCGTTTTCTGGGTAGTCTACTACCATATAATCATTAATAGCTTTTACACTTCCATGAACCATGAGTACATTAAATGGGGTGTGATTAGTTGTAAATTGTAAAGATAATTGTCTTGGCAAATTTATTAAATAAGCTCTATTTTCATCAGTAACCAAGGTTCTGGTTAAGGTTTTGTTAGAGAGTTTTGTTTCTTTTGAAATGGGTTGCAACAATGCCTCATCATGATTTCCCATAATGGTAGGAATGTGTCTTTTTCTGATTTCATTGATTACTTCATTTGGCCAAATATTGTAGCCAACCAAATCTCCTAAACAATAGATGGCGTCTACATTTTCTGATGCTACATCTTTAAAAAAAGCTTCAAGTGCTGGTAAGTTTGCGTGAATGTCTGAAAAGAATGCTATTTTCATTTTAATTCTGATTTTGGAGCATCATAATATTTCTTTTTTAACCAAAACGAAACCCGAACTAATAAAATTAAAGCCGGAACTTCTACCAAAGGTCCAATAACTCCCGTAAAAGCTTGTCCGGAATTCAGTCCGAAAACAGCTATTGCCACGGCAATTGCCAATTCAAAATTATTTCCTGCTGCTGTAAAAGCTACTGCTGCTGTTTTATCATAGGTTGCTCCCGTTGCTTTGGTCACAAAAAAGCCAATGATAAACATCACTGTAAAATAAATTAATAAAGGCACTGCAATTAGTAAAACATCCATTGGTATTTCTACAATTAATTCTCCTTTTAGAGAGAACATGATTACAATCGTAAACAAAAGCGCAATTAATGTTATTGGCGAAATTGTTGGAATAAATTTTTGGGTGTACCATTTTTCTCCTTTGATTTTTACTAAAATGAGTCTGCTTAAAATTCCTAAAACAAACGGAATTCCTAAATAAATAGCAACGCTTTCTGCAATTGTGCTGATAGAAATATCTACAATCGCACCTTCAAAACCAAAATAGGGAGGAAGTACGGTGATAAAAAGCCACGCATAAAAACTGTATGCAAAAACCTGAAAAATACTATTTAAAGCAACTAAACCTGCACCATATTCGCTACTTCCTTCTGCAAGATCGTTCCAAACCAAAACCATTGCAATACAGCGAGCCAAGCCAATTAGAATAAGGCCAACCATATATTCTGGATAATCGCGCAGAAATGTAATTGCCAAAACAAACATTAAAACAGGGCCAATAATCCAATTTAAAATTAATGAAATTGATAAGATTTTTGTATTTCTAAAAACTTTTGGTAAGAGTGCATAATTTACTTTCGCCAAAGGCGGATACATCATTAAGATCAATCCAATAGCAATTGGGATGTTGGTCGTTCCGCTATTGAACGAATTGATAATCGTAGGAAAAGTAGGAATAAAATACCCAAGTCCGACACCTATTGCCATGGCTACAAAAATCCAAAGGGTTAAATTTCTATCTAGAAAACTTAATTTTTTTGAGGCCATTTTAAGAATTTATTTGAGAGAAAACGTAAAACATTTCGGTTGCAATTTGTATACTTCTTTCCTGATATTTTTCTGCTTGTTGAGGTGTGTTGTCAAATGCTTTTGGATCTTCAAAAGTTACAGGAATTCGTTTTTCTGCGCCGAAAACAAATGGACAAGCTTCATTTGCTGAATCACACGTCATAATTGCTGCAAATTTAGATTTCGGATTAAAATCATCATCTAATTTTTTAGAAAACCCAATCATTGGATGTTCGTTATCTGCATATTTAATGCGATACACTGGATTTTTACCTTCGGAAAGTGGTTTGATGTCAAAGCCAGCATTTTTTAAGGTTTCTGCTGCCATTGGAAACATTGCTGTTGCTTCTGTACCACCAGAATAACAAAATACATTTTTAATGTTAAAATAAAAAGCCATTGTTTGTGCCCAAACTTGTGATAAATGACTTCTTCGTGAATTGTGTGTACAAATAAAATTAAGTCTAATTTCCTCTTGATTTAAAACTTTAGTCTGAATGAATTCAGTTAATGGTTTTAAGATTTCTTTGCGTTCATCTGAAATAGTTTCAGGCTTTAAATTTTTAATGAACGTTTCTATTTCTATAAACATGGTTGATTGTATTGTTGACATCTTTTTATTTTAAATAATTCAATTAGCAGCAACCTCCTCCTGGAGTGCACGTATTTTCTGATGTTAACTCAGAAAATTGCAGTTTTGGTTTTTCAGCAGGAATGCCGCATTGGTCTTTTGCCAAACAATCTGTTTGTTTTGTGGTCAAAAGAAAGTGTGTTCCATCAAAATCAAGTCCGAATTTGCCAATGGTTTCTGCTTGATATTCAACTTCAATTTCTAAATCTCCAATACCCAAAACGTTCTCTGAAAGCTCAATAATGTTTAACAACTTTTCTGGATGCAATCTGTGGTCATAATCATTTGCGTTCCAAAGTTGAAAGTTTGCAACTTCTTCATTACGAACAGTTCCTCCGCAATCAATAAAGTGCTTTGTTATTTTACCAATTTCTGTTACGTGAAAATGATTTGGCACTAATTCGCCATTTGGTAACTTAAAGGAAATCTTTTCCAATTTGTTTAATTTGTTTTTTATTTCTGACAGTTTCATGTATCTATTTTTATTGTGATGACTGATTTTTAAATTTTTAGCAACAATCTCCAATTTTCGAAATATCTTGATTTAGAAATTGTAACATTGTTTCTTTCATTTTTGTCCAATTTTCTGAGTTGATGCAATAGCAAACACTTGTTCCTTCTACGTTCCCTTTTATAAGTCCTAATTGTTTTAGTTCTTTTAAGTGCTGAGAAATGGTAGGTTGCGCAAGGCCAATTTCGTTTACTAAATCACCACAATAACAGGCATCTATTTTAAAAAGTTGCTGTAAGATTGCTACTCTTGCCGGATGGCCAAATACTTTTGCGAATAAGGCTATTTCGTTTTGTAAGTCGGTAAACATTTCTGTTTTTGCTAATCCCATGTCTTTTATATATTAATTGCAATGTTACGATTAATAAATGCATCAGCAAAAAAAAGTTTGTAGATTTTTAAAGTGGAATTTGTTTTTTGTGAAGAAAGTGAAAAGTTAACCTAGCATGGTAATGGTTTTATGGATTCATAATTTTTTCTGATTGTCCGCAAAATAACATAATTATAAAACGGTCTCGTAAGGGCAATATATTTTCTTCATAAGAAAAACAGCATCCAATTATGGCGCTGTTTAGACCTGTAATAGCTGCGGATAATTCACTCAATTCGTTTAAATGTATTCTCCAATAATCACACAGAAGTTTGCAAACTTTTATGCTGGTAGGATACAATAACCTACAAACAATTAATTTTTTAAATAAGTTTTAAATTCATTATTAATAGTCTTATTTTTTTCTATAATGGATTATTTTATTTTTGATAATAGGTATGCGTACTATAAAGCCAATACTTACAATTATAGCATAAATTAACCAAGTTTTCTCTAAAATAAAAACATGTAATAAGCTTAGAAAAATAGCGACGTATGCAAGACTCTGTAGTTTTTTCCAATTCTTCTTTAACAATTTCATAGATTTTCTGTTAGACGTAAATAGCAACGGAATAAGTATTAAAATAGCAACAAAACCAACAATATAATTTACTTGTGTAAAAGTTTCTAAAAAGCCTTCTGCAACTATAAATATAACAAAGTGAAGGATACTCCAAACCGCGGTTGCAATACCCATTGCTTGCCTTACAAATAGATTTTGAACTCCAAAAAATATAAAGAAAGGGGTGCAGGTTAATACGGCAGTCATCCATCGAATCGAAAATTCCCCAGAAATATGATAGCTCATTTCCAGTGCTTTTTTACCTTCTGTAGTTAATAATCCTTCTGAAATTGCCGAATTTAGCATGCTATAAAGTGGTAGTAGCGGTAAAATGGCTACAAGTATCACAAGGAGCCATCCGTAATTATTTTTTAAAAATTGCATTCGTTTCTTATTTAATTGCTTTAAACACTTCTAGTTCTTTTTCTAACGCTTCCGATTTTGCTTTAAACTTTTCCATGGCTTTTTTTAGCTGTACTATTTTTTTAAAAGCTTCGTCATTTTGAACGGTTTCATAATTAATTATGCCATTTTTTTCTTTCACTTTAGAAGTGCTGCCACAAGTTGGGCAATGTGATATTGTGCTCATTTTTTATTTTATAATTGTTATTAAAACTACTTTTCCGCCAAATTTAGGCTGCAATTGATACTTTTTATTTTTTGATATGGTTTGTAAAAATGTCTTAGCATCTAACATATTTGCATTATCAACATAAATAATAGTGTTAATATGAAAGTTTGGTGCTAGCATTTCAAATAAGGGCAAATACAAATCTTTCCAGCCATCTAATAAAAGAAAGTCTATTGGTTCTGTATGGTTTTTTAGAGTAGCTAAAGCATCACCAATTTTAACTTCAATAAGGTTTTGAACACCTGCATTTTTAAAGTTATCTATGGCTTTTAGTGCTTTCGATTCAATTAATTCTGTGGTAATAATTTTACCACCAGTTGCTAAAACACCTTGTGCTAAAAAAAGAGTAGAAATTCCAAAGGATGTACCAAATTCAATAATGTTTTTGCTGTTGTTTTTTAGTATAAGTTCTTGTAAATCTGCTCCCTGCCCTTTAGAAATTGAAAGATAAGCTTCTTTAAAATCAGAAGGTTGCATAGGTCTAAAAGCACTTTTAACTAACCCTTTTGCTATTTTGTAATAATCGTTTTTAGCGTCTTTAAATAATTGATTTAAAGTAATTTCTATAGCTTTTTCTTGTGATAGTATCATACATAAAAGATTTTAAAAAAAAGGAATATCACGATGTTTGATATTCCTTTTTTAGAAGGTGTTAGTTAAAATTTACCGTTAGTATTCTTCCAAGTTTCTTTTGCAGGAATTGTGGCAATAACGTCCCAATGTTCTACTATTTGTCCGTTTTCAATTCTAAATAAATCATAAAAAGCGGTATGATCTCCTTTGCCAAATTTACCTTCGCTCATTGTTAAAACGAAATTTCCTTGACCTAATACTTTATGAAGTTTAGTATATTCCATCACCAAACCGTTTTCTGCAAAATATTTCATTGCATTTCCAAATCCGTCTAAACCATCTGCTACCGCAGGATTGTGCTGTATGTATTTTGTAGGATTAATGTATGTTGTAATTTTTTCCATTTGATGATTGATCACTACATCTTCAATAAAACCTTTTACAATATTTTTGTTTGCTGCAGTTTTATCTAAATCGGTAATTGTAGTTTCTCCATCAAATTGAGTTCTTCCACTAGGATTTGGTTTCTGAATTTCTAATAAGTTATCCCAGTGTTCAACTATTTTTCCGTTTTCAAAACGAAACACATCAAAACCTGCTTTTGGTCCAAAAAAATCGTATTCAGTTTGTGTAAAAACAAAATCACCATCTTCAAAAGCTCTTACTACGTTTGCTTTAAAACCACCTTCTGGGGCATGATGCATTACTTCTCCAAAACCTTGTAAACCGTCTGCAACTTGTAAATTATGTTGAATATATTTATTTGGATTGATGTAAGAAATTGGTGTTGAATCGCCAGTATTAAAACTGTTTAAAAGTGCTACTACTTTTTCCTTATTAGACATTGTTGTTATTTTATTAGTGTTATTAATATTTAATTCTTTTTTTGTTGAACTACAAGACACAATGGTAAGTGCAATTGCTACAGATGTAATTAGTTGTTTCATTTTATTGTTTTTTCTTTGTTTATTATTTGATACAAAGGTGTGGCAATTTGCAGTTGTAGAAAAGATGAAAAAGAGATTAAAAATGGTTAAAGTAGAACCTTTACTTGTTTTTAATCGACTTTATGAAAGAATTTGGGGTTAATCCTGTATTCTTCTTAAAATATTTGGTAAAGTTGGTTGGGTCTTCAAAACCTAATTTGTAAGCAAGTTCGGTGCTTTTTATGGTAGAATTAATTAATTCTCGTTTAGCCTGAAGTATAATAAAGTCGTCAATAACACTTTTAGCAGTTTTATGTACCAATTCTTTACAAATGATATTTAAGTGTTTATAGGTGATTGCTAAATTATTGGCGTAAAAATTAGCACTTCTACTTTTGGTATGATTGAGTTCTATTAAAGAGCTAAATTTTTGAAAAGTCTTAATTTTTGAAGCATCATTTATAGCAAAGGTTTCTTTTTGTTTGATGTTTTCTGCCTTTGATACTAAAATTACAAAAAGTGAATTAATAATATTTTTTTGATTAAAAGCAGTAAGATTCTTAAATTCTTTATGAAGTAAATGAAAATAATCAATAAAATCTGAGTCCTCTGGAATTTGAAGAATTGGCGAAAATAACTGCGGATTAAACAGTTGAAAAACAAAGTTTTCGGTTAAATTAGAAAAGCAACTTACAAAATATGCTTCTGTAAATACAAGACAGAATCCTTTTAGGTTTTCTGAAAACTCAAAGGCATTTACTTGTTCTTTAGCTAAATAGACCAACGTATTTTTTTGAACAGGATACCAGTTAAAATCAATAAAATGTCTGCCAGAACCTTCTGTAAAAAATATAAAATTATAAAACTTTACCTGATGAGGTAAACTAGGATTGTGGTTGGTATCTTTTTTAGAGTGCGCAATTTTTTCTATAGGTACTATTTCAAAACCAAAGTTTTGAGCCGTAGCAGGATTAAATTGTATATGCGGAATCTCTTTCGTCATGTTGTAAGAAACATACTTTTATTACATTAATGTGCTGCTAATTTACAAACCTAATAAGCGAAGTTATCTTTTTTAAGTAGAAAATCAAAAGCTTTTAAAACAAAAACCACCTCAAAAGAGATGGTTTTAAATAGTTAAAAACACTTTGTGTTTACATATAATCTTCAATTGGGTTGCAAGAACAAATTAAGTTTCTGTCTCCAAAAGCATCATCAACTCTTCTAACAGTTGGCCAGAATTTGTTATCAGCAATATAATCTAAAGGAAAAGCGGCCTGTTTTCTAGAATATGGTAACGTCCATTCATCAGCAGTTAACATTGCTTGTGTATGAGGCGCATTTTTTAAAGGATTGTTTTCATCATTTAAAGTAGCTGCATCAATTTCTTGTCTGATAGAAATCATAGCGTCACAAAAACGATCTAATTCTGTTAAGCTTTCAGATTCTGTAGGTTCTATCATCATGGTGCCACCTACAGGAAAAGAAACCGTTGGTGCATGAAAACCATAATCCATTAATCGTTTTGCAATGTCTACAACTTCAATTCCGTTGTTTTTAAAATCTCTACAATCAATAATCATTTCGTGTGCAGCACGTCCTTTTTCTCCCGTATATAAAGTTGGGTAATGACCATTTAAACGTTCTTTAATATAGTTGGCATTTAAAATCGCCATTTTAGTAGCGTTTTTTAAACCTCTAAAACCAAGCATGGTAATATATCCATAAGAAATTAAACATACCAAAGCAGAACCCCAAGGTGCCGCAGAAATTGACGTGATTGCATTTTCGCCGCCAGTTTTTACTAAAGGATTTGTTGGTAAAAAAGGCGCTAATTGAGGAGCCACACAAATTGGGCCAACGCCAGGACCACCACCACCATGCGGAATAGCAAATGTTTTATGTAAGTTTAAATGACAAACATCTGCGCCAATAGTTGCAGGATTTGTTAAACCAACTTGTGCATTCATATTTGCACCATCCATATAAACTTGTCCGCCATTTTCGTGAATTACGTTGGTAATGTCTTTAATTCCCGTTTCAAAAACTCCGTGCGTAGAAGGATAGGTAACCATTAAAGCAGCTAAATTTTTAGAATGCAATTCGGCTTTTTCTTTTAAATCTTCAAAGTCGATATTTCCGCTTTCATCTGTTTTTGTAACAACAACTTCCATACCAGCCATAACTGCAGAAGCCGGATTTGTACCGTGAGCAGAAGCCGGAATTAAACAAATATTTCTATGAGAATCTCCGTTTGCTTCATGATACGCTCTAATCACCATTAAACCAGCAAACTCACCTTGAGCACCAGAATTTGGTTGTAAAGAAGTTGCCGAAAAACCAGTAATAATATTTAATTGATGTTCTAATTTATGTAAAACTTCTTGGTAACCTTCCGCCTGATTTAGCGGTACAAAAGGATGAATATTTCCCCATTGTGGGTTGCTTAAAGGCAACATTTCTGAGGCAGCATTTAGTTTCATCGTACAAGAACCTAACGAAATCATAGAATGATTTAAAGCCAAATCTTTGCGCTCTAATTTCTTTATATAACGCATCATGTCTGTTTCAGAATGATAGGTGTTAAAAACCTCATTTTCTAAAAATGGAGTGTTTCTCAATAAGCTTTCAGGAAGTACTGTAATTGGTAAAGGCAATGCGCCACTTTTTACATTAAAAGCTTGTTCAAAACAATTTACAATTGCTTTTATTTCTTTCATTCCTGCAGTTTCATTGATAGAAATAGAAACATGATTGTCATCAACATAATTAAAATTGATGTTATTTGCTTCTGCAACCGTTTTTAATTTTGCAGCTTCAACTTCAATTAAAATAGTATCAAAATATGATGCGTTTAATTGTTTAAAACCTAAATCTTCTAAAATTATTGCAAGTGTTTTTGCATTTGTATGCACAGAGTCAGCAATAAATTTTAATCCGTTTTTTCCATGAAAAACAGCATACATTCCTGCCATAACAGCCAATAAAACTTGTGCCGTACAAATATTAGAAGTCGCTTTTTCGCGTTTAATATGTTGTTCTCTGGTTTGTAAAGCCATTCTTAAAGCTCTATTGCCATCTTTGTCTTTAGTAACACCAATTATTCTTCCAGGAATACTTCTTTTGTAGGCATCTTTTGTAGCAAAAAAACCAGCATGAGGACCACCGTAACCTAACGGAATTCCAAAACGTTGCGAGGTTCCTACAACTACATCAACACCAAATTCTGCGGGAGCTTTTAATTTTACCAATGATAAAATATCTGCAGCAACCGCTACTTTTATATTGTTCGCATTTGCTTTTGCAACAAAATCAGTATAGTCACAAACTTGCCCATGTTTTCCTGGGTACTGTAAAATTGCACCGTAAAACTCATCAGAAAAAGTAAATTCTTTATAATTACCAACCACTAATTCAATGCCAATTGGCGTAGAACGCGTTTGTAAAACAGATAATGTTTGCGGTAAAATTTCATCAGAAACAAAAAACTTGTTTACCTTATTTTTCTTTTGATTACGTTCTCTAATATCAAACAATAAAGCCATTGCTTCTGCAGCAGCAGTACTTTCATCTAACAAAGAAGCATTTGCCAATTCCATTCCAGTTAAATCACAAATCATCGTTTGATAATTTAACAACGCCTCTAATCTTCCTTGTGCAATTTCTGCTTGATAAGGTGTGTAAGCAGTATACCAACCCGGATTTTCTAAAATATTTCGTTGAATAACACTTGGCACAATTGCTTCATGATAGCCTAAACCAATGTAGCTTTTAAAAACTTTATTTTTTTCTGATAGTTCTTTAATATGAGCTAAATACTCATATTCGCTCATGGCAGGATCTAAATTTAGTTCTTTTTTTAATCTAATTTTTTCTGGAACAGTTTCATTAATTAACTGATCTAAACTATCAACCTTAATTGCTGATAACATTTTTTCTTGTTCCTTTTTATTGGGTCCAATATGTCTTAGTTGAAAAGAATTTGTGTTCATTTAAAGAATTTATATGTTTTATTTCAATCGATTGAGTTGATTGTTGATTTGAATTTACTGGCACAAAAATAATCATTTCATAAAGTTTGCACTTCATCAAAAACAGTTAAAAAAGGATTAATTATTAACCAAATGAGAATGTTATGAACATAAACTTTATTTTTGCGCCATGAAGATTTTAAAAAATGGTTTAGATTTTTACATAAACGCTAGTATTCACGTGGGGTTGGCTGTGTATGCTTTTGTAAGAATTACAGAAATCTATTTTAAACTTCCTTATAATAAAAACGTAGATTATTTTATTTTTTACGGCACAATTACAGGGTACAACTTTGTAAAATATGCAGATGTGGCAAAATTGCATCAAAAAAGATTGACAAAAAACTTAAAAATGATTCAAGTTTTTTCATTGTTTAGCTTTTTTGCAATGTGTTATTATGGATATCTAATTGATTTTAAAACATTGCTTTTTTCAATACCATTTGCCTTAGCGACTGTTTTATACGCTGTTCCCTTTTTAAACGGATTTACTAAAAATTTAAGAGAATTAAGTTCTTTAAAAATTGGTATAGTAGCTTTTGTTTGGATGGGTTTTACGGCGATCATTCCACTTTTTGATGCAGGAAAAGAATTTAGCGTACCCATCTTTTTGTATGCAGTTCAACGATTTTTAGTAGTCCTAGTTTTAATACTTCCTTTTGATATTAGAGACGTACAATTTGATGCTATTTCTTTACAAACCATACCAAAAAAAATAGGTGTAGAGAAAACCAAAAAATTAGGAGTAGGCATTCTCGTTTTTACGTTAGTTTTAGAGTTTATGTCATCCACAGTAATAACAAATAAAAGTCCGTTTATGTTGTTCTTTTTTTTACTGATTATGTTTTTGATGCGCGCTAAAATCAATCAATCAAAATATTATAGTTCATTTTGGGTAGAGTCTTTGCCCATAGTTTGGTGGTTAATTATTTTAGGATTTGATAATTTTTAAGGGTATTTATTTTTATAATTATCAAGTTTTTATTGATATATAACAAAAGAAATTGATTTCGTAAAAATTTTATAAAAACTTCTTAGATCCCTACTATCTTTGTAGCTTTACACCTTAAATTGAACCAAGATTCATTAAAAAATGATTACCACCAAAAGAAATTATATTTTCGATTTTGATAGTACTTTAACCCGTGTAGAAGCTTTAGACGTTTTAGCGGAAATAACGTTAGAGGGCAATCCTAAAAAACATGAAATTATTCAAGAAATAATTGACATTACTAATTTAGGTATTGACGGCGAAATCTCATTTACAGAATCTTTAGAAAGAAGAATTAAATTATTAAATGCAAATCAATCTGATTTAGCAAACTTAATAGCTTCTTTAAAAAAGCAAGTTTCTGCATCCATAGAAAGTAATAAAGAATTTTTTAGAGATTTTGCAGATGATATTTATGTAATATCCTGCGGATTTAAAGAATTTATAGATCCTATTGTAAAAGAATACAATATACCTTCAGAGCGTGTTTTTGCAAATACTTTTGAGTTTGCAAATGATGGTAAAATTATTGGTTTTGATGCTAATAATCCATTATCTCAGCACAACGGAAAAATCAAGTGTTTAAAAGACATGAATCTAGAAGGAGAAATACAAGTTATTGGCGATGGTTATAGCGATTATGTAACTAGAAAAGCGGGTGTAGCAGATAAGTTTTTTGCGTACACAGAAAACGTTTCTAGATTAAAAACTACAGAAAACGCAGATCATATTGCCCCAAATTTAGATGAATTTTTATACGTAAACAAGTTGCCAAGAAATATCTCATACCCAAAGAACAGAATTAAAATTTTATTATTAGAAAACGTACATCCAGATGCTTTTAAAAAGTTAACTTCTGATGGATTTTCTGTAGAAACCGTTTCTAAAAGTTTATCGGAAGATGAATTGATAGAGAAAATAAAAGACGTGCACGTTTTAGGAATTCGTTCTAAAACAAACGTTACTAAAAAAGTGGTTGAAGCTGCAGAAAAATTAATGGTAGTGAGTGCTTTTTGTATTGGTACCAAACAAATTGATTTAGAGGCGTGTAAAGAAAACGGAGTTGTAGTTTTTAATGCACCTTATAGCAATACGCGTTCTGTTGTAGAATTAGCAATCGGAGAAATTATTATGTTAATGCGTTCTGTTTTTCAAAGAAGTACAGAAATTCATAATGGTCAGTGGCAAAAAACAGCTGATGGTTCTAGAGAAGTTCGTGGTAAAAAACTAGGAATTGTAGGGTATGGAAACATAGGAAAACAACTTTCTATTTTGGCAGAAGGCTTAGGAATGGATGTGTATTATTATGATGTTGAAGACACGTTAGGATTAGGAAACGCAACTAAAGTTAGTAAATTAGAAGATTTATTAGCACTTTCTGATGTGGTTACTTTACATATTGATGACAACGCAGCTAACAAAAATTTTATAGGAGAAAAAGAAATTTCTCAAATGAAAGATGGCGCACATTTAGTAAATCTATCAAGAGGTTTTGTGGTTGATATTCCAGCCTTAGTTGCTGCTTTAAAAAGTGGAAAATTAGCAGGTGCCGCAGTAGATGTGTATCCAGAAGAACCATCAAAAAATGGTGAGTTTTTTACAGAATTACAAGGTTTGCCAAACGTAATTTTAACACCGCATGTGGGTGGAAGTACCGAAGAAGCGCAAAGAGATATTGCCGATTTTGTACCAAGTAAAATTATGGCGTATATAAATTCTGGAAATACGGTAGATGCTGTAAATTTTCCAAATATTCGTTTGCCAAGACAAGTAAAATCTCACAGATTTTTACATATTCATAAAAATGTACCGGGAATTATGGCAAAAATCAATAAGATTTTAGCTAAATACGATTTAAATATTTCGGGTCAGTATTTATCAACAGATCCAAAAGTTGGCTATGTAATTGTAGATTTAGACAAAGAATATAACACAGAAGTTTTAGAAAAATTAAGAAAAGTAGAAGGTACAATTAAGTTTAGAGTATTGTATTAATCTAATTTTACAGAATTAAAAATCCCTTCAAGTTTTAAAATTTGAAGGGATTTTTGTTTTATCGTATTCCTAAGAAAAAAGTAATCTCTAGTATTTATAAGAATAGATTTGTTTCTTCTTAGAAAATTATAGGTGTTTAGAAGTGCTTTTCTCCTTGAAACTCTGCGCAATTTCTCTGAGAATCTCTGCGTAATAGGATCAAAACCAATCCGGACAAGAACCACAACTTCAGTTACAACTTCATTTTTTCTTTCAAATCAACAAGAAGCTTATCTTTTACACCTAAATAACGCTTGCTACCTAAATATCTGTTTTTATTCATTCCATCATAATTAGGTTCATTTTCATCCATAGAACTTAAATGGACATTACTAGCAGAATGAATAAACTCCATTTTATCATTTCCTAACCAAATACCAACATGTGTAACTCTTTGTTTTTTATCAGCAGTTGCTTTTGTACCAAAAAACAATAAATCTCCTTTTTCTAAACCTTCAAATTTTAAACCTGCATCCACAACTTTACCAGCAGTAATTTGTTGAGAAGCGTCTCTAGGGATGATCATTCCATTCATTAAATACACCATTTTTGTAAATCCGCTGCAATCCATTCCTTTAGATGAAGTTCCGCCCCATAAATACGGAAAACCTGTAAAAGTTTTAGCAACCGTTTCAATATTTTCTTGTGAAGATGCTACGTTTTCTAACCAAGAATCATAAAGTACAGCGTCTTCTTTTTTGATAAAACCAGATCTATTATCAGGATATTGTACTTCATAAAATTGATTATCTTCAGAAATGTAGTGTAAAAGTCCGCCTAAAGTAATATCAGAAATAATATTTTTTTCGTCGTTTTTATCAGCATAAACATATCCGAAGTTTTGTGTATAGATTACTTTTTTACCAAAATTCCAAGTATCAATTTCTTCTTTAGTCATTAATTGAATTCCGCCACCATCAACCCAAGAAATATAATTATCTGGAGTTTGTACTCTATAAAAATCTCCTTTTTTATCCAATACTTTTAAAGACATTCCTAACAATCCTTGTGTGCCTAATTCAGCAGAATGTTTTGCCTCTGAACGAATGTTAATCACAGAGTTTTTAGCAACAGCAAATTGTTGATTTCCAACTGCCGAATCGGGTAAAATACGTACGTTATTTGTGAATTTTAGTTTTCTAGCATTTAAACTATCCAAAAGTATAGAAAATGCTTTTTTAGTAGTTGTTTCTCCTTCTAAAATCAATTGATTGTCAGTCAATTCAAAATTAATATCAAACAATTCTACACGTTTATCAGGAGCAAATTCTGCTTTTAAATTTGTATGAATGTTTTCTAATTCAGGAACTCTATTTGACTCATTTTTACAAGAAAAGAGTACAATCAGCAATAAACAAGAAACGTATTTTATATTTTTCATTAGAATAAATTTTATGCTAAAATACAAAATAGATGTACTGTTTACAAAATATACAAAGTCATTTAAAATCTATTTAAAGAGGATTTAAGAAATTGTGAAATTCATGTTTAAATATTGAATTCTCAAAAGGATTGTTTTATATTTGGGATAAATCATTTTTATTCGCGATGAACTATCAAAACACATTAGCTTTTGCGCAGCAGCAAGATAAAGAGGATGCACTTTCTCATTTAAGAAATCAATTTCATATTCCTAAAGATAAAAACGGAAATGAATGGCACTATTTTACGGGTAATTCATTGGGTTTACAACCAAAATCGACCAAAGAATACATCAATCAAGAATTAGAAGATTGGGCAAATTTAGGCGTAGAAGGTCATTTTGAAGCGAAAAATCCGTGGTTAAATTATAATGAATTATTAACCGATAAAATGGCAAAAATTGTGGGTGCAAAACCCATTGAAGTAGTTGTAATGAACACATTAACAGCTAATTTGCATTTGCTAATGGTGTCTTTTTACAGACCTACAAAAACAAAATATAAAATTGTTATTGAATCTGATGCTTTTCCTTCGGATAGATATGCGGTTGAATCTCAACTAAAATTTCATGGTTTTGATGCGGAAGACGGAATTATAGAATGGAAACCAAACCAAGGAGAAAATTTATTAAATATTGATGATTTAGAATCCATCATCAAATTTGAAGGTGATGAAATTGCTTTATTACTAATTGGAGGTGTAAATTATTACACAGGTCAGTTTTTAGATTTGAAAAGAATTGCAGCAATAGGACATTCTAAAGAGTGTGTTGTTGGCATTGATTTAGCGCATGGAGCAGGAAATATTCAGCCTAATTTACACGATTCAGGTGTTGATTTTGCAGCTTGGTGTACGTATAAATATTTAAATTCAGGACCCGGAAGTTTAGCGGGATTATTTGTGCACGAAAAACACGCTCATAATAAAAACTTGCCGCGTTTTGCAGGTTGGTGGAATCATAACAAAGAAACTCGTTTTAATATGCGTATGCCTTTTGATGTAATGCAAGGCGCAGAAGGTTGGCAATTATCAAATCCGCCAATCTTATCAATGGCAGCAATTCGCGCTTCTTTAGATCTTTTTGATGAAGTTGGGATGGACGCTTTACGAGAAAAATCAGAAAAACTAACCGGTTATTTTGAGTATTTAATCAGCCAAATTGATTCGGATGCTATTAAAATTATTACGCCCAATAATCCAAAAGAAAGAGGTTGTCAAATCTCTATTCAAGTTAAAAATGCTGATAAAAGTTTGCATCAAAAATTAACAGAGAACAATATCATCACAGATTGGCGAGAACCCGATGTTATCCGTTGTGCGCCAACGCCAATGTATAACACGTTTGAAGATGTGTATCAAATGGTAAAAAGCCTATCCTCAATCCTTTCTGAAGGAAAGGAAGTTTAATTTAGAAAAATAAAATAATTTGAGTTCAATAGAAAATAAATCAGATTTGAGTAAGAAAGTCCTCCCTTTTGGTGAGGATTTAGGAGGAGCTTCTATAGTAATTATTGGCGCAGGTTTATGTGGAAGTTTACTTGCTTTAAGATTGGCACAAAGAGGCTATAAAGTAGCCGTGTATGAAAGCAGACCAGATTTACGAAAAGTTGACATTTCTGCGGGAAGATCTATCAATTTAGCATTATCAGACCGAGGTTTTAAAGCACTTCGTTTATGTGGCGTGGAAGAAAAAGCGAGAGAATTTTGCATACCAATGTATGGTAGATTAATGCATGATAAGGAAGGAAATACATTTGCTTCTAATTATTCGGGGAGAGAAAACGAATATATCAACTCCATTTCTAGAGGTGATTTAAATGCACTTTTATTAACAGAAGCAGAAAAACATAAAAATGTAACCATTCATTTTAATGCAAAATGTAAAAGTGTAGATATAGAAAATTCAGTAGCTCATTTTAAAAGTTATGAAAATAACCAAGAGTTTTCTGTAAACGCAGCTGTTATTTTTGGAACAGATGGCGCAGGTTCATCACTTAGAAAAAGCTATTATTTAGAACGTAAATTTTTGTTTAGCTATGCTCAAAACTATCTAAATCACGGATATAAAGAATTAGAAATTCCTGCAGATAAAAACGGGAATCATCAAATAAGTAAGGGTCATTTGCATATTTGGCCAAGAGGAGATTTTATGTTGATTGCACTTCCTAATTTAGACGGGAGTTTTACAGTAACCTTGTTTTTAAGTTATGATGAAGGCGAATATAATTTCAATAATTTAACATCCGAAGAAAAAATAACAGCCTTTTTTGAGAAAGAATTTCCAGATGCTTTGTCGTTAATTCCGAATATTTTAGAGGAATTTACAAACAATCCAACAGGACCATTAGGAACCGTAAAATGTTCACCTTGGTCGTATCAAAATAAAACATTGTTAATGGGCGATGCTGCGCATGCAATTGTGCCTTTTTACGGACAAGGAATGAACGCTTCTTTTGAAGATGTGGTGGTTTTTGATGAGATTCTAAATCGAGAAGTAGACGATTGGGAATCCGTATTTAAGACCTATCAAAAAGAAAGAAAAAAAGACACAGATGCCATTGCAGATTTAGCGATTGATAATTTTTACGAAATGCGAGATCATGTTGCAAATCCGTTATTTAAAGAAAAAAGAAAGTTAGAAATGGATTTAGAAAAGCATTTTCCAACCCACTATTTTTCTAAATATTCTATGGTAACTTTTAACGCCGATATTGGTTATAACGAAGCCATGAAAAAAGGAAGAGCGCAAGATAAAGCCCTATTAAATTTAATTGCCGATGATACAATTCATACACATGTAAACATGACAAAAGAAGAATTGAAAGTCATTTTAGATAAAGTAAAGGAAGAAACAAATGCAATTTTAGCAGAAGATAAAATTGCAGGATTATAAGCAAAGTGCAATGCTGAATTTATTTCAGAATCATATAATTTGAAGCTATTTCCTGCTTTACGCACTCGCTTTTTTGTGAAAAACAAAAAGAGCTCAAACAAATGCTTCAATCAGGGCTAGGCTTTTTAGTAAACGATATTGATTAAATTTATATTAGAGAATTTTTAGAGGTCAAATGAAAAAATATATTGTTTTGTTACGCGGCATTAATGTGTCAGGAAAAAATAGAATTCCGATGGCAGACTTACGAGATCTATTAGACGATTTGGGTTTTAAAAATGTGCAAACCTTTATTCAAAGCGGAAATATTATTTTAGAATCTGATGAAGGTAAATCAGGTATTTGTACTAAAATTAAAGCAGGAATTCAAGATAAATTCGGTTATGACGTTCCTGTAATGGCAAGGACAATTCCTGAATGGAAAAAAGCAATTGAAAACTATCCTTTTCCATTAGAAAATGAAAAAATTGTAGCTTTTGTTTTTTTAAACAGAAAAATATATGAATCAAAAATAGACGTAAAAGGAATTAATGACGACGCGTATTTCATCGATAATGATATGATTTATATTTATTGTCCATCTGGTTTTGGAAAAACTAAACTTTCTAACAAATTATTTGAGAAAAAGTTACAGGTAACGGCAACAACTAGAAATTACAATACAACGGTTAAATTATTAGAATTAGCAGAAAGTCCATCTTAACCTTTCCAAAGAGATGGAATAAGCTATTTCTAAATAATTTAAAAGAATCAAAAAAAATAACAAAAACTCAGATTCCCGGTTAGAGTTTCTCCCCTTTGGGGAGATGAAGAGGGGCTTATTTATGATCACACCAAGAGGCGCATATCCACATGTAAAAGTTGTGGGCGATTTTATATTTGTTTCAGGAACCAGTTCTAGAAGAGCAGATAATTCTATTGCAGGAGTTGATATTATTGATGAAATGGGAACAAAATTTTTAAATATTGAAACCCAAACCAGAGAAGTTTTACAAAACATCGATAAAAATTTACAAACAGTTGGCGCAAGTTTAAAAGATGTGGTAGATGTGTCTACATTCTTAGTAAATATGAATGATTTTGCAGGATACAACAAAGCCTATGCAGCATTTTTTAACAAAGAAACTGGGCCCACAAGAACTACAGTTGCAGTGCATCAACTACCGCATCCGGATTTGGTGGTAGAGATTAAAGTAACTGCGTATAAGAAACAATAATATGATTAAATTCTTTCGTAAAATTCGTCATCAATTACTGTCAGAAAACAAAACCTCCAAGTATTTTAAATATGCTATTGGCGAAATTATCCTTGTGGTTATTGGTATTTTAATTGCACTTCAAGTTAATAATTGGAATAATAACAAACAATTAGAGGAAGTTCAAATTAAATATTTAAATGAAATTGAATTGATAAAAAATAAAGGTGCCATTGCAGGACAGCAATTAGGAAAACCAATTAATTTTCAAGCTCTAAAAAATGATATAGAATTCAAAAATGCTATCATATTAAATGAAGATATGAGAGTTTATATGTTAGAAAACTATAGAGCGTTAGAGAAAAATAGTATTGAATGTATGGCGCTTATAAATAGTGAGTTAAAAAAATAAATTGATTAAATTTAGTTCGTAATGAAAATCCAAAACTACATAAACGGTGAATTTGAAAATCCGATTGAAGATCATTGGTTAGAGAATTACAATCCTGCAAAAGGAAAAGTGTATGGTAAATTTCCAAATTCAACCAATGCAGATGTTGAAAGTGCTGTTTTGGCAGCAGAAAATGCATTTCCTATTTGGTCCAATACAAGTATTGATGAACGCAGTAAAATACTCACAAATATTGCGGATTTAATTCTTGGAAATTTAGAGTTTCTTGCAAAAGCAGAATCAAAAGATAATGGCAAACCAATTAGTTTGGCAAGGCAAATAGACATTCCTAGGGCGGCAGATAATTTTCGATTTTTTGCAAATGCCATCACGCAGTTTTCATCAGAAGCCCATGAAAGTGTAGGTTTTAATGCCATGAATTTTACGCTTCGCCAACCAATTGGTGTTGTAGGTTGCATTTCTCCTTGGAATTTACCTTTGTATTTATTTACCTGGAAAATTGCGCCAGCCCTAGCCGCGGGAAATTGTGTAGTGGCAAAACCAAGCGAAATTACACCAATGACTGCTTTTATTTTGGCAGATATTTGTAGCGAGGCTGGTTTGCCAAACGGCGTTTTAAATATTGTGCAAGGTCTAGGAAACACCATCGGTCAAGCAATTGTAAAGCATCCAAAAATAAAAGCAATTTCATTTACCGGAGGCACAAAAACGGGTGCTCATATAGCTTTAACTGCCGCCCCAATGTTTAAGAAATTATCGTTAGAATTAGGTGGGAAGAATCCGAATATTATTTTTGCAGATTGCAATTATGACAAGATGTTAGAAACTACCGTTCGATCTTCATTTGCCAATCAAGGGCAAATTTGTTTATGTGGCAGCAGAATTTTCGTGGAAGAAAATATATATGAGAAATTTAAACAAGATTTTATAGAAAAAGTAGCGCAACTCAATGTAGGAAATCCGGAAGAGGAAACTACCGATATAGGTGCATTAATCTCTAAAGAACATCTAGAAAAAGTAAAATCATATATTGATATTGCTCAAAAAGAGGGAGGGGAAATTCTTTTTGGAGGCGAGAAAGTTGAGGTTGAAAATTTTGAAAACGGGTATTATTTGCAACCTACAATTATTGAAGTTTTTGATAATAAATGCAGATTGAATCAAGAAGAAATTTTCGGACCAGTTGTAACCATCATGTCCTTTAAAACTGATGAAGAAGCTTTATCTTTAGCAAACGACGCAAAATATGGATTATCAGCAACCTTATGGACAAATAATTTAAACAGAACCATGCAATTTTCTAAACAATTACAAACCGGAATTGTTTGGGTAAACACTTGGATGTTGCGCGATTTAAGAACGCCTTTTGGCGGTCAAAAAGATTCCGGAGTGGGCAGAGAAGGTGGTTTTGAAGCGTTGCGATTTTTTACAGAACCTAAAAATATTTGTATACAATATGATTAAAATTATGGATGATTTGTATTTTTCTTCTGATAGAAATGATATGGATTTAGGGTTGATATTTAATTTTTTAAAGAAAACCTATTGGGGTAATTTAAGAACATTAGAAGAGCAAAAAAAGGCCAATGAAAATACCCTTAACTTCGGATTGTTTAAAAACGGAAAACAAATAGCTTTTTCTAGAATTATGACAGACAAAGTTTTTTTTGCATATGTATTAGATGTTTTTGTTATACATGATGAACAAGGAAAAGGATATTCTAAAATATTAATGGATTATATAATGAAGGATCCTGAATTACAAAAAATTGATAAATGGATTTTAGCCACAAAAGATGCCCATGCATTGTATGAGAAATTTGGTTTCGAAAAAATTAAAAAACCAGAAATGTTGATGGAAAAATTATCAGACAGAGCAAAAAAAATCTATGAATAAAGAAATAAAAGAAAAAATCATTCAAGTTTGCGATGAAAAGATGGCGAAAAAAGGAGAAAATGTAGGTTTGTCTTTTTACGCATTTTTTAAAAATAAAAATGACAATCCAAAGTTATTAATGGAAGTCGCCACTTGGTGGATTGAAACGCATCAATTAGATCATTTTGAAAAAGCAGTGAAGATTAAGAAAATGATGATCCTCCCTTAATCCCTCCAAAGGAGGGAAACTGTTAACTTTAAAATTAAATTATAAAAATAAAATAGAAATACTAACACATAAAAAATTCCCTTTCCTTAGGAAAGGGTTAGGGATAGGAATGAATTTAGAACTAAAAAACAAAAACGCATTAGTTTGCGGAAGCACACAAGGAATAGGGAAAGCAACTGCCATTATGTTAGCAAAAGAAGGCGCAAATGTTACTTTGATCGCAAGAAATGAAGAAAAACTAAAAGCAGTTTTGGCAGAATTAGAAAACAACAAACAATGTCACAGTTATTTAGTTGCCGATTTTTCTAATCCCGATGAATTAAAAGCTGTTTTAGAAACCACTAATCTAGAGTTTCATATTTTGATCAATAATACAGGAGGTCCTAGAAGTGGGGCAATTTTAGACGCAACATTAGAGCAGTTTCAGCAAGCGTTTACACAACATTTATTATGCAATCATATTTTGGCACAAGCATTAGTTCCGTTTATGAAAACGCAGTGTTTTGGTAGAATCATCAATGTGATTTCAACCTCTGTAAAAGAACCAATTCCGGGTTTAGGAGTCAGTAATACCATTAGAAATGCTGTTGGTAATTGGGCAAAAACCTTATCAGAAGAAGTTGCAAGTCATGGAATAACAGTAAACAATGTGTTGCCTGGTTTTACAGAAACCGAGCGTTTAGTAGAAATAATTAAAATTAAAGCGAATATAGAAAACACAACTATTGAGCAAATGACAGCAATTATGAAAAATTACACACCTGCAAAACGTTTTGCAAAACCAGAAGAAACTGCAAGTGCAATTGTATTTCTAGCTAGTGAAAAAGCAAGTTATATAAACGGAATAAATCTTCCTGTTGATGGAGGAAGAACGAAATCTCTTTAAAAAAGGAATCAAGAACCAAGATTTTTAGAGTCAAGACATTTTTTGATTAACTTTATGAAGTCTTGATTCTTGTTTCTAAAAAATCAAAAAAATCTAAAGTATATGAGTGAGCTAGTAAAACCTTTAAATTTTAAAAAGTGGATTGACGAAAATCGTCATTTATTAAAACCGCCAGTAGGAAACAAACAAGTTTGGAAAAATGGCGAATATATTGTGATGGTTGTTGGTGGTCCTAATAACAGAAAAGATTATCATTATAACGAAACTCCAGAGTTTTTCTATCAAGTTGAAGGAGACATGATTTTAAAAATCATAGATGAAAAAGGAGAGATGATAGACGTTGAAATTAATGAAGGCGATATTTATCTACTTCCAGCAAAAGTACCACATTCGCCACAAAGAAAAGCAAGTACCGTTGGTTTGGTCATTGAATATCCACGTTTTAAAAACATGAAGGATGCTTTAGAATGGTATTGCGAAAATTGTGGAAATCAATTATACAGAGAAGAATTTGAGCTTAAAAATATAGAAACAGACATGCCAATTATTTTTGATAATTATTATTCGGATGTTGAAAAATGTACCTGTGATTCTTGTGGCGATATTATGGAAGCACCTAAAAAAGTAGGCAGTTAATCAGTCTCAGTTTGCAGTAAAATACATTGATATTGAAATGTAATTCAGAATAATATGAAAACAAGAAAACTACGCATCAACGGACATTCGCATTTATTACCTTATCCAGAAGAAATCCCTCAATTTATGAAGGAAAAAGAAATATTTTGGGTAGATGATGAACGCAAACATATGTTGCAAAAAGATTGGAGCAGACCCGTTACAGACTCAAGTTTTTTTCTTGATGAAAAATTATTGTGGATGCAAAAAAACAAAATAGATCATGCTGTTGTTTTAAATTTGTCTCAATTATATGGTAATGGTTTGCGTTTAGAAGAGATGAAAAAAGCACTACGGTTTCAAAATGATTTTAATGCAAAAGTGCAACACAATCATCCAGCTAAATTTACCTGTGGATTTGTGGTGCATCCTGGTTTTATTTATGGTGCATTAGATGAAATGAAACGTTGTGTAGAAGAATTAGGATTAAAAGTGTTGTGTTTGCCAACCCATTTTATGGATTCTATTGGGCAATGGCGTTGTGTTTTTGATGAAGAAAATGATCGGATTTTTGAATTGGCAGACAAGTATAAATTGGCAATTGAAATCCATCCTTACGATGGCGATAAAATGATCAAACTAGAAAACACAAACTGGCGTTTTCATTTAATTTGGATGCTGGCACAATGTGGAGATGCCTATCATTTTTATACTTTAAACGGAATGCAAGAACGCTATCCAAATATTAGAACTTGTTTTGCGCATGGAGGACAATTGGCACAAATGAATTTGGGAAGAAGAATTCAAGGTTTTGATGGCAGACCCGATTTATTTGAAGGAAAAACACATCCTAGAAAAGCAGTCGGACATAAAAATATTTTCTTTGATACCTTGGTTCATGATACAGATTCTTTAGGTTTAATGTTTAAAAGACAAGGAACTAAACAGGTTTTAATGGGTTTAGATGATCCGTATCCTTTAGGAGAAATGGAAAGTGATAAACAGTCTTCGTATCCTGGAAAAATTTTAGATTTAGCGGTTGAAAAAGGCATTATTTCGGAGGATGAAAAAGGGCAAATTTGGGAAGACAATGTATTGCAATGGTTGTTTGGTGATGATGAAAAAGCAAAACAAGATTTGATTGATAAGATACTTTCTTAAAGTTAACAGTTTTCAGTTACAGTTTTCAGTCAGTTACTAACTGAAAACTGCTACTGCACACTGCTACTGAATACTGCCAACTGAAGACTAATTCTCACATTGTTTTAAAACTTCTTCGGCTCTTTCTAGTAGAAACTTCGGATAAAATTCTATGTCAATTTTTTCTTCTTTCCCCAGTTCGATGGCGCGTTTTATATCTTCACAATAAGGTTTTGTAGATTTACCAAAGAATTTTGCAGCACCCATATTCCATTCTGCATTTCCTAAAATAACTCTTGGGTTGTTTGGCGCAATTGCTAAAGCTTGTGCGTATAATTGACTGTTTTTTCCTGATAAAATCATGCCATATTTCTGACCGTCAAAGGCAATATAGCCTAAATTTAAAAGTGCTTGCGTGATTATAATTTCTGGATTGTTTTCTGAGTTTGATTTTGCAGTATCTAAAAAATCTTGTGCTTTTGTTAATTTTGCTTTTAAAATAGCTTCGTCTTTTAAACCAAAACTTCCTAATATTTCTAAAGTTGCAGCATAATAACTTGGCAACCAATTGTCTTTTTCTACAGTTGAAATTCTTTCAAAAAGCTGTGAAGCTTCTGTCATTTTTCCTTCTTCCCAAAGAGAAAAAGCTTTTTGCATTCCTGTTTGATATTGAGTTTGTGCAGTTACATTTAGCGCAATAAATAGCCCGATGAATAAAAATAAATTTTTCATAATTAATTGATTTTAAAAAGATTGGTATTGGTTTTGAGTTTTTTTTACTTGATGTGAATGGTAATTGTTTTATTTGAATCTAAGTTAAATTTTGCGTCTTTAAATTTTGGAGGTCCCATAAAGCCGGTTGCGTTATTTGAAAATCCGTAAGGCTCTTTTGGAATTCCGAAAATTTTCGTATCCATTTTTTGGTTGTTGTTTTCATCATGAAATAATGAAACGGCATAGATACCTTTTTTTAATCCTTTAAAAATACCGGTAGATTTTTTATCATTAATGTTAGCTATAATTCCACTTGATTTATTTAAAAAGGAAGCTTCACTATCATAAATGGCAATAAATATTTTTCCTTCATTTTTTTTAATTCCTTTCACTTCAATTGTTAGATTAAAGGTGTCGTTTTCTTGCGCTTTTATTGAAAAGATTCCCGTAAAAAGGATTGCTAAAAGTAAGATTGTTTTTTTCATGATGTTTTTTTTGTGATGATTCAAATATCCAACGTTTTTAGGTGGTTTACACAATAATAATACCGAATTGTATTATTTTATGTCTGAGCTGTTGGTTTTTAATTTTGATAGTACTTTTTTAGTGAATTCTATTTGCTTTTAAAATGCCTAGCCCAGATTGAAACGGCATCCTTTTTTGAGGTACGAAAAAAAGATATAGTTGAAAGCTGGAAATAGCTTCAAATAAAAATTACAAATTATCTAACTGATTTGATTTTTTATCATTGCTAATTGTCCAGAAAAAACCTATAAAAAAGAATGTGTCTGCATTCGGAATTATGGCCTGTCGGTCAAAATTTCCAGCGGCATTTGGAGTTTTTTTATAGTTGTAGCCAAATACATTTTTTGTACCTAAAGCGTTGTTTACAGAGAAATAGAGGATCTTTTGCTGATCAATTAAATATGCCCAATTTAAGCTTAATGAATTGTAGTTTTTTGTTTGATTATTTAAAAATCCGGGTTCGTTGGGATTGGTGTAATTTCTGCCCGTTGCAAAGTTATAGGTAAAACCAATTTGACTTTTAAGATCTGTTATAAAATGTTTTGCAACAAGTGATATATTGTGTTTTGAAACAAAATTAGGAGTTGCTGCAATTGGGTAATTTCTGTAATCTCTTTCCGTGTCTAGAAATGAATACGAAACCCAATAATCGGTGTTTTTTATTTTGCCGTTTTCTCTCCAAAAAACATCAACTCCTTTTGCAAAACCCTTTCCATTATTGGTGAAATTTGAATTAAAATTGGCGAATTCTGAATCGTATTTTACTAAGTTTTGATAGTCTTTAAAATAGGCTTCTATTCTAAAAATGTGATTGTTTTTTGTGTGTTGAAAATTGGCAATAAAATGCGATGTGTTTTCTGCTTTAAAATCTTGAGAAAACTTTAAATAATCGTTTTTTGGATTCTGATAAAACTCGCCATAAGCAAATGAGAATTGTGAGTTTTCACCAGATTTATAAGAAATGGAAGCTCTTGGAGAAACCGTAAATTCGTTTAATAGACTTGAGTTTTCTGCACGAATTCCTATTTTTGCAGCCAAGTTTTTAGAAAAGAAAATATCCGTTTCTGCAAAAGAGGCAAACAGATTATTATCAAAGCCGTACTTATATTTTTGATGGCTTATTTCGGTATAATTTTCATCAAAATTTGTGGCAAAATATTCTGACCCAAAACTGATTTTAAATCGGTTTGAGAATTGTTTGTAAAGCTTCACTTTAAAATGCGCTGAGTTTTCATTAGCGTCAACAGTATCATCCATAATTTTTAAATTAGAATTGTCGTTTGTAAAACTCAGACCGGTTTCAAATTTCCAATTATTACCTAATTTATTTTTGTAAGAAGTGTTAAAATACAAGTTTCTGTTTTGTAATCCGAAGTGAAAACCATCCATATAATTAATATCATCTTGAATCACATCAAAATGGGTGTAACTAAAAGCGCCGTATAATTTTAACATGGAATCATCTTTAAATTGGTGTCTAAAAATCATTTCTCCGTTTGCAGATTGCACAGGTTTGTTCCATTTATTTCTATCCGGAAAAGCTTCTTGATACGGAGCTAAATTAATGTAAGAAGCATTTACGCTCAACGAATTTTTATCCCAAATTTGTGTATTTCCTACTCCTAAACCAACGGTCATTAAAGAGACATCTGTTTTTTCTTGATCTGGTTCGTCAATAGTATTTAGTAGTAAAACACTAGACAATGCTTGTCCGTATTCTGCAGAATATCCTCCAGTAGAAAAGGTAATTCCTTTGAATAAAAAAGGCGAATATCGGCCACGAGTAGGAATGTTGTTGGCGGTTGGAGCATAAGGCGTAAAAACACGAATTCCGTCTATAAAAATTTGCGTTTCTTCTGCTTCGCCTCCTCGCACAAATAAGCGTCCATCTTCGCTAACCGCTGAGGTTCCTGGTAAGGTTTGCAAGGCTCCAAGAACATCGCCTAAAGCACTTGCGGTGGTCACAATATCCAAAGGTTTTAAAACGGTAACTTTTGCTTTTTCGCCTGTTTCAAAAGTACCTGCATTGATTACAACGGCGTTTAAGGAATTTACATCATCTCTTAATTTTATGTGTAAATTTTTGAGTGCAGAAACATCCGCGGTTTTTGAAAAAGTTTCAAAAGAAATATAAGAAATTACGAATATTTGTATTCCTTTTTCTGAAGTTTTGAATGAAAATTCTCCTTTTTCGTTGGTTGATGTTCCGTCGTAAGTGCCCTCTAAATAGACGCTTGCTCCTAAAATAGGATTGTTTTTAGAATCGGTTACTTTTCCGGAAATAGTAGTTTGTGCAAATATAGAAAGTTGACAAATTGAAAATAAAATACATACGATACGTCTCATCAGTTTTGTTTTGATTGTACAAAAGTGATGCGATTTCTAATTTCAAAATAAAAAGAATTACTGAACCGTAGAAAAATCGAACTGAACTGTTATGCTTTTTTATGTTTTTTATAGGGTCTAATTATCAATCTCGTTTCTTTATCAAAACGAATATAACTATATACCCAGTTTAGAAAAACGATGGCTTTATTTCTAAAACCGATTAAAGAAAAAAGGTGCACAAACATCCAAACATACCAAGCAAAAATTCCTTGAAATTTCCATTTTGGTAAATCTACAACCGCCTTATTTCTACCAATTGTAGCCATAGAACCTTTGTCTTTATAAACAAATGGTTTTTGTTTTGTATTAAATAATTTTGCTAAAATATTTTTTGCAACCAACGTTCCTTGTTGAATGGCAGGTTGCGCCATCATTGGATGTCCGTTAGGATTTTTTTCTGATGACATAGAAGCAATATCACCAACAGCATAGATGTTTTTATAATTGATAACTTTGCTAAATTCATCAACTTTAATTCTTGCAGCTCTTTCAATCACACATTCTGTTGCCAAACCTTCAACTAATTCACCTTGAACTCCAGCAGCCCAAATTACCGTTTCGGCTCTAAAAGAATCTTCACTATTTGTAGTAACTGTTTTTCCATCATAATCTAAAACACGAACGTTTTTCCAAATATTTACCCCTAATTTTATTAAAAAATCTTCTGCTTTTTCTGATGCTTTTGCACTCATTCCTTTTAAGATACAATCAGAACTTTGAATTAGATTTATTTGCATTTGACGGATGTCTAAATCTGGATAATCTTTAGGCAATATTCCTTTTTTCATTTCTGCCAAAGCGCCCGCTAATTCAACTCCTGTTGGTCCACCACCAACAATTACAAAATTCATTAAAGCATTTCTTTCATCCATATTTGATGTTAAAAGTGCCTCTTCAAAATTTTCTAAAATTAAACTTCTGATGTTTAAAGATTGCGGAATTGATTTCATTTCCATCGTATATTTTTGGATGTTTGTGTTTCCAAAAAAGTTGGTGGTAGAACCTGTTGCAATAATTAATTCATCGTATTCTAAATTCCCAATAGAAGTTTCAAGTTGATTTTTTTCTGGGTTAATTTTTAAAACATTCGCCAATCTAAAATAAAAGTTTTCTACATCGTTAAACCGTTTTCTTAACGGAAAAGCAATAGAATCTGGTTCTAAACCGCCAGTTGCCACTTGATATAATAAAGGTTGAAACGTATGATAATTATGTTTGTCAATTAAAACTACTTGCAATTCTTGTTTTTCTAGTCCTTTTGCGGCGGCTAAACCAGCAAATCCGCCACCAATAATAACAACTCTAGGAAAACTTGACTGTGGAATATTCATATAAATGATTGGATTGTTAGCTATTTAGAATTTTAGATTGCAAATTTACTGAAAAGGAATTTGTTTTCTTCCTCTTTTTCATTTCTCTGTGAATCCCTGTGTGTTTTATGTGAGACTCTGTGAAATAAAGAGATTAATGTTTAAATCACTTATAAAACATCTTAATTTCTTGTAATTTTTTATCAGAATTTATAAAATCAGAAATTATTTTAAATCGTATTTCGATTGCATTTCCTTCAAAATAAGTGGTCCATTTATCATCTTTAAATAAATGATGTATTTGTTTGATTCTTTTTTGAGACTCAGAAAATGTAAATAGAAAGTTTGTAGAATTTTCTATTTTAGGTTGAAGTTTAGCTGATTTACTGTCAAAATCAACCTCTATAAAAAACAGTTTTTCTGATGAGTTAATAGGGTAGAAGTCGCACCATTTTGCATAACCAATCACTATATTTTGATTCTTGTAATTTTCGTTTGATAATAATTTCCATCTACAATTAGCAACCCGTCCCCAATGATTGGATTTTCTATAAACCCCTTCATCCGTATAAAAATACATGCTGTCTGATTTGCTTTTGTAATTGGTGTCTTCTGGAAATTGGAAATCATCAATTTGTGTAAATTCACAAAAAGTATGTTTAAAGAAGTTTTGCTGATGGTATTTTTTCAAGTGTGTTGATTAAAACGATTTTGCGAATGTAAGGAAGCAGTTTCAAATATCATAAAGAGATTGTTTTGTTTCTGTCAATTACGCATAAAAAAAACGCAACCAAATCAATGATTGCGTTTTTAATATTCAAGAAAATTTTGATTTTCTTGAAAGAGATCCCTCTTTACATCGGGATAAGCGATTCACACAATTTTGTTTTACAAAATTGGTTCTCTGCTTACTTAACTTCTTCGAAATCTACATCTTCAACATTGTCTCCTTGAGCATTATTTGCTTCTGGTTGACCTTGTTGTCCTGCTCCAGGTGCACCTGCTCCTTGATCAGCATACATTTCTTCTGATGCTACTTTCCAAGCTGCATTAATAGTTTCCATTGTTGCGTCTATTTTAGCGATATCTCTAGCTTCATGTGCTGCTTTTAATTCTACTAATGCCGCTTCAATTGGTGCTTTTTTATCGTCAGATAATTTTTCACCAAATTCTTTTAATTGATTTTCTGTTTGAAAAATCATAGAATCAGCTGCATTAATTTTTTCTGCAGTTTCTCTTGCTATTTTATCCGCATCAGCATTTGCTTCTGCTTCATCTCTCATTTTTTTGATATCTTCTTCAGATAATCCAGAAGAAGCTTCAATTCTAATTTCGTGAGATTTGTTAGTTCCTTTATCTTGGGCAGAAACTTTAATGATACCATTTGCATCAATATCAAAAGTTACTTCAATTTGAGGAACACCTCTTTGTGCTGGAGGTAAACCATCTAAATGGAAACGACCAATTGTATTATTATCTGCAGCCATTGCTCTTTCTCCTTGTAAAACATGGATTTCAACAGATGGTTGATTGTCTACAGCTGTAGAGAATACTTGAGATTTTTTAGTAGGAATTGTTGTGTTTGCATCAATTAATTTTGTGAACACATTCCCCATAGTTTCGATACCTAATGATAAAGGCGTAACGTCTAATAACAATACATCTTTAACATCACCAGATAAAACTCCACCTTGAATTGCAGCTCCTAAAGCAACAACTTC
>TARA_R110001606_G_scaffold232277_1_pt1 | contig 61148 bp, 52 predicted proteins | sample TARA_R110001606 | Tara Oceans TARA_R110001606 (sample SAMEA4398315) | marine metagenome | biome: Polar Biome; feature: [SRF] surface water layer (ENVO:00010504); material: water (ENVO:00002006), including particulate matter (ENVO:01000060) such as... | depth 5 m
GCTGAAGCTCATGTGGGACGCATTGAACGAAGAGCTGCGACGCAGCGAAGGACGCCACGGCTGGGGGGCCGCACTGGCCATCATGCTGCATGCCCTCACCTTGCAAAGGCCCGCCGAGATCGTTGCTGCCAGGCGAGACCAGTTCGACTGGACGCCCGGTAAAGAGATGTGGCGCATTCCCGCCGGGCAGACAAAAACAAACGAAGTCTACGACGTACCTCTGTCACCTCAGGCCGCCTCTCTGTTCCGCGAGGCGCTTTCAAAGCACAATCTGCCTTGGGTGTTCCCGAACAAGGCAGGCGATGACCACATTCGCCACGATGGACCGAAGCAGCGTTGGATGAGAATCCGCAATAAGCTGGTGGCGGAGGCCAAGAAAGCTGATGAGCCCTGCCCACTCGCCGGCGTTCAACTCTACGACTGCCGGCGCCTCGGTCGGACACTTTTGGTACGAGAGCTCGGTGTATCACCGGCGATCGCCGAGGCGTGTATCAATCACGCGCCCGACCGATCAATGCGCACGCGCTATGATGTGGGAGAGAGTAGAGGCGATGTCCGCCAGGCGATGGAGTTGTGGGCCAAGGAAGTGGAACGGCTTGTCGACAATTTTTAACAGGATGGGACTATCGGTCATTTTGAGAATGACCTTAAGGCAAGTTAAAAGCACTAATCACAAAGAGAAGCGAAACCGACTGCGCTGTCAGTTTCGCACGCGCAAGCTTCGCATTTTTGGAAAAATACATACCAATATCGTAATGCCAGCTCGACGAGCTTTGGGTGACTGAAACCTTCTAACTTCTTACTTGGTGTGACGAGCATCCTGTCTATGAACTAACCAATTCGCCAATATCCCACACAGCTATTCGGGTTCAAGGAGTGCTCGTCTGATTGCCGCTTTGCGTTGGTTTGTGAGCCCAGCGCACGATTCCAGAAAACCATCGGCGCCGTCATATTTGCGATCCATCCAGCTGAAACTTTGTTTGAGAAAATCTCGCCGAACGCCTGAAAGGAGACTCAGGCTTTCGGGGTGCAGTGGCTCACCCACAATAGCTGCTAAAGTCTCTGTGTTGCGAGTAATACTGGCTTGCGTGAGTCTGTTCTGCGTCTCGAGATAATCCTTCATTATACCATCCATCGACGATCCCAATGCATGGAGAAGCAGGGCGACCGCAACCCCGGTACGATCCTTTCCCGCTGCGCAATGTATCAGAATGGGCGGCGAGCCAGCCTCTATTCTTTCGAACACGATCTGCAATGCAGGAGCGACAGCCATCGGGATTGAACGATAGATACTGTGAAGGAGGTCTCGCACTGTTTGGGGTGAACTGTCGGACGCAAGTTTCTCCCAGAACGATCCCTTGGCGCGAACATCTGTACCGACATTCAATTGAAACAGTTCGGCGCCGTTCTCCCGAAAATGCTCATTCCCGTCGTCCGCCGCTTCACTTGAACTGCGCAGGTCCATCACGACGCCTATTCGGCATTCACGAAGGTAGGCGATATCGGCCTCTGTCGGCCTCAACACGGCATCAGAGCGAAACACCAATCCCGGCCTTACCCGCCGGCCTCTATCGCCGATCAGTCCTCCCAGATCACGGAAATTTGGCGCACATTCAAGCACGTTGGTATCTCATTGCAGACGAGCGCAGTTCCCGTTCTATAGCAGCGTTGCGCATCGTAACTCGAAGATAGCGAGCAGTTTCAGCCCCCTTATTGAGGGCATCCCGTTTTGACCGCATGACTAGTCCTCGCTCTATTTTCAGACTGCGCCTCATGGTCCAAAGACGCCTGTAGCTTATGAGCGACACGTCAACGCATTGCACTTCAAGCTTCAAGAACTTTCTCCGATGAAAGTTAAAACGTATCGCCAATTGTTGTAATGGCACCAGCGTTCAAACCTCAATCCGTCCCGATACGAATTGGTCAAATAAAAAAGGCCAACGGAACCATTCGGCTGGTGCCAAAAGGCGCCGTTGGCGAGGGAACCGAAGCGCGGTATAGGAGGAAACATTGCGCTCGGAGCGGGCTCCGACCGACTGCCTGCCTAACGCCAGCCTCCTCATGAGAGGGGGGACGCGAGAATGCCAGTACGACCAGAGCTGACTTTGACCTTAATCTGTCCCGAGGCGCCTGCCAATAAAAAAGTACAACCGTTTTATTTTTGCATTCACCGGAGGCAAGCATCGGCGTATTACCATATGCGGGGATCAGCTTTGCGGCGCTGGTGTCGAGACCTTGAGTCCGTCACATTGCTCGGTGACAGTTACTTGGCAGGAAAGTCGGGAATTCGGCCTGACGTCTTCCGCGAAACTCAACATGTCAAGCTCGGCTCCCTCGGCCTCTCCGAGGAGCGGCATGAAGTCTTGGTGGATATAGACGTGACATGTCGCACAGGCACATGCACCGCCACACTCAGCCTCCAGTTCGGGAATATCGTTCTTGACCGCCGCCTCCATCAGCGTTTCCCCGTTCCTGGCATCCACCTCTCGTGTCACACCGGTGTGATCCGTAAAAGTTATCTTCGGCATGACCGCGCATGTCTCCCTGATTTGTTTGATTGTGTGGATTGTGGATTGATGTTCGTGACTGGGGGAGAGGTCGCCGGCTCAACCGCCCCTGGTTCTGCCCCGCATAGTATTACTGCATGGTGCTTCCACCGTTCACACTGATGACCTGACCTGTAACAAATCGGGCTTCATCCAGACACAGATAGGAAACCATGGATGCTACTTCGTCCGGATCGGCGGAACGACCCTTTGGGATCACGGCCTCCATCTCTGCAACGATCGGAAGTCCGGCTTTCTTTGCAGCGATCACCTGTGGAGTAAGCACCATGCACGGTGCCACGACATTTACAGTGATGTCGTAGCGCGCATATTCACGCGCAAGGCCAGAGGCAATCGCATGAACGCCACCTTTTGCAGCATTGTAGATTGCATGCATGAAAAGGCCGTTCCGGACAGAGTCTGCGCCGATATTCACAATTCTTCCATAGTCATTTTCGACCATTGACGGGAGGGCGGCCCGAGTAGTCCAGATCGTCGTCCATAGATTCCTGTCAATCGTTTGACGAATCGTGGTGGCGGTATGGTCCGGCGTCCACTCAATTACCCCGCCACCGGCATTGTTCACCAGGATATCAACCTTGCCGAATCGCGTGATCGCGGAATGGACGAAATCGTTGGCAACCGCTTCGTCGCTGAGATCGCCAACGCTCAGCAGGGCGTCTGGAGAAATGGCCGCGCCTACAGCTTCCAGCGCTTCGGAATTAACGTCCGCCAAAGCCAGGTTTGCACCGCCTGCAGCCAGGCGCCTGGCAACGGCCTGACCTATGGGACTGGCGCCGCCGGTGACAAGCGCCGTCTTGCCATCAAACCTCATGACTCCGTGCGCTCGCCAAGTGGCTCTAGCACACCTACTTTTCCCATCCGCGGGTCCGGAACACCTTCCCAATAATCGATCGATTCTAAGGACGCCGGCATCTCACGAGGCATACGCGGATCTATCTCCGGGAACTCTTCCATTCCGTAGCTGTACTCGATGGTCATTCCGTCCGGATCGAGGAAGTAGAGAAAAACCGATTCAGACGGCGGGTGCTTTCCTATTCCGTACACGATGGGCACATCCGCCTTCTTCATTCTGTTGTTCGCCTTGCCGATATCACCCATTTCCGTGACCATGAAATTCACGTGATTGAGTCCGGGTTTGCCTGCCGATCCGACGCCGAGGGAATGATGGAATGGGTTGGGGAAACACCGCATGAAGGTGACAATGCCATGTATCCTGTCGGAGACCCTGAAGTTCATCTCATTCATCAGGAAACTTTCGGTCGCTGACCTGTCGGCGCTGCTCAACACGATATGCCCCAGACGGGCGATCTTTGTGTGCGTCGGCTGAAAGGATTCTGGGGCGGCTTCCATCTCATGATAAAATTCGAATGTCGCCCCCGTCGTCGGCTCGGTCGCTCGGAAGGCCCGGCCGATCCCCAGCTCGTTCCTTTCAGAAACGGTGACAGGTTGGCAGGCAATCCTGATTGACGTTAAGTGCGCCTCTATTGCATCAAGTGCCGCTTCACTTTCCATCTGCCAGCCGACTCTTTTCACGCCAGGCGTGTCGCTCTTGTACAGCACCACATCGTGGTGACGATCGCTGCATCGGAGAAATGCCATGTCGGATTGAGGCCGTTGGTCCATCTTCAGGCCCACAAGCGTTTCATAAAAGTTCACGCTGGCGTCCAGATCGGAAACATTCAGCCCAACATATCCTAGCCTGAGATAGCGGATCGCATCGATCGTCATAGGTCTCTCCATGTAGAAGGCTCTCGCCGAAATGGCTCACATTCGCCTGTACTCGGCCAAGCCGGTCAATGAGGCAATTAAAGCAATTGTCTAAATCGATGTCCAGCGCCAAAAAGATCAGCCAGCCGGGCGGCGACGCTTCGATCTGCTGGGCAGGGAGGCAGCGAGCACACGTCGCAGCTCCCTGAATCCCCCTCACGTAACCGCCGAGATCCCGAACATATGTGATCGCCAGTCAGTCGACTCGATTCAGGCGCTACACCAGATTTCCATCCAGAGGGATCGATCAATCTTCAATATCAACCAGATGTCGCGACTGGATGACACATATTATCATTGCGACGAGCAGAAGCGGCGCGACGAGCATCCCCGCCCTGCTCAATCCTAGTGAGAGAATGGAGTCTCCAGCAGGCTCCGCACCGATACGGCCAAGGTAAACAATCAGGATGGGTCCGACACCGAACCCCAGAAGATTCATGGACAAGAGATTCATCGCCGCCAGGCGACCCCGAAACCGGCTCGGACTGAATATCTGAAAGCCGATAACCGGGAGCACAGCCCACGCACCGCTTATCATTACCGCGATGGTCATCCAGGCCAGCATCAAGTTTGTGTTCTCAATGCGTGGCGCTATTGGAAAGACGATGAGTGCTGCGCACGCCGCAATCAACAGAGCCACTGGTGGACCGGCATTTCTTCGGATTTTTTCAATACGCATGGCAAGCCACGGCCAGAAGAATATTCCGACGAGTCCAGCTGGCGCCGTTGTGAACCCAAATGCATACCCAGCTGCCGAAGGCTCAAATCCATGCTCCCGCACTAGAATGGTGGGCATCCAGGACGGCATACCCAATCCGAAGATGGTCAAAAGCCCCCCACTCAACAGGAAGGGTAAATAGAAGGCCCCGTTTTTTCCGAGATAGGAGAAAAAATCAGTGATACTTGCGTTGCCTGCTTCCTTGTCCGCCGATATCCGTCGCTGGGGTTCGCGAACGAAGATGAAAAAACATGCGGCAAGCAGAAGCCCGGGCATACCCACCATAACCAGCGTCAGGCGCCATGGGGCCATGTTTAGATTCTGACTTACGGACCCGGCAAGTTCCAGCGCATAAGCGCCAACGATGAACGAGCCCGTCCCCATGATTGCCCCCACGGATGAGTAAACAGCCATTGGCGTCGCGCGCTTTTCCCGAATGAAATAGTCCGCAATGAGGGAGACGGCCGCTGGCGTGAGCACGGCCTCGCCGATAGCCACGCCCGACCTGCAGACGAGCAGACTCACAAAGCCTGTTGCAAAGCCGGACGCGATTGTCGTCAGACTCCATAGAACGACACCCGCGAGAAGTAGCCTTTTGCGCTGATACGTATCGATCCAGTGGGCCAGGGGCAGGCCGGCCATCGAATACAAGATGGAAAAGCCGGCCCCCATCAGCAGTCCGAGCTGGGAATCGCCAAGTCCAAGATCTCGGGAAATCGGATCTGCCAGTAGCGAAAGTATGAACCGATCGACAAACGAGGTTGCAAATAGAAGGGTAAGCAAGCCTACCGCGATCCACTTACGCCAACCGGTCGCACTCACCGCGTTCCGCGAATCATCGATCTGTTTCATTCTTTCCTGCCCCCGATATGTTGTAGAACAAGCGTACTCTTCGGGATCTGGAAAGTACAACAATTTGGGTCGTGGGGCCTGGTGCCCGTGCCGACAATACGCCTTGAGGCAAGGATTTGGCTATTCCTTATGGCTTGTCACACACTTACCGCTGCGGAAGAATTGACTGTTTTGGGCACAAATGCTGCATAATTGGCTGAAATGGGGTGATCACGACATATTTTATTGAGCAGTTTGTTTTATATTACTATTGTGCACCGCAGCATAAGTGCGCTTAGTACAGTACACGTGCCTATCCGGTACAGATTCAAGCAGGAAGGTTTGGCCTATGGTGGAATTCGACGATTTGACGACGCGCAATCGTATCAAGGTATCTGCACGCCGGCTATTTGCCGAACGGGGCGTTGAAGCCGTAACGGTTAGAGAAATCGTCGCCGCGTCCGGAGCCAAAAATGGCGGCTCCCTCAACTATTACTTCAAATCCAAGGAAGGCCTGATCCTTGAACTGCTTGCCGAAATATTCCGGGAATCGAGTGACGGCTGGCTTATCGGCCTGTCGCAGCTCGAGAAAAATGGCGGCCCTACATGCGTACGGGATGTGGTTGAAGTCCTGGTGCGCTGGCCGGACACGTCCACATTCTCCGATCCCTCGCCAACAGCCTCCCGGTTTCTGAGCAGTTTGCTATTTACGCGGCGGCATATGGTGCGTGAATTCCTGGAGAAGATGAACTTCTCCGTATTCGCGCGCTTGCTGGGATACATACAACATTTCCATTCGGATGTTCCTTCGGCAGCGACACAACAAAGACTGATTTATTTTGCATGGTATATCATGTCTGCGAAATCTGCATTCGAGTCCTACCAGGCCACCGGTCGCCGGAACGCGATCTGGACCGAGTTCGACCCAATGGAGAACCTGATCGATACCGCGACGGCCCTGATTGAGGCGCCCCACTCCTCCGCGGAGAAAAAATCCTCCACAACGTCAAACCGCCTGAAAGTCGTCGGGGGCCGCGGCAAACACGCCGTCATGCTCCAGGCATTGGACGCTGCTCTGCCTCGATAGCCATGCTGCCGCTGGGTCTTGCAACATGTTAATGTCGATCCCGATGAGCTAATCTCAGGATTTCTGGCAAGAACAATCGTTTTATCCTAATGTCTGATTGGAGCGAATCGAACGCTCTGAAGAAATCACACGAATGTGTTCGCGCAGTGCGCGCAAAGGATATCATGATGAAAGCAGCAATATTGCAGGCTCGCGGCGAGAACGGTCTTGTCATCTCAGATGCTCCGGAGCCGGAACGCCGTGCAGATGAAAGCATCATGCGCGTGCACGCCAGTTCGCTCAACAGGGTGGACTTGTACATGCGCGACAGCGGTTTGGGCATCACGCATGATTTGCCGTTGATTCTCGGCGTAGACGGCGTTGGCGAAATCGTCGATCCAGCACCAGGAAGCCAGTTTACGTCGGGAGACCGGGTCGCGCTTTTCTCGACCCTGTTTTGAGGCCGATGCAGATACTGCCTCGATGGGGATCAACCCCTATGCCTGCAGGCAAGAATTGCAGGCGAACACAGAGACGGCAGTTTCGCTGAATTTATCTCCTTGCCATCCAAGTGCTTTATCCCGCTCCCAGAGTCGATCAGCTTCGAGGCTGCCGGCGTTTTGCCTGCCGCTTATGTCACAGCGTATCGCATGCTGTTTGGTAAACGCCCCATCGCTCCAGGGGAAACTGTGCTGGTAGTAGGAGCTGGTGGCGGCGTTGGGGTCGCATGTGTCCAACTCGCCGTCTTGGCTGGCGCAACAGTCTACGTAACGACGTCAACACAAGAAAAACTAGATCAGGCGGCGTCATTAGGCGCGCAAGCCGGCATCAACTATCGCTCGGATAATGTGCCTCAGACCATTCTCGCCCTGACAAAGGGGCAAGGCGTCGATATGGTTATCGATAGCGTCGGTCAGGCGACCTGGGGTGACTCTCTTCGGTGTGTGCGCCGTGGCGGCTGTATCGTTACGTGCGGCGCCACAACCGGCGGAAACCCTCCTGCCGATATTCAGCGGCTGTTTATCCGTCAACTCGAAATTTACGGCTCTACGGGCGGGAGTATCCGGGAATTCAGGAATTTGCTGGCAATGGTCGAACAGGGGCGTCTCAACCCTGTGATTGATTCACGTTTTGAACTCGCGTCGCTGAACGAAGGATTCACACGATTGGCGGCGGGCGAGCAGTTCGGGAAGATAGCCATTCAAATATCTTGACCCACCCATGTTGATCCGCTCACCGAGTGATCCCTAAACCTTTGGGAACTTCTCGATTCACTCATTCACTCGGAACGTCAGGCATAGCCGAGGTTTCGTCCGACCCTTGAAGCAGCATGCGTCAGTTTCAGCCATAGTGCGGGTATTTGCGCTGCTGCCTGATCCGACCATGCCATAGATAGAGATAAGGCTGCTATTGTACGGCCCGATCCGTCATGAAGCGGGACGGCTATGCACATCATGTCTTCGGCGATTTCGCGGTCATCTATCGCCATGCCTTTTTGCCTGACCCGTGCCAGTTCTTGCCTTAAGGCGCAGCTGTTCGTGACCGTCCGTGGCGTTGCAGAAACAAAATCTTCTGCAGACAGGTATTCATCAAGCTCCAACTCGCTGAGAGACGCGAGCAAAACCTTTCCAACGCCGGAGCAATACGCCTCAAGCTGCATGCCTTCTCGGGTGAAGTGTGCCTGGTCCAGGCTGGCTCCGTTCGATTTCACCAGGTAAGTCACCATCCCCTCTTCAAAGACGCCGAGGTGAGCCGTCAGTCCGGTTTCTTTCGAAACCTGACGCAGTATCGGTCTGGCAACCTCTGCGAGAATGTCGTTGTATTCACGGCCTTGGGCAAAGCCCATGGCGGCAACACCAAGGTCATATTTGCCCCGCCCGATCCGGGATATCAAACCATGCTTCAACAATTGCGCGGCGAGGCGATGAGCGGTTGAAGTTGGTAGCCCGAGCTCCTTGGTAAGCGTTGAAAACGATGTCTTGCCGCAGTCTGTCGCGATAAGGCGAAGCAGGGTCAAGGCTCGTCCCAGAGAACGTGTATCATCCAAGCGCATCGATTTCATATTCCCATAGTACGAGAATATAAAATTAGTGCAAATTGATTAAATCATAGACGTCACATACGAACGGCAAACGGTTCAACACACTGGCGCCGGGAGGCATTAAAAAACATGGCGACGATAAGCAAAGATCTCGAAACCGACGCTGCCCAGTTGCGGTCCGCTTACTCCAAAGGTGCAATCCCTCCCATGCGACACACCATGGAGCCAACCGATATTGAGACAGCGTATGCGATCCAGCGGATCAATACGCGCTATTGGCAGTCATCGGGCCGCAAAATAGTTGGCCGCAAGATTGGCCTCACGGCTAAGGCGGTCCAGACCCAGCTTGGTGTAGATCAGCCAGATTATGGCGTCCTCTTCTCCGATATGGAAATCGACGACGGCGGCCTTCTGGCACCTTCGAAATGCCTGCAGCCTAAAGCAGAAGCGGAAATTGCTCTGGTGCTTGGGCGGGATCTTTGTTCGACCAACGTGTCCATTGAAACAATCATAGAGGCGACTGACTACGCAGTTGCGGCAATCGAAATTGTGGACAGCCGCATCGCGGACTGGAAAATAACATTCGCAGATACCGTTGCCGACAATGGCTCGTCTGCCTTCTTTGTTTTGGGCCAGGAGCGCCACAAGCTCGACGGGCTCGATCTGTACACATGCGGTATGGCGCTTGAGATAAATGGTTCAGTAGCATCCCTCGGCGCGGGCGCTGCGTGTCTCGGCCATCCGCTGAATGCGGCCGCCTGGCTTGCGTCCACGCTCGGCGCAATGGGCGAAGGCCTGAAGAAAGGCGCCATCCTGCTGACAGGGGCCCTCGGCCCCATGGTCGCCTTGACTCCCGGCGATCATGTCTGCGCCAGGATTGGGGGTATTGGAAAATGCGAATTCACCTATGCGGAGGACTTCAAATGAACGAGCGCATAAAAGCGGCGGTCATCGGTTCCGGGAATATCGGGACTGATCTCATGATCAAGATCATAAGGAATTCCAAAGTGCTGGAAATGGCCGCAATGGTCGGCATCGATCCGGATTCTGATGGCCTGGCGCGGGCCCGTAGGTTTGGAATCGCCACCACACATGAGGGCATTGATGGCTTGCAGCGTCTTGATTGCTGGGACGATATCAAAGTGGTGTTTGATGCGACCTCGGCAGGCGCGCACAAGAAACACAATGATGTCGTTACCTCTGCCGGGAAAGTGATGATCGACCTGACTCCGGCCGCCATCGGTCCTTATGTGATCCCCGTGGTGAATGGCGACAAACATCTTGGCGCAAACAATGTGAACATGGTCACGTGCGGTGGTCAGGCGACAATTCCGATCGTCGCCGCCGTGTCATCCGTCGCGACGGTCCATTACGGCGAAATCGTTGCCTCGATTGCCTCCAAGTCCGCCGGCCCTGGCACCCGGGCCAATATCGACGAGTTCACCGAGACGACGTCCAAGGGAATCGAACAGGTCGGGGGCGCCGCAAAAGGCAAGGCAATCATTGTACTCAATCCGGCCGAGCCGCCGATGATCATGCGCGACACGGTGTTCACACTGTCCAGCGGGGCCGACGAAGCAACGATCGAAGCGGCGATTTTGACGATGGTGGAAAAAGTCAAATCCTATGTTCCTGGATACCGCCTGAAACAGAAAGTCCAGTTCGAGCGCTTCGGCTCGAACAACAAGGTTCATATTCCTGGTATCGGCGAGTTCGAGGGTATCAAGACAAGCGTCTTTCTGGAAGTGGAAGGTGCCGCGCACTACTTGCCTGCATACGCCGGCAATCTGGACATCATGACATCGGCAGGCCTTGCAACAGCAGAAAAAATTGCCACTACCCGCTTCCTGAAGGAGCCAGCACAATGACCTTCGATCCGACAAAGCAGCGGCTCTATATTCAGGACGTGACGTTGCGCGATGGCATGCACGCTATTCGCCACCAGTACGGCCTGGATCATGTCCGCAATATTGCTCGCGCACTCGATGAGGCCGGCGTCGACGCAATCGAAGTCGCCCACGGAGATGGTCTTAACGGCTCCAGCTTCAATTACGGCTTCGGAGCTCACACAGACTGGGAATGGATCGAAGCAGTGGCCGATGTGGTCAAATCGGCCCAGCTGACGACCCTGCTACTTCCCGGGATTGGCACTATCGAAGAGCTCAAACATGCCCACAGCCTGGGCGTCCGTTCGGTCCGTATTGCCACGCATTGTACGGAAGCTGACATTTCTAAACAGCACATCGAGGCGTCACGGGCGCTCGGTATGGATACGGTCGGCTTCCTGATGATGAGCCACATGATCGAACCCGATGCGCTCGCTGCACAGGCGAAGCTGATGGAAACCTACGGCGCCGAGTGCGTCTATGTCACCGATAGTGGGGGCGCCATGGACATGGACGCGTACCGCGCGCGGCTCGACGCTTACGATCGCGTACTGAAGCCTGAGACCACCCGGGGCGTTCATGCTCACCATAACCTTTCACTCGGTGTTGCAAACTCGATCGTTGCGGTCCAGGCAGGCGCCGTACGTGTCGATGCTTCCCTCGCAGGAATGGGTGCAGGCGCAGGCAACGCACCTCTGGAAGTGTTCATCGCCGCCGCCGATCGCAAAGGCTGGTCCCATGGCTGCGACCTCTTCAAATTGATGGATGCGGCTGAAGAACTCGTCCGCCCCCTTCAGGATCGGCCAGTTCAGGTCGATCGCGAAACACTGTCTCTGGGCTATGCGGGTGTTTATTCGTCATTTCTGCGGCACGCTGAAAAGGCATCGAAGGATTACGGTGTTGATACGCGCCAGATCCTTGTCGAACTTGGCCGCCGCCGCATGGTTGGGGGTCAGGAAGATATGATTGTCGACGTCGCTCTCGACCTTTCGCGCGCATCAACCACCTAGGTCCCCAAACGCGTCAGGAGAATGGGAGCCTAGGCGTGCTTTCGCATCAGCGCATGTCGTAGATTGGGCAGACGATCCACGCCGAAATACATGTCTGTGCCATCGATATAAAAGGTCGGCACGCCGAAAGCGCCCTTGTCGATCGCAGCCTGAGTGTTCGCCCTCAATGCATCACGGGCACGTGCCCCGTCAGAATCTTCGATAAGCGCGTTCCCGTCGAAACCTAGCTCGTCGGCTAATCTCACGAGTATCATTCTGTCAGAGATGTCCTGATCCTGGGACCAATAAGCGTCGTAAACGGCTCGGGCCCAAGGAACACAGGATACGCCCTTTTGATCCTCCAGAACGATACATGCGCGCATGGCAGCGGCACTGTTTACTGGAAATACGCGGGGCGGGAAATTCACAACCTTCCCCGTAATCCGGGACCAATCACCTATGTCTTTCTGATTGTAAGCGATCTTGGCCGGAACATGAGTTCGGACATGATATACACTTGAATTCACGGCGTTGAATATGCCCCCCACCAGGACAGGCCGCCAAATCAGCGACTCGTTGAATTCGGCGGCCAACGGCTGGATTCCCTCAAAGCCGAAATATGACCATGGACTCGAGCAATCAAAAAAAACTTCAATCATGACTCGGCGCCTCCTTTTCGTAATCTCGATCATCTTGCCCGTTCCGGAATTACTACATCGGGGCAGGAGCCCGGTCGATGGCGCTTTCGGGTTTGGGGAGGTTTTTTAATTAGTACTTTTGTTTTAGTTTTTTTGCGAAGACTGCAGGCGTATCAATTAAATTGACGCCTTCGAATCTCTTTATCTATTTGTTTTTAAAGCTTTTTTATTCCCATTGCTTTTCTGCGATCAGATTTGAGATCGTCGCAGTGTAGACTTATCTGTAAGTTCTATTCTATAGATTTCGGTGTGAGCAAGACACCCTATCCGCATCCAGGAGGAAAATATGGATTTCAACCTTCCCAGCGAGAATGATCCGAGACGGCTGGAAATCCGCGCCTGGTTCGCAGATAATCCCAATCCGACCTACTCGCAAATTGCCGAGCGCGGTCTGGCGGCTCCAAACTGGCCTGCACCCTGGGGACTTAGCGCCGATCCGGAGCTGCAATACATCATTGAAGAAGAGTTCGCGAAGGCAGGCGTCATACCGCCCTACAACATCAACGCGATCGCTGTGAACCAGTGCGGCCAATCACTGCTCGTACACGGGACTGAAGCGCAGCGTGAACAATTCCTTCCACCAGCCCTGGCCTGCGAGCACATCTGGTGCATGCTATTTAGCGAACCTTCCGGGGGGTCCGACCTCGGCGCCATCCGGACCACCGCTCGCCGCGAAGGTGATCACTACATCATCAATGGCCAGAAAATCTGGACCTCGGCAGCCGACAAGGCAACCATCGGGGTTCTGGTCGCGCGAACGGATCCGTCGCAACCCAAGCATAAGGGATTGAGTCAGTTTATTCTGGACATGAATACGCCCGGCGTGACCGTCAGGCCCATTTACGACATGTCCGGGGAAGAGAACGAATATAACGAAGTTTTTTTCGATGACGTGCGCATTCCGGCTGATCGGCTTCTGGGCAAGGAAGGCGATGGCTGGCGCCTTGTCATGGAACAATTGCAGACTGAGCGTTCGGCAATGACAAAGCCCGGTGCCGTCTGGGGATTTGGACCCACTGCACGTGAACTTGTCTCAGGACTGATTGCAACCGGAAAAATCAAGGATCCTCTCGTCCGCGACGAAGCGGCTCAGCTCTACATTGAAGGCGAAATGCTGCGCCTCCTCGTGTATCGCAATATGAGCAATCGATTAAACGGCAAACCTGCCGGCCTCGAGGGCAATCTGGGCAAGATGATCGCATCGCCTCACGGCCAGAAGCTGAGTGACCTCGCAAAACGCAGCCAGGGAGCGGCTGGCATGCTCGTCAACCCGGACGTCCTGCCCTTGCCGGAAAAGCATTACGGCCTTTTCAACAACTGGGACTACGCGTTCTGGTTCGGGCCGGCTTCCACCCTTGGCGTCGGCACTCAGGAAATTTTGAAAAATACCGTAGCCGAACATCTGCTCCGGTTACCGAGAGACAGTGATCCGACTGCTAAAATGCCGTTCGAAGAAATCAACAAGACCAAACTCAAAGCGGCGAGCTGATAGGAGCCTCTAATGAACTTTTCACTCAGCGAAGACCATGTCGCCTTGCGCGACTCCGCGGCAAACTTTCTGGACAAGGAGGTCGATCTTTCAGTCCTGCTTACTCATGGCCGCACGGTGATGGACGCCGACTATGACGGACTCTGGCGAAAGATCGTCGAGCTTGGTTGGCCTGGAATTGTCATTCCAGAACAGTATGGCGGTCTGGGAATGGACTATATTGATCTCATCATGATCATTGGAGAAATCGGACGTACACTCGCGCCGGTTCCCATGTTTGGCACGCTGGCAGGTGCCTGGGCGGTTGAGAAGGCCGGGTCGGAAACCCAAAAAGCAGACATTCTGCAGCGCGTCGCTGGTGGCGAGATGAAGCTTTGTCTCGCTTTGACCGACGCAGACGGAAAGGTCGGCGACGGGGTCACTGTAAGTGCAGCTAAAGGCGCAAGCCTTCTGAACGGCGAGAAGACATATGTCGTCGACGCCGATTCTGCTGACAAGATTATCGTCATGACTCAGGATGACACGTTCTTCGTCGTAGACCGGAATGCAGAGGGCGTCAGTGTTTCCGTGTTGCCATGGAGGGACATCACACGCCAGGTCTGCAAAGTCAGTTTCAAGGACGTGCAGGCGGAGCGCCTGGAGCATTCAGGCGGCGTCTGGCCCTGGGTTAAAGACCGTCTCTATCTGATCCTTGCGGCCGAGAGCGCCGCAGGCATAGCCGCCTCTCTCGCCGACTCGGTAGGCTATGCAAGCGAGCGTGTCGCATTTGGCAGACCCATCGGCGCGTTCCAGGCGATCAAGCACCAACTTGCCGAGATCGCCGCGCAGAGCGAATGCGCCACAGCCGGCGTGCAATATGCCGCCTGGACGCTCAGCGTCGATGACGAGCGAGCCTCTCTGGCCGCGGCCATGGCACAGGCGTATACCAGCGAATCCTACAAAGCCGCGACGCACCGGAACATCCAGATTTTTGGCGCGATCGGATTTACCTGGGAAATGAAGAACCATCTCTATTACAAGCGGGCCAGGGCCAATTCCGAACTCTTGGGCGCTCCAAGGCAACAGAGAGAAGAAATTGTTCACTGGATCGAGTCGCACGAAGCAGCGTGAGCCGCCAAGCTGAGCGTGTTTGGCTGACTACCAGTGAGACCGGGACACAATACGACTTTCGGTGTTTCGGCCAATGGCAGATGCGGACGGATTATTGATCCACTCAACTGTTGTGGAACTGCTCTCGAAGACCAACCGGGACGCATTCTCCAGTCGCTCAAGAAGAAGACTAGAGCGGATGATGAATAATCAACTCCCACACGCGATTGTGAAATAATACCGCTAGTTCGTCCGTATCGATATTATTTATATCGTTGCACAAGACTGACTGATGTTCATCAAAGGACAATAGGAGCAAATGAATGGATGTTTGCAGAGCTGTAACGCAACGTATTTCCACGCGGGCCTTTCTGCCGGATCCGCTATCTGAATCTGAAATCCGCGACTGGCTATCTCAGGCCCAACGCGCTCCATCAGGTGGAAATACGCAGCCATGGCGCACCATCGTCCTAGCCGGGCAGGCCAAAGATGATCTGGTCAAAATGGCCGCTCCCGTTATTGCTGCCAATCCCCGCGGTCAGGAAACGGATCGGCCGATCTATCCCAAGGACCTCTGGGAACCTTATGAATCGCGACGACGCCGTGTTGGCGAAATGATGTATGAAGTGCTCGACATTCCTCGAGAAAACCGCGAGGGCCGTGCAGCATGGTTCTCTAACAATTTCCGGTTTTTCGGTGCGCCAGTTGCCGTTTTCGTGGTGATTGACGAGCGCATGGGTCATGGTCAGTGGGGCCATACGGGCATGTATCTTCAGACGCTCGCCCTGCTGGCCGAAGAACGGGGCTGGGGAAGCTGTTTTCAGGAATGCTGGGGGATGTTGCGCCCTGCCCTGAAGGAATATTTCAAACTTGGGGCTAGCGAAATGATCTGGTGCGGCATGGCGGTCGGCAAGCCTGACACGTCCCATCCGGTGAACACGCTCCGCGCCGAACGCGCTTGCCTGGACGAAACTGCAGACTTGCGCGGCTTCTAGAACGCCCCAAAACGACAACAGGTACCAATCGTCTGCATTGCAAATACCCATGCAGCGAATTGCTAACCCATCCCTGCGCCAACGCAGCGTTTAACGCCTACACGCTATTGTATGGTCGGAACGGGTCCCCGGATCGCGACCCCACTCTTACGAGCAGCAATCAATCATGCGATCCGGGGATGCTTTTATCCGTTCGTGATGAAGTCGGCGATCAGAGAATTGAATTCATCAGCTTTTTCCCACTGCGCCCAGTGCCCACATTTCGAATAGATATGCAGATCGGCATTTGGGATGCGCCGCAGGAACTGGAAGGCCATATCAACAGGGAGAACACGATCTTCCATGCCCCAGATGATCAGTGTTTCGTGCGCGATGCTCTCCAGGTCACGTCGCCACATATCGTTGGCTTTATTATGCACCTGTCCAGCCAACGGAGGAGACGCAAGAACTTCCGGTCTCGTCGCAGTTTCAAGTCGCTGTTTGACAAGTTCTGGTGTGATGTCCGATCGATCATAGACGAGCAAATCGATAACGCGGTCCACTTTCTCCAAAGAAGGACCATCTCCATCATAGAAGGTCGCCATACGCATGATCCCCTCCGTTGGAAAGGTGGACGTCACCGGCATTCCGCCGCCTGGTCCCATGAGGATGAGCTTGTCGACCCGCTCGGGGTGATCGAGCGCCATCACTAGCGCAGTGCCGCCACCCAGTGAGTTGCCGACCAGGCTGGCTTTATCCAAACCGAGAAAATCCATAAGCTCCAGCAATGCTGCGGCCATTGCGTCAAACATACCGCCGTTTATTTTCCGGTTCGTCGATTCTCCAAAACCTGGATGATCATAGACAATCGAACGGAATCCCTTGTCAGCCATTGCTTGCATGTTGCGGCTAAAATTACTGTAGCCATAAGCTCCTGGTCCTCCACCATGAATGAATATCACGGCTGGCCCTGAACCGACCTCATGATAACGAATGCGTCCGGCGGGAAGGTCCGCATAGTGGCTCTCGGGCATTGTAGGTTTTGCCATGGGTTTCGCTCCTTGTGGGCTTTTGTTTGATTTTCACGACTGACATCCGGGCCCTCGGCCGCAGCTTCGGTTCCACCCGGGAATTGACCGGTTCTGATCGACCGCGAAAGCACTGACTGATCACTTTTGTCATCACTTAGGTCTCGTCGCCCCAACCAGCTTTATCTTGTCAATCCTGCTTGCCATATACGCAGAAAAAGTTAAAGCGCTTGTTTTGAATTTCTTGGTAGGACATACTTGGATCGGCTCCATGATCACTCAGTCAGGTGGCCTGGCCAAACATCCGGCATCATGAAATCTGCACGCGGCCGCAGACAACCGCCAACAAATTGGAGCCCACGACAATGGAAATCCGTCGAGACCCCTCATTACCCGTCATCGATCATGATCGTATCATGTCCCTGACGAAAGAAACGAACCACAAGTGGACCACCAAGGACTCTATTCTGTATGCTCTTGGGATTGGCCTCGGCACCGACCCGTTGGACCGGGCAGAACTCGACTTTGTGTACGAAGCAAACGTGAAAGTATTCCCTACATTCCCCGTCGTTGTGGGTTTTCATGGCGGGCCGCTTGAAGACGTCGGAATTGACTACCGATACGTCCTTCACGGCGAACATGCAGTAACACTCCATCGACCTTTTCCACCGGAAGGATGCGCCACGGCGCATGGCCGCATCCTGGGTGCCTGGGACAAGGGCCACGGAAAAGGGGCCGTTTTTTCTCAAGAAAAGACGATGACACTCGATGGAGATACACTGCCGCTCGCGACCATCAGGACGACAAGCTTCGCGCGAGCGGAAGGTGGCTTTGGTGGCCCTCGGGACGGTCAGCCTGCACCACACTCCATTCCGGCGCGTTCTCCGGACCGCACGGTCAGGATTTCGACCACACCCGGTCAAGCTTTGCTCTATCGCCAATCTGGAGATCTCAATCCCCTCCATGCCGATCCCGATGCCGCGCTCGCTGCCGGATTCCACCAGCCGATCTTGCACGGTCTATGCACTTTTGCCATCTGTTGCCGCGCCGTACTTTCTGAATTCTGCGATTTTGATCCCCTGATGATTGCCCATCATGAAGTCCGCTTTTCAGCTCCTGTCTATCCGGGCGAGGAATTGACCGTCTATCTGTGGAAAGACGATAACGTCGTCTCCTTCGAGGCACACGTCGAAGCCCGGAACGTGACTGCAATCCGAAATGGAATGACCAAGCTGTTGATCTAGTGCCGGACTTAGTTGCCTGGACTATCGACTGGACCATTGGCAATCGTGCCGCCGGCGTGTGAGCCGGCGGCACAAGAGTAACTTTTGCGTCAAACCACGATACTGATACGGCCTTGTGGACGCAGTGTATTCATATCAATCTGCGTGCGCTTCTCAGCAATCCGGATGTGCCCGTCGATCAGTTTCAGTTTGTACATGTGATGACCGCAAAACATGTCCGTAATGTCGTTTTTGGATCGATGGGTAATGAACTTGCTCTTCGCAATGTAATTGCCGCCCTCTGCCCCTAAAACCCTGACATTTCCGATCAATCGCGAACAGACTGACCGTGGCCATTCAGAGTGGTTCCCCGGCTTTTTCAACCGCTCGACACGATGCCTTAATCTGAAATAGTTGTCAGAAATATAGAAGAGATTTCTCGACGAACTCGCCTCATCTGACGCTCCAGCTTGAGGCACTTCGTAGATCGCCCCCTCCAGGAAAAGTGCAAACCAGTCATCCAGGCGCCATTCATCCAGCATCGCCGCTTCTTCGAATAGAAATGCTTCGATCTCAGCCTGACTCAGGGATTGCACCTGAGACGAAATAATATCCTGCGTTACCGAACTCATTTCTGATCCTCCATTCGATCTGCCCATTCCCGCCAGAAACATCGCATTTGCTCCTCGTCGGTCGCATCGAATTTCGACTTCAACATACCCCGGGAAATGTCATTCCATGCGACTTCATCGACAGCCGCATACCCTCTTTGTGCTGATTCAAGCGCCTCAACATCGTCGGGTGTAGCGAAGCCGCCCGGGCCGAGGAATTCCAGGAAGTTGTCCAGGCGGCGCTTCCTGAATGCCTCAGACTCACCTGTCACGCCCAGCGCCCAGGCACTGATGTTCATATTGCCTGGAGACAAGGGATAAAAAGTACGGATGGTCACGGCCATGATATCGTTGAGGACGAGGTTTGGAAAGATTCCCGTATTGCGTCCGAGAACGGCTATTCTGTTAGCTTGCTCCTCGCCCACACGCGCAACCAGTTCGCGCTTGATGTCCTCTACCTCGGTCTTGGCTTGTTCGCCCCACGCTGGGATCCACTTGGCGACCGGCCTTCCCCATGGCGCGTTACCTTCGATCGCAGCATGCCCATTCTTAAGATCCCAGACAAACGTCTCGGTTGGCATTTCAGCTGGTCCGCCAATCGCATCTGCAAGATATTCGAAATATGTCCCGTGCGTATCGACAGCGTGATAGCCATCATAGCTGTTCTCCATCAGCAGTTTCCAGTTGGCACGAATACTGTACTTCTGCTCTCCGCCGATCACCTCCACGCCCTCTGGGCCGTGTTGGCTGAGGAGATCCAGAATGCTGCGCGCGTCGGCCAGGTACGAATCCAGCGATACCGCACCAGCATCGTAATTCAGGAAATAGAAGCCGGCATATTCAGCCAGTTTGGGGACGCTCCGTAGATTGGCGCAACCGTCGGAATTGAAATCCTCCGGATAGGTGCCAGCTTGCATGCGCGTAGCAAAATTGCCGTTATTGTTGAAGGCCCAGCCATGGTAGAAACACCTGAAAGCCAGCGCATTTCCTCTCGCCTGGCGTTCGACCATCGCGCCGCGATGCGGGCAGGTATTCATGAATGCGCGGAAAACACCCTTTCTGTCGCGATTGAAAATAACCTCCTTGCCGCCAACATTGCGCGTCAAGAAGTCGTTCGGATTTGGCAGCTCAGATTTGTGACCAAGATAAAGCCAGCACCGATTAAAAATCTTGTCGCGCTCTTGGGCGAGGATTTCCTCATCGATGAACGTCGTTCTTGCAACCCGAAAGAGCCCGCGCTCGCGATCATCGACGATGTAGGGACTCGCGCGTGATTTTTGACGAGCCTTCTCTGCAACACTCATAGTGTCCTCCGCTTTCTGTTTTCGAACCGCGCTCGGCGCAGCCCCACACTTCTGTCGCCTGGCTCGGCCCAACATTGTCGGGCCAGGCGACCACAATGACCCAATCGAAATCGGCTTGCCTTGCACGTTGGGCCATTGGTTGGACCATTAATCTTGGCATGATTTCTGTCAATTCTTAACGCTGCGACATTTCGAGACACCTTGAACCCAATGGCTTCCCATCTGCTCGCCTTGACTAAGACAGCGATGCTTCTGTATTGGTTGGACCATTGTACCTAGAAACGAGCCCTTCGGGAGGACGACCCATGGCCCAATCCAACGCACGCTTTGAACGCCTCGGTTATCTGGCGCTGAACGTAACCGACCTCGAAAAGTCGGCCGAGTTCTATGAAACAATGGTCGGCTTGAGGCGCGTGGAGACAAATGTTGATGCGGTATTCTTGCGCTGCAGTGATCGCCACCACGACATTGTGTTATTTCAATCCGACGCGCCCGGACTCAAAAGAATTGGATGGCAAATGGAGTCTCCCGAGCAGTTGGAAGCACTCGACCGGCATTTTCGGAGCATTGGAATAGTCACAAGGCCGGTATCGAATGCGGACGCCGTGGAGATGGCGATCGATGGCGGATTTCGAATGACCGAGCCAACGACAGGCGCGACAATGGAATTCTATTCCCATATGGACCACGCAGACAGCGCATTTGAGCCAACACATACCAAGATCGCCCGGCTCGGTCACGTTGTTCTGGCGAGCGCTGACATGGCCGCAACTGAGCGCTTCTTTTCTGAAAACATGAATTTCAAAGTGTCTGATCGGATCGAAAACGGCGTCGTTCACATGCGTTGCTTCCCGAACCCGCTTCATCACTCCTTTGGAGTCGGCGCCGGCAAGGCGGCGCAACTTCACCATGTGAATTTCATGGTAACCGACATGGACGATATCGGACGCGCAAATACACGGATGAAGTCCAAAACGATTCCTATCGTGTATGGCCCAGGGAAGCACCCCCAGTCCGAATCCGTGTTTTTCTACTTCCTTGATCCGGATGGACTTACGCTCGAATACAGCTACGGGATGGAAGAATTTCCCGAGCACGCCCCCCGTGCACCAAGACTCTTCCCCATGACGGTTGAATCGGTCGATCATTGGGGCGGTCTTCCAGAACCGGATTTTGCGAAAGTCGGAGAAATCGAAACCGCTGGTCGCGACCGCTAGTCAAGTTCATGATGGTCCAAGTGAGGGTTTTCGGGCAGCATATCGCATTTCCCGTCGACACCTCTTGGTTAATCCGATGCAAGACGCGTAGCATGGCCTGACGTCAGATATAGGCTTAACTTATGGCATCCAATACTTTTCTTCCCGTCCAGTCCCGGCGGCTATTCGAAGACGTTTGCGATCAGATTCGCGCACAGATCGCCGACGGATCTTTGAAATCAGGAGATAAGCTTCCGGCCGAGCGCGACTTGGCAGTACAGTTTGGAATCAGCAGAACTGCGGTTCGTGAGGCGTTGCGAAGCCTGGAATTCGCTGGCCTCATTGAACTCAAAAAGGGCGCGCAAGGTGGGGCATTTGTGTTGGGAACTGACATGGGGCTCGTGCTGCCGTTTCAGAGTATTCTCGACGTCGGTCACCTCTCACTTCGTGAACTGACCGATGCCAGAATTGAAATACAGGACATCGTCGTCCGGCTAGCCTGCGCCCATGCCAGCATTGCGGACTTCGATGCACTTTCAGCCGATATTGAGCGGACACGACACCATCTGGAGAACGGCACTGCGGGAACCGATCCGTCCGCCACCCAGCTGTTCTACTCACTTCTCGCCGAAGCCACAGGCAACAGGGTTCTGGTCGTTATCGTGAAAGCACTTTCACAAATCGTGTATCAGGCAATCCATCCACTTCACAGACCCTTGAATTTCGATCTCGTCGGCGTCCGAACGCGATTTCTCGATCATATGAAAACCGGCGATGTTGAAGGCGCGCGCAAGATAATGCGGGATTATCTCGAGTTTCTTCATCAGCACATTGTTTCGGAAGAACGTCGTCACGATTAAATATTTTCGCAAAGCCGGCTCTCGACGTCGTTGACGGCGGGACTTGCTTGCGGTCTAGTAATACAATCATTTTAATTATCAGGCCGCTTTCATCATGGTGACATCGTTTCAGCCGCTACCCATGTCGCTTGATGAGGTTACGTCCGACTGGCTCTCTGACGCACTTGGCGATGCTTTTCCAGGAGTCCGGATCAAGCGCGCGGCCCGAAGTGATGCCAGATCAGGTACTGCAAGCTCGGCACGCTTCGAATTGGATTACGACAATCGCGCCGGCCATTCTGACCTTCCCGACACGGTCTACGTCAAAGGCGGGTTTGATGACGTCATGCGAAAACGAGTCTGGGCGGCGTTAGTTCAGGAAGCCCAGTTTTTTAATGAGTTCGCGAGCGATGCACCGATCAATATTCCACACGCTTATTATGCAGGCTTCGATGAAGCCGCCAAGCAAGGCGTGCTTGTCCTGGAAGATCTCTCGGCGCGAGGCGTACGCTTTGGGCATGCAACCGACGATACAACAGTGGACACGATTGCGGCCGTCATTGAAGGCTTGGGCAAATTGCACGCGCGTTTCTGGAACGATCCGCGCCTGCCCGCATTTTCGCACTGGAAAGATCCACAGCGCACCTTTTTTCGCTATCTTTGCAGACCATCTCATTGGTCTGCCGTTCTCGAAAGAACCTATGGATCTGCTCTTCAAGCAGCATTTCCAACCCGTGAATCTGCGCTCGCTGGCTTGGAGCGTATGTGGTCAATAGATGACTCGATTGCGCGAACGCTCGTCCACGGAGATTGCCACTGCGGAAATCTGTTTTACGAGTCGGACGGAGCACCAGGTTTCCTTGACTGGCAATGCGTATTCCCGGGCGCGCCTGGTCATGATCATGCAGAGCTGATTGTGACGTCTCTTACGGCCGAACGAAGACGAAGCGCCGAGCGCGATCTGATTGCGCTTTATAGAGACGTCCTCAAGGCTCACCGTGTCCCTGACCTTCCGAGTTTCGATGAGTTGTTCTTGTCGTATCGGCAAAACAATATGCACAATCTGGTCGGATCAGTGTTAAATCCTTTTGATATGCAAACAGAGGAAGTAACAACTATCTCGGCCCTGCGCGCACTCGATGCGGCTGCAGATCTCGAGACTCTCGATGCGCTTGGACTGGATTGAAATTGTCGGGCAGAAAGCCGAGCAATAGCTGCTGGCTACACCTGCCCTCCCCGCTAATTCGTTTGATCCGCAGCACGGTTCCTAATCTGGCCTTCGAAAGGCAGGAAGCACTCCGATGGATTGTTTACTCGCCAGAATTGCAGCATGATTCGACGGTGGTGCTCGATTCCCAGCGCATTGAAGCCTCAATCCAAACCTGTTCTTCCAAATGATCGCTAACCGTCAGGGAGTGATCACAGTTTTCAAGACATTTGGGACGCGCGCATCCAGTTGCCGGTAAGCTTCAGCACCATCCTTGAGCGCCAGACGTGTCGTAATGAACTGTTCTGGTTTCAATCGGCCCTGCTGCACCAAAGGTACGAGCTCCTGCCACGTCTGTGGCGGAGAGGTCGTGCCGATTCTGAATGTCACCCCCTTGCTGAGCGATGCTCCCATCGGAAAAGGAAATGCCATATTCTTGTTCACGCCGATAACGGATACGACGCCCTCACGGCGTGCCATTTGAAGGGCCATCGCAATCGTTGCGTCAGCGCCGACAGCTTCCAGTACCTTGTCGGCCATCAATCCCTTCGTTTCATCACGTACGCGGTCTATCGCTTCGTCGGGGCTGAGAGCAATCGCACCCAGCCGGCTCGCGATATCGCGACGCTCCTTGATTGGATCCACAGCGAATACCCGGCCGGCGCCCATGACAATCGCACTGTCGATTGCCATCAATCCGATTGGACCGAGGCCGATGACAACAAAATCATCACCCGCTTCGATATCAGCGTTCCTGCATCCGAACCATGCAGTCGCCTGAGCATCCGTAAGCATCAACGCCTGGTCCATGGACACGCCCTCAGGAATGGCACCCAGATTAAAGTCACCGAATGGTACCCGTACAGCTTCAGCCTGAGATCCTTGCAAGGCGTGCCCAAGGCCGAACACCTGCTGTTTCCCATTGAGACAGTTACGCACGTTGCCCCGCAAGCAATTGCGGCAAGACCCACACCCGACTGCTCCCGGGATCATCACACGGTCTCCGGATTTGAACCGGTTTACACCAGAGCCCGTCTCGACGACCTCCCCCACGGCTTCGTGACCGATGCAGAAACCAACTCCTTCAGTAAACCCCGCGCCCGCGCCATGGTAGATGTGCAAGTCACTTCCGCAAATACTGCAAGCGGTAACCTTTACGAGGACGTCTTGCTTGTCACGAAGGGTCGCGTCGTCGACACTCTCATACCGTACATCGTAGGGCCCATTGTAACATAACGCCTTCATTTGGTGTCCTCTTCGAAATGTTGGTGCTGAGATTTTTTTTGCCGTCGCTCATCGTCAAGACACAGACCTGTTCGCGGCCTGCCAATAGGGCTCACGCAGCGCTTTCCGGTCAAGTTTACCGATACCTGTTAGTGGCAGTTTGGATCGAAATTCAATTGACTTGGGAGACCAGGGAGCGCCGCGGATTGCTTTGACATGCTCCTGGAGCTCACGCTCCTCGACGATCGCTCCAGCGCGTCTAACCACGAACGCCTTAACGGCTTCACCCCACTTCAGATCCGGAATCCCAACGACACCTGCCGAGGCCACGCCGGGATGCGCCATCAGTGCGTCTTCGACTTCGCGCGGGTAAATGTTGAATCCCCCGCTGATGATCAGGTCCTTGATACGATCAACGATCGTGAAATAGCCTTGCGCGTCTTGCACGGCAACGTCGCCGGTATGCAGCCAGCCACCTTTGAAAAGCGCGTCGGTCTGGGTTGGCTGTTTCCAATAGCCATTGCAGACTAAAGGCCCCCTCACGCATAACTCTCCGGGCTCACCGACACCAACTTCGTTCATATCGACATCGAACAGACGAATTTGTGTCAGCGTTGTCGCCCGTCCGCACGAGCCCAGCAAGTCCGGCCGTGCCAAATCGTGATCGACGATACGCAACGTGGTGAGAACTTGCGGCGCCTCTGTCTGGCCGTAGAGTTGCAGGAATACCGGTCCAAACATCGCGATTGCCATCGCCAATCGATCCAGTGACATCGGTGCCGCCCCATAGATCACGAGCTTCAAGCTGGACAGATCGTATCGCTCAATCACATCACCTGATTCAATGAGGGTATTGATCAGCGTAGGCACCAGGAAGGTGGCGCTGATATTTTCTCGCTCAACGACTTCGCAAAACCTCGTAACATCAAAACCAGGAAGGAGTCGGACCCGACCGCCCATCAACATCACAGGATAGATGTTGACGCCTGCCGCGTGACTTATGGGTGTCATCAACGCGTAGTGAATATCAAGCGGCCACTCCCACTCAGCGGCGATGATGGTCGCCATCACAGATAGAGCACGGTGAGGTAGCATCACACCTTTTGATCTTCCCGTCGTCCCTCCAGTATAAGCCAACATGACGAGGTCTTCAGGCTCTGCGCGATCCTCGAGTTCCAGAGGGGAGACTGTCGTCAAGGCCGCAAGCGCATCTTCGGCATCGTTCGCCGGACCAAAGCCAAATATTTTTAAATCTTCCACTCTGGACCGGATGGCGACTGCCCGCGCGCCGAACTTGTCGGGGTCAAAGAAGAGCACACGCAGTTCGGCATCTCCGATGATGTGAACATGATCGTCCTCACCTGCCAGCGGATGAAGAGGCGTAAACCTCAATCCGAACACAGCTGCAGCACAGATCGCAGCCCACGTCTCCACTCTGTTTCCCGTCAAAAGGCCTATGCCGTCTCCTTTGGATAAACCTATCGAGTGGTAGAGCGCACCGAACCGTCCAACCATATCGCCGAGCTCGGAATAGGTAAGCGACGCGTGATCATCAGAGATCATTGGCCGGTCGCCGAACCGCCTTACGGAATCAACCACGATCGCGGCCAGCGATCCTCCCGACGTCATGCTATTCATCTTCAGCCCTCAAATTATAAGTCGGCGTTTCTAGTGCCTGCGGTGCGAGTACAAGACAGGAATGCGCTGCGTCACCCCATACCAGCTAGCGGCTGCATGAGCCTCCCTGAACAAAGCCTCCGTCTTGGCCGACGCCTCTCCGATCTCGATGATTTCGCCTGGGTGCAAGTCTGTCGCGAGATATGCCAAGCGGCTCCGACGCGCCATCTTTCCTTCGGAGTTTACTGAAATCCCTGCTGCCTCGGACAAGGATATGGCGTCATCAAATCCATCTACTCTACGCCCACACAGATGATGCAGACCTTGGCAAAAGCGTTGCCGAAACTCCAGATAAGTCGAGAGCGCCTGACTGTGATGCTGATTCAACTCCATCCGGGGGCTGGCGGAGAAAACCAGAGCAATCGACAGTTCGGGTTCCAATTCTTCGTCTTTGCCGACTTGACAAATATTCCCAGAAATTCGGGCCATCGTTTTTCCTGCCCTCCTTGGCAAAGGCAACCGCACTGATGCTCCATTGATCTGGAACGTTTGTTTCATTCTGGAAACCTAGCATATGCCCCTGCGATCACAATAGCGGACGATGGCGATCGAGTACGAGTAGCTCTCATTTGTCTTCGCAGACTGTCGCTCGTGAAACAATCAAGATGCAACACTGTTCCAGCGTTCACCAGCCATGGATTTCAGCGAGCTTCCATTTAGTTCGTATGTTCTATATGGATTAACAAGACCACACCCCGTGGAAAAAGGAAGGAGCCTTTATGCCGGGACCGCTTCAAGGACTAAAGATCATAGAATTGGGCAGTATCGGTCCGGGACCCTTCTGCGGAATGATGCTTGCAGATGCTGGTGCAACGGTGATCCGTATCGAACGTCCGGGAGCTCACGTCGATACGCGCGACGCAATGCTTCGGTCCCGCAAGATTGTTCACCTCGACCTCAAGGCTCCGGGTGATCGGGAGCACTTGCTTGAGCTAATCAAGGACGCTGACGCGCTTTTCGAAGGCATGCGCCCTGGCACACTGGAGCGGCTTGGGCTCGCTCCTGAAAAGCTGCTTCAAGACAATGCCAGGCTTGTTGTCGGCCGAATGACGGGATGGGGGCAAACGGGCCCTTACGCGAAGGCGGCTGGCCATGATCTCAACTACGTTGCCTTAAGCGGCGCGCTACATGCGATCGGCCCTGCTGCTCACCCAGTCCCGCCACTCGCGCTGGTCGGCGACTTCGGCGGCGGCGGAATGCTGCTCGCCTTCTCGCTCACGGCCGCGATGCTCCACGCGCGCAGCACCGGTCAAGGACAGATCATCGACTGCGCCATGGCGGAAGGCGCAGGACTTTTGATGTCAGCTTTTTACTCCTATGTGGCGACAGGCCAATGGCGGGATGAACGCGAATCGAATGTGGTCGATGGGGGAGCGCATTTTTACGGTGTTTATCAGACGAAGGACGAGAAATTCGTCTCAGTGGGGGCGATCGAACCCCAGTTTTACGCGCTGTTCCTGCAATCCTTGGGACTGGAGCACGACGCGAGGCTTTCAGACCAAATGAACGTCGCCCTCTGGCCTCAACTCAAGGCAGTCGTTGCATCTGCCTTCAAGGAAAAATCCCAAGCCGAATGGTGCACCCTGATGGAGGGCACCGACATTTGCTTTGCACCCGTCTTGAGCATGAGTGAAGCGCCCCTGCACCATCACGCGAAAGCCCGCGGTTCGTTCGTGGACGTTAGCGGTATTGTACAACCCGCGCCCGCACCTCGCTATTCTTTGACGCCGCTAGCCCGCCCGAAGATTCCCGAAACCATTGCTTACCAGGACGCTGCGGAGACTTAGGTTTCCCGCGGCCGCCCAGGCATAATTTCTAGGGACGACAATCCGATCCGGAAGACGGCGGCACCCGCAATACTATCGTTGCCGCGCCATGCACGTTGGGGCATCGGTGCAACTTAGTCAGAATCGGACGGGCTCAGAGGCTCCAACTCGGATTTTGTGGTCAGCACTAGCCATGGCTGTGAGTTTGCGTTGGGATGAAAGCGTCAAAATCCGATTTAAGAAACTTTCGGGCCGCGCCCTCTCGAAGGCTGTCTATATCTGTCGCACCAAGACCGGTTGACGCCAAAAAAGCTGCCAGGTTCTCTTGCTGGATCAGGTAGGGATAGTCCGTTCCTGCAAATACGTGCCCAGGCGCCATGACAGTCGCCGCATGCGCCAAGGTAGCCGGATCGTAGACATTACTATCGTAAAAGAGCTTTGCGGCTTGCACACTCGGTGCCTCTAGACCGTCAATCCCGAAGCCAGCCGTCGCAGCCCATCCCTTGTCGAGACGCCCAAGAATGGAACTCAACGCCCCCCCACCATGGCTGAACCCGACTCTCAGTTTTGGAAACCGAAGCAGGGTACCCTCCATCATCATGGAGGCCGCACTCATGGCGACGTCAATCGGGAATCCGGCAAAGGCGGTAAAGACTGGCGTGACATCGAGTGATTTCACTGCGACAGGATGGAGTGCGTGCACGAACACCGCCATGTCCAGCGCTTCTGCAGCCTCCCAGAATGGGTCGAACAACCTGTCTCCCAGCAACCGACCGTTGATGTTGCTTCCGATCTCCACGCCTAAAAGTCCGAAATTATCGCGAATTCTCTGGAGATACCTCATGGACTCTGTGGGGTTTTGAAGAGGCAAGGCCCCAAGGCCCCTAAAGCGCTTGGGGGCCGCAGCATTCATATCGCCAATTTGCCCATTCACGTAGTCACATAGCGCTTCTGCACCCTGCACATCAATCCAGTAAGACAACAGCTCTGGCATGGGTGACAATACCTGAACGGCGACACCGTCCCGGTCCATATCTTCCAACCGTCTCGACACGTCCCAGGATCTGTTGTCGAGTTGTCTGAACGGCTTGTCGCCTATCAAAAGCGTCGCATCCACGCTCGACGCACACCTCATGCAGGGCCAGTTCGGAGCCAGGGTGTCCGCTGGACAGGCCGGGAAGCTGCTCGGCGTGACATGAGCGTGGACATCGATCAGATTTGACAATTCTTATTCTCCATTCGGTGATCGCTTCGACCGTGTTTTCTATCTCAGGAAAGGTAATCTTATGCGTATCGACCCGCTCCTGTCTCCAGGAACGGGTCGAAAGCGCTTAAGTCGAACGCGGAAAGTCTAGAACTTGCCTCGTAGCGCCACCCCCCAGGTCCGCGGGGCAGCGGGGAAGCCCATGTATGAGCCCGTTTGGAATGTTGCACCAAACTCAGCCCCTACATATCGTTCATCCGAACAATTGTTGCAGTACGCACTGAGCGACCATCCCTGCTCGAGCTGCTTGAGCCCAACGCTGAGATCGACCAACCATGTATCTGGTTGCTGATTGGCAATGTAGCCGGTCGACCCCTGAATCGGCAGCGCCCCGGAATTAGTCCGCTGCTCGGAAGTGTACTGATAACCAGCCGACGCAATCAGTGCCAGGCGATCGCTCAGTGGTTTCTCAAAATCAAGCGTCGCATTCGACGCCCATTCCGGGGTCAGGAGGAAGCGCTCGCCGCTCACTGCAGCGCCGGCCGAAGTTGCGTTTTCCAGGTCCGCGTCGAATCCGTACTCTGCATGCGGAATGTATGTCGCCGCAAGATTGAGCGTGAGATAGTCGCTGAGAACGAAGCTGTTCTCAATTTCGACGCCGTAGTCTTCCGCGGACGGCGAGTTCACAATTGAAAAAGCTGCACCGAGGAATTGCGGGACCTGGAGGTCTTCAATATCATTGTAAAATAGGGACACATTGGTCGAAGCCCGGCCATCCCAATAGACGAACTTTCCGCCCAATTCGTAGGCGTTGACAAACTCCGATTTGTAAGTCGGGTCCTTCGGCACACGGCCCGCACCAAGTTCAGGATTGTTTGAGGGCGCGCCCGCTGCGGTACTGTCAAGAATAACCCCGCCAGCCTTGAACCCACGGCTGAACTTGCCAAAGATCGTCGCGTTCGAGCTCAGATTGTAGCTAAGGCTGATCGCACCCGAGAATGCGTCTTCGTCGTAGGAATCCGAGAAGGCTGGTGCCGGGAACACATTGATCAGCGTCCATGCCGAACCCGCCGGTGGATCAATGATATTGTCATAGGATCCCGTTTTTTCTTCCTTCGAGAGGCGTCCGCCTGCGGCAAGCGTCCACTTGTCGGAGAGTGCGAAAGTCCAGTTCGTGAACACGGACATGCTCTTTGCGGTACCAGGAATGTACTCTTTCTGTATGACCGTCCCGGGTGTTGCGCCCGACGGAATTCCTGTAAGACCCGTGATAAACGCCTGAGCGTCGGCACCATTGATCAATGTACGCTGGCGAAGCAGGTCTTCGTCAGAATAGAAAACGCCAAAGAGTGCATCAATCGAGTCAGAGATCTTGGTGTCGAACAGGAGTTCCTGGCTGAACTGTTGCGACTCGAACTGTGGCGAGAATGCAAGCACATCTACCGTGCTGAACAATGCCTGCTCGTGGCGGTTGCGCGAGAACCATTCACGGTAGGCTGTAATCGATGTCAGCGTCCCGAGCCCCAGATCGAACTCCGAGCGGAGAGTCAGGCCCTTGTCACGCATAGCCAGATCGCCATTATTCCGCACGGCCGTGCGGAAATCCCCGCCGTTGACATAGTCGAGAGTCGTGTCCGGAAGCCCCCGTGCGGCAGCGAGCGCGTCGAGAAGATTTGTTACCGGACTATCCTGGTTCGTGTAAACAGCGCGGACGCAACACTCACCGGTTGTGTCTGACCAATCGGCGATGAGATTGAAGTTCATGGTTTCTGATGGCTCAAACAGCATCGAGACCTTTGCTGCCCATCCTTCAGTCTGATCCTCTGTCCGCCCTGTCAGTACATTCTCCACGTAGCCGCCATTGTTGAAGCCCATCAATGAAGCACGCACCGCCAGCTTGTCATCGACCAATGGAAGATTCACCGCACCCTTGAACATGCGACTATCAAAATTCGACAGGCGCATCTCATAGCTGCCGGCCGTCTCGGAAAGATCCGGAGCGGTGCTGGTCAGCAGGACAGCGCCCGCTGACGTGTTCTTGCCAAACAGCGTGCTCTGAGGCCCTTTGAGGACCTGAACACTCTGATAGTCGAGGAAATTCGAAAGGGCCGCGCCATTCCGGCTGCGGTATACACCGTCAACGAAAACACCCACACCTCCTTCAAGCGAGACACTCGGACCGGTTGTGCCGAGACCGCGAATAAGCAAGCGCACGCCTGCAGCTGGCTCGTCCGCTGTCCTCAATTGGATGCTCGGCGAAATCACATTGAAACGTGTACCGTTGTCGATATTCTTGTCAGACAGAATTTCGGCCGTAGCAACAGAGACCTGAATAGGCACATTCTGCAACGACTCTTCTCGCCGCTGGGCGGTTACCGTGACCGTATCCAGTTTACGGGTTGCTTCAGACTCTTGCTCTTGCGCCATGGCCATTGGCGCATGAAACGCGGAAGTCATGATCGTCGCCATGGCCGCCGTGCCAAGGAAACTGAATTTTTGAGTTTTCTTCATTTGGTGCTTTCTCCCAATTGAACGCATTTTTGCGTTCTTGATCGTTAAATGCTCTGGCTGCGTATCCGACCGATCTGCGCTTGCAGGAACGAATGACGGGCCGGCCACAACGGCGCCGATCACGAACCTGAAGATATGCGCGTCCCTAACCCTCCCGGATGACAGCCAATTCGTCCCTCCGCACATGCCCGCGTTCCGTGCGCGTGCGTTCTATGCATTTTCACGCTGAAACGCTTGTATAATTATGTCAAGCATTCCTGACCCAACGTAAGCCCCTGCCTTAGTGGCAAGGGCCTAGTGATCTCGCTTCCCGGAAAATTCCCGCACAAAATATCCCGACGAATGCACTGTTTTTTATCATTATTTAATCCATTCTATCTTTCTGTGACCTCTGCGACACATTCTGGTTCTTTTCCATTCGACGCCAGACCGGCCCGGAAAAACAATGAGAGTGACACCAATGGATCTAGTACGGCATGCAGCTTTTATGACTATTATTGAACGATCGATTTAGTATAAATCGCCCAATCAGCCTCCGGTCCCGAAGTCCAGCCCAAATGGCTGGATGGTCGCATAAGGACCAATCAAATGGATGAAGGGGCTCGCTTTCACGCTCAATTTTCGTTGCACGCCGCACAATTTCGTTGAGCAGAATAGCCGACGATACGCCGCTTGCCCCGGCCTCACCGGGACAGTCAGATCACCCACATTCAATTCACACAGGCTGCGCCGCCTCCCTGCGCGAGTATTCCTGCTGCTGCTCAGATCTATTCGGTCACGCCTAGTGAAGCCGGACCATCAAGACCAAGGCAACGACAGAGGCGACCGCCTGAAATCACCGACCGCATCTGAGAGGTCTCTGGAAACGCCACACTGACGCGAGCAGCTCTTGCGTTTACGCTTTGAAGAACGAGCGCGTTACACGATTGAATTCTTCTGGTGCTTCATATTGAGGCCAATGCTTGCTGTCGGCTTCCATCACATACAGCCGGGCGCCGCCGACTTTCGAACAGGCCAGTTCTGCAGCATCAAGTGTATGAATGGGGTTGTCGCGCGTCCAAAGAAACATGGTTGGACATTTGATTTTGTCCAATGGAATGTCGAATGCGTGATGGTCGGACGCCGCAAATTCCCCAATACTCTTGTTGGCCACGGACATATCGGGATGCGTGTAAATACTAAGCCGTGTGCCCACCAGTTCCTCATCCAGTAGATGGTGATTGCTTTCATGCATAAGCCACTGCATGCGTAGCAAAGTGCTTTCATAGGTTGGCGTGCCGGCACTTTTCTTCATCAACTCCACGAGCTCAACGAGATCCTTCTTGCCTTGTTCCGACGTAATCTGAATGCCGCCGGTCGTGTTCAATTGAATCTTGATGACCCGATCGGGATACATTCCAGCAAATGTTCCGGCGACCCAGCCGCCCAGGGACTCCCCGGAAATATTGGCTTTCTTGTAACCAAGCGCATCCATGATTTCTGCCAGCTGCTTTGATAATGTCACGGGGTTGAAAACCGTATCCATCTTTTCAGAAAATCCACAGTTCAGAAAGTCATACGCAATCACGTGGAAATCATCGGACAGCGGTTTAACATTCTTGGCGTAAGCTTCTAAATGGCCACCAATCCCGTGCAGGAAAAACAGTGGCGGCTTGCCTTCGCCTTTACCCGCCTCCACGATACGTACCCGCCCATACGTTGGCGTATATATGTACCTGACTTCGCATCCCAGAAAATCGTTCCAAATGGTCATCTAACTCTCCATAGCGTTTGCTCTGCCTGCCATCAGGCTTGATTGACGTAATACTCAAATTCTAGAAATCGGGACGCTTCAGGCTAACCGGTTCATTTCGGTCGCCAGGCCCCGGCCGCGATTTTGCGGTTTGCTTATTCACACAGGAAACGCCCTGAGAGAAAATATTGCCAGCAGGGACTTGAGGTGATCGATGCAGGGCCGGCTCACTTGAACGCTCCTCAGGCCTTGGCAGTCTTATGCCGTCGAGGAGATTCCCCCACCATATGTCCTATGTCGGGACCGATGGTCCGAGTATCGGGGGCCCGCAGCGATGGCGACGCCGGCCCGCAACTCGGCTGGACTAAGACCCTTGCCATAGGTTCAGTCGGCTTGCTTGAGGATGTCGGCCTGGTGCTCACCGAACTTGGGCGCGCGTTTTTCGATTTTTATCTCCGAGGTGCCGAACCGGACAGGGTAGCAAAGGTTGCGGATCGTGCCGTACTCCGGATCCTCGATATCGAACCAGGTTTGGTTGAACTTAACCTGAGGGTCGTCGAAAAACTCTGTAATCGTGTTGACAGGAGCGAGTGGCACACCGAACTTGGCAGCCTTGTCGACGACGCTTTTGGTGCTCTGTTGAGAGGTGCCGACCTCCATCTCCGCCCACAGCGCCTCGTAATTAGACATGCGAGACCAGGCGTCCTTGAAGCGCGCGTCGCCCACCAACTCTTCCCTGCCCGCTGTTTTGCACATTCCCTCGAACTGGGAATCTGTTTGTATGTGGCCAATCACAAATCCGTCTGTCGTCTTGATGGGATGATACATGTTGATCTTGCGAATTCGTTCGGCCCCTTCGCTCTGGAAGGTATGATTGATCATGATTGCCGGAAGCATAAGTGCGGCATACGCCTCCAGCAACGAGACCGAAACGGTCTGCCCTCTTCCCCCATTTCGCTCACGCGCGAGGAGCGCCGCCAGCACACCTTGCGTAAGCGTCGTTGAGGCGATCTTGTCGACCAGAAAGTTTCGGACCGGCACCGGCTCCTTGTTTTCGGAATACTGGCCGAAATCGTCCATTACGCCGCACATTCCTTGAATGACGTGATCGTATGCGGGTCGATCAACGTAGGGGCCATCCGAACCGAACCCGGTAATTGACGCAAATATCAATCCGGGATTTTGGGCACTCAGGACATCGTACCCCAATCCGAGCCGGTCCATTACGCCAGGACGAAAATTTTCAATAATGACGTCGGCTCCCAGACAGAGCTTGACCGCAGTGGCCTTATCCGCTTCGGCTTTCAGATCCAGTGCGATGCTTTTCTTGTTACGGTTCACTTGCTGGAAGAACGCAGGCAGATCGTCTTGCTTGGGATGCATCGCCCGCATCGGGTCTCCGGTAGCGGGTTCGATCTTTATCACCTCGGCGCCGAGGTCGCAAAGCATCTGTCCTGCAAATGGTCCGGAAACCATCGTGGCGAATTCGATCACGCGTAGTCCCTTGCACGGCGCATCCTTCGGATCGATCATTTCGCGTTCTCCTCCGCATCTATTTGGTAAGGCTCAAACTGTTTCAGTTTCGGAACGACAGAGCAAGGAAAAACAAGAACAAACGTTCTATTTTTAATTCGCAACCTGCCATGCAAAGAGAATGGAAATGCACATTGGGAAGGGTCTCAGATTTCAGGACTCCGCTTTATCCCAATACGTGTCTCTCAACAGGCGCTTGTACAATTTCCCGGTCGCATGCCGAGGTAGCTGTTGCATGAAATCGATCTGTTTCGGAATCTTCATCTTCGCAAGTTTCCCTTTGAGATGATCCCGGATGGACGTCGCCAGCGCGTCCCCCGAGTCGGACCAATCAAGCGGCTGAACGATCGCCACGAGCCGCTCGCCAAGGTCTTCGTCCGGGGCTCCAATCACGGCAACATCGGCCACCTGCTTATGCGTGATGATCGCATCTTCAATTTCCTGGGGGTAGATGTTCACGCCACCGGAAATGATCATGAAACTCTTCCGGTCAGTAAGATAAAGAAATCCATCTTCATCGAGCCATCCAATATCCCCTAATGTGCTCCATCCCTTGTCGTTGTAGGCCCCTCGGGTCTTTTCCTCATCATTGTGGTAGCTGAACGCATTACCGCCCTCGAAATAGATCAATCCTTCCTTTCGGACCGGCAACTCTTCCCCTTCATCAGACAAGATATGTATCTTGCCGAACACTGCAGGACCGACCGAGCCTTTGTGCGTCATCCACTCCATCGGCCCAATAGCCGTCAGACCGTTGAACTCTGTGCCGGCATAAAATTCATGAATGATCGGTCCCCACCAGGCGATCATCTCTTCCTTTATCGGCACGGGGCAAGGCGCGGCGGCGTGGAAGGCAAGCTGAAGACTGGACAGGTCATACTGCTCCCGCACGTTCCGCGGAAGCTTGAGCATACGCACAAAGTGGGTCGGAACCCATTGGGAATGCGTTATTTTTTCATCCTGAATGTATCGAAGCGATTCCGCGGCGTCGAATTTCTCCATCACGATGACCGTGCCTCCGACTTTCAGGACCGACATGGACCAGCGCAGAGGCGCCGTATGATACATCGGTGCTGGCGACAGGTAGATCATATCGGGATTGTAGTTGAACCATTCCACGGCCAGGTTCGTCAAACCGTCCATCTCGTCAATTCGCGCGTCGGGAAGGGGGAACTTGACCCCTTTGGGACGACCGGTGGTCCCGGAAGAATACAACATCGGCGCGCCCTGACTCTCGTCGTCTATGCGCGATACCGGCATGGCGTCGCGTTCGGTCACATAGTCGCGCACATCCTCGGCCTGACCATCAACCAGAAAGACTTTGAGGCCCGGAACCTGTTCGGCAATGTCTTTGCCGAGGGCGAGCTTCGCCTTTGAGACAAAGAGCACTGTCGCACCTGCGTCCTCGACAATGTAAGCGGCTTCCGGAGCGGTCAGTTGGGTGGAAATAGAGGTGAAATAGAGCCCTGAGCGCTCCGCACCAATTGTGATTTCAAGATAGCGCGCATGGTTCTCCATCAAGACAGCAATGACACTGCCGCGCGCGAGACCTTCGGCACGCAGGAGATGGGCGCACTGATTGGACCGGTCTTCAAGTTGCTGGTAGGTAATTGCTTCGCCGCTTGGCACCATTTTATAGGCTATATGTTCGGGCCTGCGTCTCGCATGATTGTGCACGTGTAGTTCCATGTCGTCTCCTTGCCTTCTCGGCCCGCCACTGGCAGGTCCTGAAGGGCCAAACAATTGATACATACGTTTTAGTATAAAGGGAAACCCGCGGACGCAAGCGTCACGCAAGTTCCGCACGGTGCCTGAGGCACTCGATCCGGATGGGAGCAAAAGTCTGGCATTTGGGAGTGAGCTTGTTTTCCTGCCGCCCGGATAATACTAACGACCTAATTTCAATGTTGCGGCACACAAGATCGCAACGAGGGAGAAACGCAATGCCCGGGCAAGCCCCTGAATCTCAAGCAGACCTCCGCTCCGGAATCCTTCCGGTCGTGCCGCAGCAAGGAGACCTTCTCTGGTCGCCATCATCGGCACGTGTGGAACGGTCCAATCTGTTCCGATATAAGGCATGGCTGGAAAGCCAAAGGGGGCTTCGCTTTGAAAGCTATGAAGCTTTGTGGAACTGGTCCGTCACAGACGTTGATGCCTTCTGGTCGAGTATTTGGGATTATTTTGCGGTCGACGCGGTGCAAAAATATAATACGATCTTGTCCGGTCCCGAAATGCCGGGCGCTATCTGGTTCGAAGGTGCGCGACTTAATTTTTGCCAGCATTTGCTTCGGCATGAATCCGTCAGTCCTGATCGAGTGGTCATCCATGCATTTTCCGAATCAGGCGTTCACCGCGAGGTGACGTGGACTCAGCTCGGCGAGTCTGTGAGACGTATGGCAACAGCTCTTCGAAATCTGGGTATCGTGCCAGGAGACCGGATCGTCTCCTATCTCCCCAATATTCCTGAAACAGCCATCGCTATGATGGCGGCAACTGCAATCGGGGCGGTCTGGGCATCGGCAGCACCTGAGTTCGGCTCAAAAACGGTGATCGACCGTTTCGCCCAGTTGGATCCGAAACTCATTTTCGTGACAGACGGCTACACATTCGCCGGTGCCGACAAGGACCGATCGGATCAAGTTGCTCAAATCGTCGAAGGGCTGCCGAGCCTGGAACATGTTGTTCACGTCCCCTACAATCAGGAAGTCCGTCTGTCCTTTTCAGGCGTAAGCGCACACACTTGGCGTGACCTGATAGACACGAATGCACCGACAAGAGAGCGTTTCGAATTCGAACAAGTCGCGCACGACCATCCGCTGTGGGTGCTTTTTTCGTCCGGAACAACCGGGTTGCCGAAGGCCATAGTTCATAGCCATGCCGGCATGTTGCTTGAGCAATTGCGCGCCCAGCATTTTTGCGCGGAATTGACTCCCGATTCGACCATATTCTTCTATACGACGACAAGCTGGATGGTCTGGAACTCACTTTATTCTGCGCTGGTTACCGGCGCATCGGTCGTCATCTATGATGGCAATCCGCTTTATCCTGATAGCTCGAAATTGTGGCGCATTACTGAAGCCTCTCGCGCAACTGTTCTCGGCCTCAGCCCGAGCCTTGTCGTCAAGATGGAGCAGGACGGCGTCCAACCTGGCAGCGACTTTGACGTATCTGCACTGGAAATGGTGATATTGGGAGGGGCACCCTCGACACCGCAAACATTTGCTTGGTTCTACAATCACGTGAAGCCGGATCTCTGGGTAACCTCTCAATCGGGTGGAACCGAGATATGTAGCGCCATTACCGGTGCCGTATCATTGTTACCAGTGCATGCGGGAGAAATGCAGGGACGCGTGCTCGGTATTCACGTGGAGGCATGGAACGAACGCGGCGAGAGTGTGCGAAATGAAGTTGCGGAACTTGTGATCTGCGCGCCCTTTCCGTCGATGCCACTCGGATTCTGGAACGATCCGGGAGACCAGCGATATTTTGAAAGCTATTTCGAAGATTTCCCCAACGCATGGCGTCAGGGAGATCTCTTCATGATCAATGATCGAGGAGGCTGTTACATTTTCGGGCGCTCAGATGCGACGCTCAACCGTCACGGCATTCGTATCGGCACTTCGGAAATCTACCGCACACTGGAACAGATGCCCGAAATCGACGATGCAATGGTGGTCGCGCCCACACTTCAAGATGGCCCTCAGATGCTCCTCTTCGTGACCCTTCGAGCCAATGCCGCGCTGACTCCGGCGATGGAAGAGATGATTTGTCGGCGGCTAAGGGAGGACAATAGTCCTCGGCATGTTCCTGACCGCATTATCAAGGTACCTTCAATACCGTACACAATCACCGGAAAGCGCCTTGAAGTGCCTGTCAGGCGAATTCTTGAAGGCACGCCGGTCGACCAAGTGGCAAATCCCGATCTGATGCGGGATCCAGGCACATTGAACTGGTATCTCGAATATGCCGACCACATGAGACTTGGTATCCGGTGACCAGGATGCAGCAACGTCAAACCCACGGGGCCCTACCTGTGACACGCACCATTCAAGGAAAGAGCCGATCGCTCCAGGCGCCGAACCCAGAAAGCTTCGGCATCTCTATTTTCCGACGAAATTCGGTGGCCGCCCTTCGGCAAAAGCCATGAGACTGTCTTTGACGTCCAATGTTGCACCTGCGATCAGTTGATTCTGACTTTCCACCTTAAGCATGTCGTCAAATCCAAGTGTGAGCGCGCTAGCCACCTGACTCCGAATAAGTCTGAGCGCGACCGTCGGCCCGCTCGCCAAACGGTTTACTAAATCCTACGCTGTCGAAGCAAAACGCTCATCGTCGACTACTCGCGTGATCAACCCGGCCAAGCAAGCGTCTTCCGCCGACATTCTTTCGCCCAGTAATAACAAGTCCAATGCCCTGGTTCGGCCGACACTTCTGGCAATCAGCCACGTCGTTCCCGTGTCGGGCACAAGGCCAAGTCTGACAAAGGGGCACTGCAAGTAGGATGACCGCCGAGCGATGATTACATCGGCGGACAAGGCAATGGCGCACCCTCCCCCTATTGCCGCGCCATTGATGGCCGACACGATTGGAATGGGAAGCTCGGCAAGTTTCCTCGCAAATGGAGCAAAGTATTCGTCCAGAATATTGTCGTTGTCGCCTCGCGCGTGACGTTCGCCAGCGTCCACCAGATCAAGACCGGCGCTGAAGGCCCGGCCAGCGCCCGTCAATAGTAAGGCGCGCGCACCGTTCGCCAATGCCGTATCGATCGCGTCGGAAGACTCCATCAGCACGTCGACACTAATCGCATTCAGACGCTCAGGTCGATTGAACGTGATCTGGGCCAGTCCTTCTGTCTGGGAGAACAAAATCGTTGAATATGTCTTCGTCACGGATACACTCATTCTCTCCTGATATCGTTATCCCGATTGGTTTTTCACTCGTCGTCGCGATTCTTGCACACAGAGCAGCTGGAGCTATGCTTCAAACTCTGGCGATGGCAAATATATAGCCTTGGCGGTCAGCACGTGGCGGATCAGTTCTTCATTCCGAGCGCATCGAGCACATCGTGGTCAAGCGCTGCGTGAAAAACACGCTCGGCGGAGCGTTCAACGATATCAGGCGCCCCCATGTCGCGAGGCACTGCGCCATATGAAGCCAGCGCATGCGCCATGTTCTGGCGATACGACAACCAGGCATCGTCAAATTTCGGAGCGTCGCCACGATGGGCCCCCAAGGCACCAAGATAGTGCTTGATAAGATCTCGTTCGTGCTTGCGGCGTTGTTCGACATTCAGCGCCGTGACAATTATCCAGGACATGTCATGCGCATAGTTTCCCGCAAAACATAACTGCCAGTCAAGAAAACCAGGTCTGCCATCCGCTTCGTAGAAGATGTTGCCGCCATGCAGGTCGCCATGAAGAAATGTGCGGGGACGACTGTCCATCATGTCCCACAGAGTTTCCAGGGATCGCTTCGCGGTTGCAGAATCCACCAGGGCGCGCTCCAGCAATTCGCCATGTTTGCAGGCCACAAGTTCATCCCAGTGAGACGGACGGTAAAGATATTTCAAAAATATTCGTTGGGGTTCACGCCAGCTCTCATACTGGTTCAGCCGCGGATCGCCCCACCATTGCGCATGCAATTTCGCGATGTTCTCAAGCACCGCAGCAACATCATCTTCTGAAACATGCGCGAGACTCGAAGCAAAACGCACATCTCCCGGTCTGAGCCGCAAATCTTCCAGTACAACTATGCCTTGGGGCGCGTCATTGATGGCCGCATAATACGCACCCGGAATGTTCAAATCGATGTCCGGGGCAACCTCGTTGTAGAACAACGCTTCCTGTTGCAGCGCTTGATAGACTCGTTTGCGCCACTTGTCGTCAAACCCGCCTTTTACATAAACTGATTCAGGCAGATCATGCCCGGCACGGTCCGAATAGGTCAGCACGAAACACGCTGACATTGAAGTGCCTCTATGGCCGCCGGTACGGCGGCATGCCTCGACTTTAACGCCGGGGAATCTGTTTTGAAGGACGTGGGTCAGCCAACGGGCGTCTACGTCTTCAAGATACAAGGGAAGATCGGAATCGGCACTTGATGTGGTCATGACAGATCCAGTATCGCGTGGCGCGATAGAAAGTGGATGAAAAGCCAGAACGGCTACGATGCGAGGCCTGATTCCCGCCTAAACCTTGTCAGCCTCTCCAGTGCTGCTCATTCGCATTCCCGCCGTGATTGAGGCACCTGAATGTGGAAACAGGCCCGGGCCCCACGCAAGCAATCCTCCATCCACAAGTAACGTCGTGCCGGTCACAAAGCGGGCTTCATCGCTTCCAAGATAAACGGCCGCATAGGCGATATCGTCCGACTTTCCTGTATCCGGCCAGGGCTGCTTCCCCTTCATGAAGACTTTCATCTCATCTTCAGTCTTCGCCGGAACCAGTGGCGTGTGAATTCCCCCTGGGGCTATGGCATTGACGCGGATGCGGTCGTCAGCGAGCTGAACAGCCGCGTTTTTCGTCAAGTTAATGACACCGGCTTTTGCTGCAGAATAAGCAGCCGGCCCGCTCCCTCCGCCAAGTCCAGCTGTCGAAGACGTATTGATGATCGCGCCGCCACCCGTGTTCTTCATCGCTCGGGCACCATGCTTGATCCCATAGAAAACCGCGCGCATCATTATGTCGAAAGTTTTGTCCCAGTCTTCCGAACGAGTCTCCACTATTGGACTCATCGCACCGCCGACCCCGGCATTGTTGAATACGATATCAAGCCGCCCAAAATCATCGAGTGCAAGGGCGATCATCGCCTCGATCTGCGCTTCGTCGCAAACGTCTGTTCTGATGAAACGCGCACGCTTTTCAAAGCCTGCCTGCTTAGCCATGTCGAGTGTCGCTTGCCCCGATGCCGCGTTCAAATCTGCGATGATCACAGATGCGCCTTCGCGCAGGTACATCAGAGCAGAGGCTTGCCCCATTCCGCTCGCGCCGCCAGTAATTACCGCGACTTTTCCTTCCAGTCTTCCGCTCATAGATATTCTCCACGCCTATTCAGTTGTCTCACGGATCCGTTCATGCCGAACCGCCCCTAAATGATTCAAAACTCAATGACATCGGTGTCGCGCGCCTCCGCATACCGACGGGATAGTTTGTCGCGCAACGCCAACGATGCCGGATCAGCCGTACGGGGAATTACCAATTCCCGTTCTAGATCGAGCCCGCGCTCAAACGCCAACCGCTGACCATCCACGACCGCCCGCTTGTTTGCCGCCAATGCCGGACCGTAGTGAACCGATATTCGCCGGGCCCAATCAAGCGCGTGATCCAGAAATCCGTCCTCGGGCAAGATTGCGTTGATAAGGCCAATCTCTACGGCTTCCTCAGCGCCAACCTTTCGGCCGCTCAGGATGAGCTCAAGCGCGCGCCCTTGTCCGATCAAGCGCGGCAGGCGTTGCGTCCCCCCTGCTCCCGGCACCATTCCAACAGCAATTTCGGGAAGTCCAAAGCTGGCATCGGGTGTTGCCACACGCAGTGTGCAGGCTAGCGCGAGTTCAGTTCCACCGCCCCATGCTTGACCGTTGATCGCGGCAATGACGGGCTGCGGCATAGCTTCTATGAGACTGGGTGTTGTGCGCCACGCCGTGCGTTCACCTTCAACCGGCTCGCCCCGGGCAACCCGCGACAAGTCGTCCAAGTCGGCATGAGCCACAAAATATCCAGGCACACTACTCGTCAGAAGAATAACAGAGACGTCGTCGCGATTACGCAGGCTCTCCAGGATGCTGGAAAGTTCTCCCAACGCAGCGAAACTCATGAAATTTCGTGGAGGCCTGTCGAAGGTGATGACCGCGATATTTGCGACATGATCAGTAGTCCAATTACTCATACTTGCACTCTTTTCTGCATATCGCCGAATGCTGGGTCGCGATTGCGGAAATCACGACTTCACCCTCACTACGGTTTTGCCAGCGGAAGGCGCATTCAGACTTTCAATCGCGCTCATCGCATCGTCAAATTCAAAGACCTTGCCTAATGGTGTCCGGACCGCACCTGAAGCACCCAACTTCGCCAGTTCGGTATAAGCCGCTGCTTCTTCATCAGATGAGAAGCCGCCCGAAAACACGCCAATAGCGGAATAATTGCGCAAGACCATGTCCTGGGTGTTGAGATCGAGCCAGCTCCCGCTCGCGAATCCAATCAGCGCAATGCGACCGTTCCGCCCAATGGCCTTCACAGCATTCGCAGCAGCTTCCCCGCCAACAGGGTCAAAGATCACATCAACGCCTGCACCTTTGGTGATCTCGATGACTTTGTCCTGCCAGGCGGGTGTCCGGTAACTGAGCGCGAAGTCCGCGCCTTGTTCCCGACAAAATGAGAGTTTCTCATCTGATCCGGCAATGGCGATGACAGTGGCGCCGCGGGCCTTTGCGAGTTGAATGGCGGCAGCTCCAGAGCTTCCCGCGCCTCCAAGCACAAGAACTGTACTTCCCGAAATGACCGGCACTCGCTCAACGAGGGCCGCATGGGCAGTACGAAAGCAAATCGTAAATCCCGCCGCAGCCTCAGCAGACATATTGTCCGGGACATGCAAGCACTTTTTCTCCTGGACAAATGCGTAGTCTGCCAGTCCCCCGCGCCACCAACCATCCCCATAGATTGTAAGACCCATGACCCTGTCGCCGACGGCAAACCCTGAACCCTCTGGCACAGAGATGACTCGGCCGGACACTTCCTGCCCTGGATTCACCGGCGGAGCTGTTACGATCGGATAGACGCCTCGAGTCATAAAGAGGTCCGGCAATCCGACACCACACGCCTCGACTTCGACCAAAATCGTTCCTGGCGCAGGATCGCCCCAGGATGCTTCATCAATTTCCAGAACGTCAGCGGGCTCACCGAATGTCTGCGCCGTCCATGCTCGGCCACGCCTCATGATCACCCGCCCCCCCATTTATACAATTGTTTTACATTATCAAAATCGAAATGCAATGTCGCAGATCCAATTCCTGCCATCGCTGCGCGACTATTTTCGAGATTGTCGCATCGGTCCCGCTTCTATAATCGCGAGGGACCGGTAGGATTCACGCGCCGAGCAATTGCGCCAGTAATCCGAGACGACGTCCGGAATTTGGTCACCAAATCCCATCATCTCGAACAGGAAGAGGCTGTAGCAAACGGAGATATCGGCCGTCGTGAAACGGTCACACGCCAAATATGTTCGCCCCTCCAGACGCGCTTCGATTACCGCCACGGCATCCTGGAATGTGTCCAGATAGTAACGAACGATCTCGGGATACTTGGAGCAGCCCGGGACATGCCGCTCATACCAATCACCATAATGAAACGCGACACTCAGCGGATAGGTCATCGAAGCTTCGCCGAACACATTCCAATTGAGCCATTGCCCGTAATCGTTGTCGTCCGGACGGCACGCGAGCGGAGAGGCCGCCCTGGATGCGAGGTATTGGCAAATGGCAACAGACTCATTCATTCTCAGAGCTCCATCAACCAGATAGGGGACGGTCCCATGCGGATTTTCCTGGATGAAATCAGGCTCCATGCGAGGCGGGTAACTCAGGAGAACAAGATCGTACCCAAGATGCAGTTCTTCCAATGTCCATAAGACGCGGAGTGATCGAGCACGAGGTGCATGATACAATTTTATCATTTCGTCCTCACGTAAAGTTTCAGCTCACATCCGGGACTGGCCCTAATGTGAAATGGGCGCCGAGCCCGGCGTCCTGACTCATGTGCCCGCCTCTGGCTCGCAGGTCGCTTGACAACCCGTCACTCTGATTACCCACCCGCTCATCGCTCCAATTGAGGCGTGCGAAATAGTTGCACTAAACAAAATTATAGACAATTGTTTTAGATGAAGCGAGTGTGCCATTTGCGCCTCGTTGAATGTATTTGCGAAAGGGAGTGACGGGCTGTGGGACATTTTATCAAGACCGAAACCAGGGATCGTATTCTTCTGGTTACGCTTGATCGACCCGCGGTGCACAATAGCCTCCATGCGCCGGCATGTCATGAACTTGCGGCCGTGTGGGACGCGTTTTTGGCAGATGATGGGCTTTGGTTGGCGATTGTTACCGGCTCAGGTGAAAAGGCGTTCTGCGCAGGACACGATCTTGTTGACGACTTCTTTGATCCAATGCCGGCGTCGGGTTGGGCTGGCCTGTCGCATAGGTCCGATTTCACGAAACCACTCATCGCCGCAGTCAATGGTCTGGCGCTGGGCGGAGGATGGGAAATCGCGCTAAATGCAGATATTGTTATTTCTGATCCGCGAGCAAAGTTCGGGTTGCCGGAGCCAAGAGTTGGATTTGCAGCTCTCGGTGGCGGCGCCCGCATGCTGCCAAAACGAATGCCCTACCATCTTGCAATGGGGCTCATGATGACGGGCGATACGATATCTGCCTCTGACGGGATGAAATGGGGACTTGTCAACGCGGTTTCGGCCGAAGGTGGCGTCATGGACACCGCGCTTGAATGGGCCAGTCGCGTCCTGGATTGCGCACCCTTGGCCGTGCGCGCGACCAAACAGATCGCCCGCTTGTCGATGGAGTCTGAAATATCGCGCGATTCAATTCAATCGCTTGAGCAACAACTAGCCGACGTTTTAGCTGGTTCTGAGGATACGGCAGAAGGACTTTCCGCTTTCTCAGAAAAACGCCTCCCTGCATGGACAGGGCGTTAGGCTTAAACTGACAAGGGGAAGTGCGATGAAAATCGGACGTGTTCTGATCGAAGGCGAAATGCAAATTGCCATTGAATGGCAGGGCGATGCCATACCACTGTCTTCTATCTTGCCGGATCTCGGCTCAGATATGATTTCACTCATCCAGAATTGGGACAAACACAGAGTTGAAATTGGACAGCTGCTAGCGGCCCCTCCGGCGGAATCGATGATCCGCTCGCCGACTTGGAAAAGACCAATATCCAGGCCGGGTAAGATGATGGCGATTGGTTTGAATTACGCCGATCATATTGCAGAATCAGGAATGCAAACACCCGAACGCCAACTTTGGTTCTGCAAACTTGGCACATCAGCAAATGATCCTTTTGCCGACATTCCGCTTCCTGTCGTCAGCGATCAGGTCGACTATGAAGCAGAACTCGTCGCCGTTATAGGCAAAACGTGCCGCCATATTTCAGCAGAAAATGCCAGACAATACGTGTTTGGGTATTGCGTCGGGAATGACGTGTCGGTTCGCGACTGGCAGCTGGCCTCCCCGCAATGGATTCTTGGAAAATCGTTCGACGGCCATGCACCGTTCGGCCCCTACATCACACTCGACAGCGCAATCCAGGATCCACACCGGCTCGATATTCGCGCGTGTGTGAATGGTGACCTGCGTCAGGCTTCCAATACAAGGCATCTCGTTTTCTCTCTCTGGGATCAGATTGCCCACCTTTCTCAAGCGGTCACGCTTGAGCCGGGGGACCTGATTTTCACAGGGACGCCCGGCGGTGTGGGTGTCGCAATGACGCCACCCTCATTCCTTAAACCAGGTGACCGCGTCAAATGCGAAATTGAAGGCCTCGGGTATATCGACAACCAATTTCGGCCGGAATCTGTGTCTCATGGATCTTGATTTGACGGGAAAAAGGGTACTTGTGACCGGCGCCTCCAAAGGTATCGGTCTGGCGATTGCGCATGCCTTTGCGCGCGAAGGATGTGACCTTGTAATTGTCTCCAGAACAGCAACAGAGTTGGAATCCAGCGCGGCTTCCATCGAGAGCGCGTTCGGTACAAATGTTACGTCGATCGCAGCTGATCTCTCCAGTGAAGCCGAGGTTAGTCGTGTGGCGCGCGAGGCGGGCGCCTGCGATATTCTCATCAACAATGCTGGAGCAATTCCACCCGGTGCCCTCTCGTCGCTTGCCATGAGTGTCTGGAGGCGAGCATGGGACTTGAAAGTCTTTGGCTACATGGCGCTGACACATGCCTGCTACGAGCAGATCGCGGCCCGCAAAGGCGCTATCGTGAATATTATTGGCGCAGCCGGGTCTTATCCGAATCCCGCTTACCTCGCAGGCAGCACGGGAAACGCCGCCCTCATGTCCTTCACGCAGGCTTTTGCGAAGGAAGCAAGAAAGGATGGCGTCCGGGTTGTCGGCGTCAACCCCGGGCCGGTGGCAACGGAGCGGTTCGAAATGCTGCTGAGAGCCGAAGCACTGCGTCAGTTTGGAGATGAATCCAGATGGGAGGCCCTGCTAACGACAATGCCGTTCGGCCGGGCGGCGCGGGTTGAGGAAATCGCGGACACGGTCGTGTTCCTCGCTTCCCCACGCTCAAGTTACACCACCGGCACTGTCGTCGCGATTGATGGAGGTATGATATGACCGGCAAAGACACCGTGGGATTCATCGGGCTGGGCGATATCGGTGCGCCCATGGCCCATAGAATTCTTGAATCGGGTCTGGCGCTTGTTGTCTGGAACCGGACGGAATCCAAGATGGCTCCTCTCAAGTCTGCCGGCGCGGCAACAGCAGGATCGCCGGCTGAACTCGCGGAGAGCTGTGAAATTATCTGCATCTGCGTGGACAGCGCAGCGGCCATGGATGACGTCCTGTTTGGAAATTCTGGGATAACCAGGGCAACCCGCAGCAAGGTTGAATTGGTTATCGATCATTCTACTTTGGCTCCAGGTGATGCCAAAAAGCTCGCGAGCCAGCTCGTCGAGCATAATATCGGATTTCTCGACGTACCGGTTTCGGGCGGGGCCGTCGGCGCCCGAGCCGGCACATTGGCAGCCATGGCAGGCGGCGATGCGAAGCTTCTGGATCGAGCGCGGCCGATTATTGCTTCCTTTGCGAACCAGATCACACACATGGGTCCGATCGGCGCAGGCCAGGCCGCTAAGGCGTGCAACCAGATCATCAATTTTGGAAACATGGCGGCCCTGGCCGAAGCAATGGCTCTTGCCCAAAGGTTTGACATTGCCAAGGAGCGTATTCCCGAAGCCATTGCTGGCGGGTTTGCCGATTCAAACATTGCACGCGAGTACAAGCGGTCATTCGATGCAGACGACTTCAGCCCGGTTCGATATCTCGTCGAAGGGCTCAGGAAATTTTATTCGGCGCAGATCGACACCGACTATCGAGGACAACTTGGCATACTGATGAAAGACCTTTCGATCGCGCTGGATATGGGCCGATCGACCGGCGTCCCATTGCCGACTGTGACACAATTTGATTCCGTCTTCCGAATGCTGCAAAATATACCTGAGCAGACGTCGATAACATCAACCCCATAAGGACGACGCGCATGGTCGCAAGCATGCCCCCCAAATGCTATGCTCACCTGAGGATGAGTACATGACGTCTTGCCTGATCACGACACGCAGCGGCGCAATTGTGGTCGTCACATTGAATCGTCCTTCGGTTCTCAACGCCCTCTCCCGTGAACTCAGGCGAGAGTTTTGCACCGCCTTGCAGCATCTGGATGACGACCCGTCTGTTCGCGCCATCATATTGACAGGAGCAGGTGAGCGGGCCTTCACAGCCGGACTGGATCTCACTGAAACAGCGGATGAGCTTCCTGGTACAATCGAACGAGTCGATGGCGCCAACCCCGTCGCGGCGATCGAAGCATGTTCGAAGCCTGTAATCGCTGCGGTCAATGGCTTGTGCATTACCGGCGGAATGGAAATTGCTCTTGCGTGCGATATCGTTTTTGCTGCTCGTACGGCGCGGTTTGCAGATACCCATGTTCGTGTCGGCCTGCTACCAGGTTGGGGCCTGTCTCAAAGGCTGTCTCGGCAGATCGGCCGACAGAGGGCAAAGGAAATCTCGCTCTCTGGAAACTTTGTCAATGCGGATCGCGCCTTCGCACTTGGACTGGTAAACGATGTCGTCGACCCGACCGAACTCATGAGCCATTGCCTTGAGTTTGCAAAGAGCATCGCAGATGCGGACCAAGACACTGTGGGGGCCTATAGCAAACTTATTGATGATGGTTTGGCTTGCACTTTTGCAGAAGCGGTTGAGCTTGAGAAATTGCGATGTGCGTCCCACGCATCCCGGCTCGATGCGGAAGATATCGCAAATGGCATGAAGCGCGCGCAGAGTCTCAACCGGACGCAGACGTTTTAGGAAGTGACATGTCGCCAATGCGCGGACTTCAAAATGTAACCTTGTCGACGAACGTATTGCGCAAGCGGCAATAGTCCCTTTCGCACGGATCTTTCCAAGCATCGGTTCGATCGAGTCATGCGCCTGGGTAGGCAGCAACGGATGACAACCTGCGTCACCTCGAGTGATCGCAGCAAAAAACTCGAGACTGCGACCACGACGCCCGAAGAACAACGAAACATTTGTTCTATGCGTCTCGCGACAATGCATGCGCTTCTATTTCTATTCTCGTCTCCATTTCCGCGAGACATGTCAGAATACCCCGCGCACAGGCCATTTTCGATACGCGCCTAAAACAGCACACCTTTCCCTCCATATTGTCAGGTGAGCGCTTGCCCAGAACACCAGGCAGGATCGAGACTTCGGAATGGCAATTCAACTCCAATCTATTGAGTGAACGCCGCCCTGTCACCGATATCCAATACCCAGGCCACCCAAATGCAATTTCAGAATTTGACCCATGATAGTATGGCGCGCGACGGTCTCTTGAGGGCGGCGAACGACGCCCCGGCAAGCGTTGAACCTCAAATTGTCTGATTGACGCAGCGTGCGCACGCCCGCTAAGATTAAAACGCAACGATAATTTCGAATAGTTCGTATCTTACCAGGGAAATGGCCATGCCAACGCTACCGGAACTCTATCAGCCCATGAAATTAGGGCGCTTCCAGATACCAAACCGGTTGATGATGGCAGGCATGTCCGCGGGAACAAAAACGGACGAAAAAGGCGACGTTACGCCTGAGATGATCGCATACTATCTCGAACGGGCACGCGGCGAGCCAGGCATGATTGCAATCGGTGCATCCCAGGTGATACCGCCCAAAAAACGGCTATTCGGGCCGCATGCCGGGATCGCGCTTTACAATGATGACATTGTCCCATCACTCGCAAAACTGGTTGATGCGGTTCACCAGTATGACGTGAAGTTTGGTATCCAGCTATGGAATGGCGGCGGGACCGAAGGCACAAGCCACGAGGAGTTGTTTTCTCCATCGGGTCTTTCCTCCAATGTCCGAACGGCCCGGGGCGATGATACGGCACGCTACCGAGGCCAGCCAAACCGCGCGCTTGAGAAAGAAGAAATTTCCGAAATCGTCGATCACTTTGCCTCGGCCGCCAGACGGTGCGCTGATGCAGGATTTGACTTCGTCGAAATCCATGCGGGCCATGGCTATCTGATCAGCAACTTTCTGACACCGCTCTTCAATCGACGCACGGACGAATATGGCGGTTCTTTTGAGAACCGCACACGCTTCCTGCTTGAGGTCGTGACCGCTGTGAAAAACGCTGTCGGCGATCGTATTGCAGTTGGTCTGAAGTACAATGGCGACGACTTTCTGGGCGAAGACGGCTGGACCCTCGAAGAATCTTGCCGCCTCGCTCCGATTGCCGAGAAAGCAGGTGCCGATTATATCACCGTCACCGCCGGTCTCGTCGGTTCTCCGAAACTTACAATCCCGCCAATGTACGAGCCGCAGGGATGCTACACCGACCTAGCCGCCGCTGTGAAACCACACATCAAAATTCCAGTCGGAACGATCGGTCGGATCAAGAACCCCGAGATGGCCCGCGATCTCGTAGCGGCCGGCAAGGCGGATTTTGTCTGTTTTGGGCGGGGCACGATTGCCGACCCGGAAATATTCCTGAAGACCCGGGAGGGTCGACTCGACGACATCAGGCCGTGTCTTGCCGATTGCCGAGGCTGCATTGATGAGCACTTGCTTCGCAATGGCGGTGGCGACGCAAGCTGTGTCGTCAACCCACGGATGTCCCGCGAACTCACCTGTGTGGATATCCCCGGTTCAGCCTCTGCAAATCCGAAGAATGTCCTTGTCGTGGGCGGCGGTCTGGCGGGGATGGAGGCTGCGCGCAGAACCGCTTTTTCCGGGCATCGCGTAACCCTGTGTGAACGGCGGTCGAATTTGGGCGGGCAAATTCTGCTCGCCCGAAAAATGCCAGGACGCAAGGAGATAGGCGATATCGTGCCGTGGTACGAGCGCCAGCTGGTCAAGCTTGGTGTTGATGTGCGCCTCGAGACCGAAGTCGATCTGAACTTGATGAAGCAACTTGCGCCAGACATCGTGTTCATCGCGACTGGAAGCGCTCCCACCGTCCCGCAAGACATGATGGACGTCGTCATGAATGCCGAGGACATTGAAATCATCATGCTGGACGACCTGGTCGAACATGACCTCGAGGCGGGCGGAAATGTCCTTGTGGTTGGCGGCGATCAAAACGGCATGGTTGTGGCAGATTATCTTGCGCAATCTGGCCGGAAGGTGACTGTTGCAGAATCACTCAATCACTTTGGCGGGAAGCTGGCTGCCCATGACCGCTGGTATCTGCTGAATCGGCAGAATGCCAAACACGTGAGGCGGATCAAGAATGTTCATAATGTGCAACTCGATCCGGGAACGAACGAGGTGATCCTTATCGGTGATGACGCACCGGAATCACTGCCCGGAATTAACACAATTGTCTTCGCCAGCGACCGCCGCTCCGAACGCGGCCTGATTGAAGTCGCTGAATCCTTGGGCGCCAAAACATACGTTGTCGGAGACGCCCATGATGTCACTTCGGAAAATGCGGGTACGATCTTTAACAACATCGCCCATGCATATGACACGGCCAGGCAAGTCTGAGTTTGATGGCCTGCACGTTTGCAAAATGCCATGTCGGATCGTTCAAAATGGATGTTCTTATCATTTAGTCTACGGATGAATTTCCGCTGTTGTCTGCCTGGCGCGAAAGTGCCTCGGGACTCGGGAACAGCATGAACGTCCAATCGGCCACGACTGCAGGCTTGTCCCGCCCTTCAATGTCCATCCTGTATTCCATGCGAAGCAACACTCCCGGACCTCTGGGCTCAACCCCTAATATTTTCAGACTGAGGCACACACGATCACCTCCGTGTACTACTGCGGGGAATCGGACACGGTCGAACCCATAGTTCAGGTCTGTCTCAATCCCATCGATTTCGATCAGCTCCTGAGCAAGTGGCGGCGCCAGTGACAATGTCAGCAATCCGTGTGCGATTGTTCCGCCAAATACCGCTGAAGCGCGCCTGACGTCGACATGGATCCAATTGAAGTCATTTGCCGCTTGCGCGTAAAGATCAATCTTCTCCTGCGAGACCGTGACCCAGTCCGAGGGACCGATCTGTCGATTAATATGCCTGCCGAGTTCATGGACCGAAACGCGGAACTTGGTCATGTCACCTGGTGCCCGCGTAAATGCGCTTGTGCGGCACCGGGTGCAGGGTCTTGAGATGCGGTCATGTCAGGATCCTCGTATCGAATTCAAGCCGAAACCCGGGCGGCTCGCAGGCCGGCTTCCCGCCCGAACGTCGCAGAGCTGCTCAACGAGGACGCGCTGTAATATCCCCCGCCATGAAAGCCCCCAACGACTTCTCCTGCCGCAAACAACCCATCGATCGGTATGCCGAACCAATCGACAACGGCCATGGTGCCGTCCGTTGTTATCCCCCCATATGTCGACGTGATCGCATTGCCTGTGGCAGCTATATAGAATGGGGGCTGGTCGATTGGCAAAAGATTTGTCTGACGACCAAATTCGGGATCCACGCCTTTCGCCACATTCCGGTTGTATGTCGCGATGGTTTTTTCCAGCATAGGGGCATCGATTCCCATGATCGTCGCGAGTGTGCTGATCGTTTCTGCGGACTGAATATAGCCGGCCAGAAGCGCTTCCTTATAGTTGTTGACGGATGTGTCCTCATGAGAACGCTGCATCAACCGGTTATCAAAAACCTGAAATCCAATCCCTTCAGGCTGCGCCATTCCGATATTGCTCAATGCTTTATAACTTTGGCCTTCATTCGCGAAGCGAGCACCGCTCTTGTTCACCATGATCCCACCTTCAAGAAAGGAAAAGAGAAGCGGTGGAATTTCGTCGGCCTTGTTCTGGATATCTGGATAATTTCGGATGCCGCCCCCGAACGAACCGGACACATACCCCAGATCGGCGTGTCCTGCACCAAGGTCCGACGCCATCATCAGGCCATCGCCGGTGTTTGCGATCCCGCCATGCTTCACTGCACCTGCCAATTCTGGTGCATACGTCTGAAGAAGCTCGCGGCTTCTTGAAAAACCTCCGGTGGCGAGCACGACGCCGCCTCTAGCACGAACGAATACTTCCCGGTCTCCAAACATGACCAGTGCACCCTCCACCCTTCCCGTGTCAGACGACCGCCGAAGCCTGATGCCTGCAGATTTGGAATAATAGTGAATCCTTGGCTCAGCCTGGGCAGCCATATGAAGCATGGTTATCGCCCTGCCCGTCCCCGTAACATGGGCTCTGGAGACCGCAGGTGCGGGCACACGGTGAAGCTGAAATTTGACTCCGTGATTTCTCAGGAAATGGTAGGTATCGAGCTGCGACATCAGAAACCGGTCAATGAGTTCCGGGTTGTTCTTGTTCTTGCCGCTCGCCAGGAGATCCTGACGCAGTGCTTCCAGGCTGTCTTCCTGCCCTGCCGCCAACTGTTCTTCGGTTCCGCAAAAGACAAAAGCTCCCCCGGCAATCGCCGAGCTGCCACCCGGCTGTGCCGATTTCTCCAGCAGGAGCACATCAGACCCGGCTTCAGCCGCAGCCAGGGCAGCGCAATGTCCAGCCATCCCCGCTCCCAACACGAGGACATCTGTCTCCTCCGGTATGGCGTTCGTTTCCCTCAACATGTAACTGGATCCTTCAAACCGTTTGGCGCCGCATATGGCTGCGCCCGATAGATGTCTTGCTGGTTGTTGCAGTTACCCACATGTTCGCCTCTGGGCCGTCCACGATGCCTCCGGTCGAATGTGCCCTCGCATGGGTCATGGCGAAGCGCCTGACGGGATGTCCTGGCATGTCTGGTCGGTTGGAAATTGCATTCAGTCTGCTTGGGCATGATAGCCTCCGTTTCGAAATCCTGACCAACCCTGACTTATCCGAGAGCAGGATCGATGGTCGCCACCTGAGATATGATACGTTTGTTTTATAGTCTCGGCTTGATGCTGATTACTAGTTTCTAAAAACCTGAAAACCGGCTTGCTGTTTCTGTCATTCATCATGTCCTTCTGCTGACATAGACTGGTCTGGAACCATTATTGGAATTCAGCGGCTGGGAGAAATTTCGTGGAACAATTCGACGTTGTTGTCGTGGGAGCGGGCCCCGTTGGTTTGACCCTTGCGATCGACTTGGGCCAACGCGGAATTCGAACCTTGATTTTGGAGCGGAACCCGACGACCGGACCGTGGCCCAAGATGGACCGATCGAACGCGCGAACGATGGAATTCTATCGCCGCCTCGGAATTGCAGAGGACGTACGGGCGCTGGGCTATCCGGCCGAGGCATCGATGGACGTGTTTATCGTCACACGCCTTTGCGATGAACCCATCCTCAAGCTCCATTATCCGACGGTAGCAGAGTTTCGCGGCACGATTGCGGAGACTACAGATCATTCCCAACCACTTGAACCATATCAACTGGTTTCTCAGAACAAGCTGGAGCCGCTCTTGAAGTCCGTCGCCGAGCGGACGCCGCACGTTACCGTAAGATACGGTTGCGAGGTAATGCACTTTGATCAGGCACCGGATGGTGTGACGGTTGAGTATGCTCAATTCGAACTTGGTTCCACAAAAGTGCAGGCTCGTTACCTTGCCGGCTGCGACGGCGGTGCCAGCACGATCCGCAAACAGCTTGGGATCAAACTGGAAGGCCAGGGCGGTTTGCGCCAAATGCGGCAGATCTGCTTCTACTCCGAACAGCTCTATGATAAAATTCCTATGGGAAAGGGGCGCCATTACTATTTCGCCGACGCAGAAGGATCTGCACTCATTGTTCAGGGCGACCGTAAGGAGTTCACGCTCAACTCGGACGTGCCTGAGGGTATCGACTATGAAGCCTGGGTTCGGGAAAAAGTGGGTCCCGGGATTGATTTCGACTTCAGACTCTTGAATGTGAGCCCGTGGAACCTCAATCTGCTTCTGGCCGAAAGCTACAGTGACGGGCGAGTATTTCTAGCCGGCGACGCGGTGCACCTTGTGATCCCTACCGGTGGTCTGGGCATGAATTCCGGCGTTGGTGACGCATTAGACCTTTCGTGGAAGCTCGCAGCGACACTACACGGCTGGGGCGGGCCCGGATTGCTGCCTTCTTATGAACGTGAGCGCCGACCAGTAGGCAAGAAGAACGTTGAAGCATCCGGATGGGCCGCACAGGGCCTCGGACTTTGGCGCGAGCTCCACACAAATGCCCTGATGGACGATACACCTGAAGGAGCATTCGAGCGGTTGCGCACTGCACGATCTGCGAACGTTAATCACAGACGTGTGCACGAGATGGTTGGCGCCGAATATGGATATTCATATGCCGACTCTCCGCTTATTGACACGCCGGGAGACACGCAAGCGGAATGGGACACGGTCCGATTCCTACCCAGTACGAATCCTGGAGTACGTATCCCGCACATCTGGTTGAGCGACAAGGCTTCGATTCTGGATGCAATGGGACCGGATTTCACCTTCATCGATTTGACCGGGTCAGCTGCCCCCTCGGACATCGAAGACGCCTTCAAACAAATGGATGTTCCCCTAAAGGTCTTTCGTCGGGATGAAAGACACGTAAGATCCGTGTATGGATGTAGATTTCTTCTGGTTAGACCGGACCTGCATATTGCCTGGACGGGCAATTGCCTCCCGCAAGACTCCAACAAGCTCGCAAAGATGGTGACAGGATTCTGAGTCGGGTTTTGTCTAAGCTGGATCTCTCCCGGCTATCACTTTCCGTGCCCTTAACTTGTCGATCTCTGCCCGGCTATAGCCAAGAGCAGAGAGCACATCGGCGGTATGCTCGCCCAGCAACGGCGCTCGCCCCCCATCCGTAATCATACTGGCTGAGAACTCTGCAGGAAACTTGAGTTGGCAAAAATCACCGATCGGATCAGACCGTCTGATGAATGTGCCGTTGTTCACAGCTTGCGGGTCGATCAAGAACTCATCAAGAGAATTTACTGGGCCGATTGGCAGGCCTCGACCTGTAGTGGCGTTCATGATCTGCGAAGTGGTCATTGTTATCGTGACTGTCTCGAACTGGTCCCACATGAAATCCAGATTCTCCATTCGGCGACTGACGGTTGCGAAACGCTCATCGGCATTCATCTCGCTCCGACCAAAAACATCACAAGCAATTTGGAACTGCCCATCGGTAATGATCGTGCAAATAACCCACCCGTCTGCGGTCCTGATCGGCCTGTAGCCATCCACGTCGGCAGGCCGCTCAACGGACGCATTTTCGAATGTACGATTCTGCATCAAGTCTGGAAGGGCAAAGCTGGCGAATGCGTCCAACATTGATAGATTGACGCGCTGTCCTTGCATGCCATTGCGCTCTCTGAAGAATAGAGCTCCCAAAACTGCGCTTGTCGCTGTTATCCCTGTTATCTTGTCGGCAAATGGATTTCGGATGGCCTGAGGCCTTCCTTCCCGAGCCTGAGAAATCATAATTCCCACGGCGCCCTGGACTACCGGGTCATACGCGGCCCGATCCTTATAGGGGCCGGTTTGTCCAAACCCTGATATCGATACATAGATCAGGCTTGGATTTTGAGGGCTCATTTTATCATAGCCCAAGCCCAATCGATCCAATACACCCGGCCTGCAGTTCTCGATGAGCACATCTGCTGACTGACACAGTTTTTTGCCCACACATTGGCCGTCATGCGTCTTTAGATTGATCGCGATGCTCTTTTTGCCCCGGTTCACGTGAATAAATCCGGATGAGAGCCCGCCATGTATCGCACCGAAAGGACGCATCGGATCACCGCTCAAAGGCTCAACCTTGATGACTTCTGCACCCAGATCTGCTAGTCCCTGCCCCGCCAGTGGACCCGAAACCATAGATGCGATTTCTACGACTTTGACACCTTCGCAAACCGGCTTATTGGACATCGTCAAGCTTCCAATCTAAATCGATATTGAAGCACAAAGCTCTATCAAACAGAACTACAATGTCGTCGCCCGTCGCGATGGATGCACTTTGGCCAATTATTGCAGGATGTCATTATACTTGCCTACAGCCGCACAAGACTAACGCCAAAAAGCGGAAAAATGCGCTCTGGAACAATCACCCCGCGTCCGTCTGCACCAGGAGCTTGCCAGGAGCATTCGCTGAAAACTGAGAAACAAAGCCTTCTGCTGCCATGTCAATGCCGATCAGAATATTTGGTTCATCCTTTAGCTGATTCGTTCTTATCCATCCGCCAAGCTCATCCAGGGCCGAATCGAAGTCTTTTTCAAAGTCAAACAGAATGAAGCCCTGCACATTTAGCCGACGTGTAATTATGGCCGTGGTGTGCCGCCACCCTCGCGGCTGGTTCTGGTTGTACTCACTTGTCTGGCCACACACAGCAATTCGGCCATGATCGTTCATGTTGTCCATCACGGCATCCGTCACCGCACCGCCAACATTGTCAAAATACGCATCTACACCCTCAGGAAGGAAAGATCGTATCTCCCCAGAAAGGGGTGTCTCATCACGGTAATTGAGAGCATGATCGAAGGAATATCTCTCCACCAGTTCCCGGCATTTTGACTCAGTACCGGCAATGCCCACAACTTTGCATCCGAGTATCTTTGCGATCTGCCCTGCCACACATCCAACAGCCCCTGCGGCAGACGACACGACGACAGAATCCCCCTTCTGCACCTGCAATATCCGCTTCATCCCGAAATACGCCGTAAGCCCCGACGGGCCCATGGAGCCAATGGCAGTATGAGGCGGAAGTCCATCCAGGTGCTTATTGGTCACGCGCTTTATCTCCGCCTCCGACACGACGGCATGTGTGGCCCATGCCAACTGTCCTACGACGCGCTCGCCTTCGCTAAAGTTCTTGCTTCTCGACTCCTGAACGATCCCCACTCCCATGCCCGGTATAATGCCACCGACTTCAATCTTCGCAGCATAAGTGTCAGCACCGATCCGCGCACGTATTCCGGGCGCTACGGTGTGGTACAAAACCTTGACCAACACCTCCCCCGTCCCCAGGGAAGGGACGACAAACTCACGCAATGCAAAATTCGAACATTGAGGTGCCCCTATAACCGGTTCCGCCAACACCCATTGCCAATTGGTCATGAGGACAGTTCCGGACTACGAAAAAAGTTGGATGTTGCTGCATCGCTGGATTCCCAAACAAACTCGATCCGTGTGCGTCTGGTCAACCAACGACCATTTCTCTTTACAAAGACCCAGTTATACCTCCCCCCAGACAAGTAGCAATTTCCAGGTTCGCTTTTGTCAGGCACACCAGCGAAAATGATGTTCCCAAATCCGGCTGCCTGCACGTCCGATTCAAATTCAAATCTCAAATTCACGATTGCATGCTGACAGGCTTGATAACGGCTTTCCAATCCATGGCGGCACCGCTCCAGTGTCTCTGCTTTGCCTGAGTATATTCTGCCGGCGCTGGCAACCTCAAACTCCGTATCTTCGGACAAAAGCTCGCTCCACTCATCCCACATAAAGTTATCTGCATACCAATGATATTGGTTGATATGGTTCCTCAAAAGTAGATCATCTTGGAGATAATGCTCGTCGTCCGTTGGGCGTTTCATATGCCTTGCCTTTCTAAGTCTCAGAATTTTTTGTGGTTTAGCCATCAGGTAAATCGAACGCGCTTTCGAACCTCCAGGCTTGGCCCTCCCGGCCAATTCAATTCCTGCTCGTTCTGGTCGGGCCAGCTAGTCATCAGGGGTTCTCACCATGGCGACGAAATCCGCCTTCTCAGCGTGAAAAGATAAGCAGCCCGGAGCAAATTCGCTTCGCCCCCCATCGATCGCCAAGACCTGCCCGGTAATATTTTTTGCGACGTCGCTCGCGAGAAAATATAGCGCTTCAGCCACATCGACTGAAAAAATTGTTTTTCCAAGCGGTGACGACTTCGCCGAATAGCCCTCAACTTCCTTGCGACCACCGAACCGGCTGGGCTGAAGAAGCGGTGTTGCGGTCGCACCAGGCGCTACGGCGTTGACGCGAATATTGTGGCGCGCCAATTCTGATCCGGCTGAGCGCGTTAGTCCGACGACTGCGTGCTTGGCCGCTGTATAAGCGTGAGGACCGAGGCCACCGCGTAGGCCGGCAACGCTCGCGACATTTAGAATACAACCACTGCCCTGCGCGATCATTGGCTGCGCGGCATGCTTGATGCCGAAGAAGACGCCGTCGACCAAAGCGTCCATTGTCAATCGCCAATCCGCATACGTTGTCTGCGTGATCGCCCCCACGGCGCCGACAATACCGGCATTGTTGACCAGGCAATCAACCCTGCCGAAGCGGGTCAACGCCAAGTCTACTCCCGCCCGCATCTCTTCCTCATTTGTCACATCCATTTCTACAGCGGCCGATCGCGGCAAGACTTCAGAGAGACTGACGCAGGCAGAATAATTCAAGTCTGCGAGAACAACGCTGGCCCCTCGTTCCGAAAAAAGCCGAGCTGTTGCCTCGCCTATCCCACTCGCCGCCCCAGTGATCAGGACCACTCCTTTATCCACAGATTTCATGGTTCTCGCCCCTCTTCACCTGTCATGCGTCAAAGAGGTCGCGCGTCCGCGGTCTGCCCTGCTGCGATTCTGCATGCGTCGGAGACAACTGACGTGTCATGATAAAAGACCCAAACCTCGTCGAACTTGCCATCACGTACGCGATATCTTTCTTCGACAGGAACGAGGAAGGTTTTACCCGTCAGTGCCGATTTTCCTTTCATCGCGCCGTACAGGATTGCGTATTTATCATTAGCCACGACACCTGATTCCGGACTGTCCGAGGGCATATCGATCCACCACGCGCTCAGCTCCGAGAGATGGCTACGCAGAGTTGTTGAGAGCTTCTGCATTGCCTTAGGTCCCAAATATGTTCCCCCATAGGGCAAGCCAGGAGGTTCATAGACAATCGCATCCTCATGAAACAATTTGATCGCCTCATCCATGTTTCGCTGCACGATTGCGAGCTCTAAAAACCGGCGCACGAGCCGTTCAGGTTCGGTCATTTTTTTCTCATTCACTGTTTATGTCCCTTTGTTTCTCTGCTTTCTCACCGTTTTGCTGCACTCGTAGCGATCGGCAGGTGCTGATCGCTACGCTACAATAAACTACCTCCTCACGGTCAGCTGTAGGCTGACCGTTCTCGGCCGCCCCAATGCGGCAGTCGTGGCTCCTGTCTGAAAGCTCGCAAATCTTGCGTAAGTGACGTATTTCTCGTCGGACAGGTTGTCGCCAACAAGAGCGAGTTCCCACCCGTCATCGCTTGCCAGACCGATCCGTCCGTTTATGAGCGTACGTTCGTTTGATGGATAAACCGAACCAGTTGGGCTAAGTCCAAATGTGTTTGCCCGGGAATTCCAAAGCACCATGCTCTGGTAGTTCGCTCCAAGCTGAGCCTTGATCGACTTATCCGGGCTGATCTGCTGGTCTAGCTCGAGACGGACAAACCCGCTCCATAGGGGCGCGTTCTGCAACCGGGCGCCTGTGTTGTCATTTTTTGAATCCGCGTACGTAACGGAGGCCTTGAGACTGAGCGGCGATGCGATCCGGAGATCCGTGTCGAATTCGAATCCTTTGGATGTGACCGGCGCTGATATGGGATTGAATTGCGTCCCGGTGAATAGGTTTTGCTGGAATTCCCCGATTTCAGTCTGAAACACCGCTGCACTGAGATTGTGCGGTCCCAGCTGCAATTTCCCACCCAATTCAATGGTGTCAGCCTGTTCCTTATTGAACTCAGCGGATTGCAGATTTGTCGGCAGGTTTAAAAATCCCCCCCCCTTCGTCCCCCTAGAAATTG
>TARA_R110001606_G_scaffold71247_2_pt1 | contig 61108 bp, 58 predicted proteins | sample TARA_R110001606 | Tara Oceans TARA_R110001606 (sample SAMEA4398315) | marine metagenome | biome: Polar Biome; feature: [SRF] surface water layer (ENVO:00010504); material: water (ENVO:00002006), including particulate matter (ENVO:01000060) such as... | depth 5 m
TCCGGCGCTCCGCCAACGCCCCTCACCGACGCCGCACCGGCGCGCGGGGTTTCCGCGTGCGAGACCTTCTCCCCTTGCGGGAGAAGGTGGCATGCGAAGCATGACGGATGAGGGGTTTCCCTGCCCGCGAGAGTCAGCGAGCGACCGTGGACGGCTCATCGGTCCCGCCGGTTTGACCCCTCATCCGACCTCGCTGCGCTCGGCCACCTTCTCCCGCAAGGGGAGAAGGACGTGGGAGCGGGTCCGTGCCTGAATAGACCGCGCTGGCGCGCGCCGCCGGGTCCGCCGCTCGCTGAGCGCCGAAGGATGACGACAATGAGAAAGCTAGCTCTACCCCTGACCCACCAGCGCCGCCCGCTCTTCCGCGGTCAGCACCCGCCAATGCCCCTCGGGCAGGTTGTCGAGCCGGATCGGGCCGACGCGCACCCGGATCAGGTCGATGACCTCGAGGTCGACCATCTCGCACATGCGGCGGATCTGGCGGTTGCGGCCTTCGCGCAGAATGAATTTCAGCCGGAACGACTCCATCCGGCTGACGTGGGCCCGCTTCAGCTGGCGACCGTCCAGCATCAGGCCGTAGCGCAGCATGGTCAGCTTCTTCTCGGTCACGTCGCCGGCGATCCGGACCAGATATTCCTTGTCGATGGTCGACTGCGGCCCGATCACCGCCTTGGCCACCACGCCGTCGTTCGACAGCAGCAGCAGGCCGCGCGAATCCTCGTCCAGCCGGCCGATCGGGGGCAGGGAGGCGTCCTCGGCCGGTTCCTCGCCCTCGAACGGCCAGGGGCCGACGCGGTTGGGTTCGATCACCAGCTGGATGGCCGGCACCTTGTCCGGTTCGGGCTGGCCCGAGACGAAGTCGAGGGGCTTGTGCAGCATGATGGTGACGCCCGAGGCCAGTTCGGCCTCGGCGCTGTCCGACAGAGTCAGGGTTTGCCCCGGCTCGATCTTGCGGCCCGGGTCGGTGACCGTCTCGCCGTCGATCGAGACCATGCCGGCCACGATCAGCCCCTCGGCCTCGCGTCGCGAGCAGACGCCGCTCTGGCCCAGCCATTTGTTCAGGCGCTGCGGTTCGTCGCCGTCATAGGTGCGGGTGAAGGCCATGGGGCTCCGGGGGTCAGGGTCTGCGTCTGTGTAGAGCCGGTCGCGGCACGGGGGAAGGCGCGACGGTGCGCGACGCGGCCGTTGCGACCGGTCGACGATCAACATCGCCACAGATGTGCACCTGCAGCAAAATTGCCGGAAAATGTTGACGAAACGGAGGATTCACTATAGGGTCGGACTATTCCAAGATCACGATGTGTCTCCGGGTTCTGGCCTTGCGCCGTTCCCGTGAAGACCCATTTCAATATACTGATCGTATCGACTGAGGGCTGTATTTCACGGCCTGAATAGTCGACCCCATCTCTGAAGGAGAACTCTTTGTCCGCACAACGCGCCGGTTCCTATTCTGCCCGTCCCCGTAACGACTTTCGTCGTGCCCCGACCCGCGCCCGCGTCGGTCTGGCCATGCGCCGGTCGATGGATTTCGGGCCGCTGGGTGACGTCGAGCCGCTGATCCAGAATCAGGGTCTGTCGCTGGCTCCGATGTCGACCGGCGACGCCAGCCTGTCCGTCGCGGGGGTCACCGTCCTGGCCACGGCGCGTGGTGCCGACATCGCCAGTGGTGCGCTCAAGGGGCTGGTCGTGCCGGGCGGCATGACCGACGACGCCTCGATGGCCGCCGTCAAGCTTCTGCTGGACGCCGCCGGTGCCAAGGGCGTGCCGATCCTCGCCTTCGGTGAAGGTATCGAACAGGCGGTGCTCGCCGCCGGTGGCGATCCCGCCGCCTTCGTCGATGCCCCGGCCGTGCTGATCCACGGCACGAAGATCACCTCGCTCGCCGACCGCGACGCCGTCGCGAACGCTGCCGCTGCTATCGGCTAGCGATCTAGACCCGCCGGAACAGCAGGCACAGATTGTTGGCCGGCATCGCCGTCCGCAGGGTCAGGGCCAGTCCGGCGGCTCGCGCCACAGCCACCACGTCCTCGAGGGCGCGCAGACCCCAGTCCGGGTCGCGCGCCCTCAGTGATTCGTCGAAGGCCGCATTGGACGGGGCCAGGGGCTGATCCGCCTCGCGATAGGGGCCGTACAGCACCAGCAGCCCGCCCGGATTGCGCAGCATCCGCGCCGCGCCGGCCATCAGCCCCTCGGTCGCCGCCCACGGGCTGATGTGGACCATGTTGATGCAGACCACCGCCTCGAACGGCGGCCCATTGCTCGCCCCGTCCGGCGGCCAGCTCAGCGGATCGGCGGCATCCAGCGCCAGCGGCGCGGTCAGATTGGGCAGGGCGGCGGCGTCGCGCCAGGCCGTGATACTGGCCCTGGCCTCGGGGCTGGGATCGCTGGGCGTCCACTGCAGATTGGGCAGGTCGCGGGCAAAGGCCACCGCGTGTTCGCCCGATCCGGCCGCGATCTCCAGCACCCGTCCGCGCGCCGGGAGATGCGCCTTCAACACCGCCAGGATCGGCACGGTATTGCGCGCCACGGCGGGGGAGGTGAGGCCACCGCTCGGGGCGGGGCTGACGGGATCAAGGCTTTGCACGGGCGATCGATACCGCTCCCGACCGGCAGAGGCGACCGGAAAATGCGGAGTGGTCACGGAGGTCGCGCGCTCAGGGGTGGAATATTGCCACGGTTGACGCCGGGTTCCCGGCGGTGTTCCTGCCCCCTGTAACAGAGCGTGATAGCCACGCTCGAGCGTCTCGACGGCGAAGATCGTCAGGCGGACAGGCTCAGGAGCGTTTCGCGTGACCCAGGTTCAAGCCATCCCCGGACTTCATCCCGCCCCGACCCGCCACGCCCGGCTGGTCGCCTGGGTCGAGCGCATCGCCGCCATGACCCGGCCCGACCGGGTCCACTGGTGCGACGGCTCGGAAGCCGAGAAGGCCGCCATCGTCGCCGACCTGATCGGCAAGGGCACGTTGCGCGAACTGGACCAGACCAAGCGCCCCGGCTGCTACTACGCCGCCTCGGACCCCAAGGACGTGGCCCGGGTCGAAAGCCGCACCTTCATCTGCTCGAAGGACGCCGCCGACGCCGGCCCGACCAACAACTGGTCCGACCCCGCCGAAATGCGCGACCGCCTCGACGGCCTGTTCGACGGCTGCATGGCCGGCCGCACGATGTACGTCGTGCCGTTCTCGATGGGCCCGATCGGCTCGGAGCTCAGCGCCCTCGGCGTCGAGATCACCGACAGCGGCTATGTCGCCGTCTCCATGGGCATTATGACCCGGATGGGCAGCGCCGCCCTGGAAGCCATGGGCGAGGACGGCCCGTTCGTGCCCGCCGTCCACACGCTGGGCGCGCCGCTGGCCGCCGGCCAGGCCGATGTGCCGTGGCCCTGCAATGCCGAGAAATGGATCGTCCACTTCCCCGAAACGCGTGAAATCTGGTCCTACGGCTCGGGTTATGGCGGCAACGCCCTGCTGGGCAAGAAATGCTACGCCCTGCGCATCGCCTCGGTCATGGCCCGCGACGAAGGCTGGCTGGCCGAGCATATGCTGATCCTCAAGCTGACCAGCCCCGAGGGTCGCGCCAAATACATCGCCGCCGCCTTCCCCTCGGCCTGCGGCAAGACCAACCTGGCCATGCTCCAGCCCAGCCTGTCCGGCTGGAAGGCCGAGACCATCGGCGACGACATCGCCTGGATGCGCTTTGGCGACGACGGCCGACTGTATGCGGTAAACCCCGAGGCCGGATTCTTCGGCGTCGCGCCCGGCACCAGCCGCAACACCAACGGCAATGCCCTGGCCACCCTGGCCACCAACACCGTGTTCACCAACACCGCCCTGACCGCCGACGGCGACGTCTGGTGGGAAGGTCTGACGAAAGAGGCTCCTGAGGGGCTGACCAACTGGAAGGGTCAGCCGCACGACCCGACTTCCGGCGAACCCGCGGCCCATCCGAACGCCCGCTTCGCCACCCCGGCCGGCCAGTGTCCGGCGATCGCTCCTGAATGGGAAGACCCGAAGGGTGTGCCGATCGACGCCATCCTGTTCGGTGGCCGCCGCGCCTCGGCCGTACCGCTGGTGACCGAGGCCTTTGACTGGGAGCACGGCGTGTTCATGGGCTCGACCGTGGCTTCCGAAGGCACGGCCGCGGCCGAGACCGCCATCGGCGAGCTGCGTCGCGATCCCTTCGCCATGCTGCCGTTCTGCGGCTACAACATGGGCGACTATTTCGCCCACTGGCTGTCGATGGCCGGCAAGACTGACGCCGCCAGACTGCCGCGCATCTATTTCGTCAACTGGTTCCGCAAGGGCGCGGACGGCAAATTCGTCTGGCCCGGCTTCGGCGATAATTCGCGCGTGCTGAAATGGATCGCCGAACGTCTGGACGGCACCGCCGGAGCTGTCGACACGCCGGTCGGCCGCACCCCGGAGCGGGCCTCTCTGGATCTGTCGGGCCTGGACCTGTCCGACAGCGACCTGTCGACCCTGCTGGACGTCGATGCCGAGGTCTGGACCGAGGAAGCCGCTCTGATCCCGGCCTTCTACGAGAAGTTCGGCGAGCGCCTGCCGCCCGCCCTGTGGGCCCAGCATGGGGCCCTGGTGGAGCGGCTGTCGGCCGAGCGCGCCGCCGCCATGGCTGCCGAATAGACAGCACGGCTTGAAATCAGGGCGCGGGCAGTCGAAGGACAGCCGGTGTCCTCCTCAACTGAAGTCCTGGTCATCGGTGCCGGCGTTCTGGGCCTGTCCACGGCCGCGGAACTGCTTCGGCGCGGCCATGAAGTGACCGTGGTCGATCCCGGCACCGTCAACGCCTCGGCCGTGGCCGCCGGTATGATTGCGCCCGCCTTTGAAGCCTTGGCCGACTGGCGCGGATCGGACGGCCAGCTCGATCGCAGCGACCTGTTCCGCGCCGCCCGCGCCCAGTGGAGCGACTTCGCCACCGCCTTCGACCTGCCGCTGCACCGCGAAGGCGCCGAATGGCGCGGGCCGGATCTGGAGGTCGTCGCGTCCCAACTGCGCTGGCTGGGCTTTCCCGCCGAACGTACGGGCGACGCCGTTGTGACCCCGGCCGATTGGCGAACAGAGCCAGCCGCGGCCCTGACCCGTCTGCGATCACTGCCGGGACTGACGGTGATGCCCGGTCGGGTCAGCAGCCTCACGACCGACGGTACCCGCTGGACGGCGAGGCTGGAGGATGGCTCCGGGCTGGCCGCAAGGTCGGTGGTGCTGGCCACGGGTGCGGTGAACGGGCTGGACTTGCCGGAACCCGTCGCCCGTCTGGTTGCCCAGCTGCAACCGATCCGAGGCCAGATCGCCGTCACCGCCCGGCATTTGGTCGAGCGCACCGTGCGGGGGCCGGCCGGCTATATCGCGCCGGGTCCCGGCGGCTCGGTGATCGGCGCGAGTATGGAGCCTGACCGCACCGATCTGCAGCCAGACCTTGAGCGGGGTAGCGCCATGGTGCGCGCCTGTCTGGCCCAGATCGGCGTAAAGGAGAGCCCGGCGGTTACCTGGCGGGTCGGGGTGCGCGGCGCGACCCGGGATGGCCTGCCCATGGTGGGTGCCGCCGGACCGGTCGGCCTGCATCTGGCCCTGGCCCCGCGCCGCAACGGCTGGCTGTTGGGCCCGCTGGTAGCGCGCACCGTGGTCGACGGTCTCGAGGGCCGGGCGGCCGAGCCGTTCGCCCTGGCCCTCGATCCGCGACGTCTTGCCTAGCTGTCGGGCAGGGTGAAGCGCAGGTTGATATTGACCCGTGCTCCGTCCACCGCCTGGCCGTCCACCGTGCGCGGACTGATACGGAACTCCCGCGACAGTGCCTGGGCCGCCCGTCCGAAGCCGTAGCCGCCGGGCGTTTCGGCGGTGACGACGCAGCCGCTGACCGCGCCGCTGGTCTGGACCACGCAGGTCAGGGAGGCAGTCCCGGCCACCTCGGCCCTGAGGGCACGCTGCGGATAGGCCCGCATCAACTGCTCTCCGCTGGGCTGACGGATCCAGTGGGGATGGCTGATGACCGACGGCGGCGTTGGGGCCACAGTCGGAACGGTGCCCGTCCCGATCGGCGAGGATTCCGGTACTGAACGGCCGAGGTTGATGACGTTGTTGAAGTCCACCGCCGGCTTGTCCGAGGCCGCGGCGGCTATCGTGTCGGTCGGGCTGGTTGCGGGGCTGGTCGGGTGGAGCGGGGCGTTGGGGGCCGGCGGCTCTGGTGTGACCACCGGATCGGGGGTCCGGGGCTTGAACATAATGACTTCGATCGGCGGCGTATCCGTAGGCGTCACGCTGGCTGGCGGCAGTTCGAACCGTTGATAGTAGAGCGCCGCCCCGACACCGACGTGGGCCAGCGCGACGACGCCGATCGCTGCCCAGCTTGCGGGGGTAAGGGGGTTGCGGCGGTCGCCGAATTCGAGGGGGCTCACCAGTCCGGGGGTACCGGCGGTTCTGGTCATCATGGTCGTCACTCCCTGTCGTTAGCCGTCCCCACAGCGTCCCGACTCACAGTTGAGCGCTTCCCTTGAGGCAAGTTTTGGGCGAACCCCGTTAGGGTTTCGTTAACCACGATCGCGCAGCGTCCGGCACTATGACCATCGGAGCGATTCCATCATCGGGCGGCGTGGAGGCGGCCATTCGGCGCGCATCCAGCGCCACCGGCGTGGATTTCGACTTCCTGATGAAGACCGCGCGGCGGGAAAGCGCGATGAATCCTTCGGCCCGGGCTCCGACCTCGTCGGCTGCGGGCCTGTTCCAGTTTATCGAGCAGACGTGGCTGGCCACCGTCAAACAGTACGGGGCCGAGCACGGCTACGGCCAGTATGCGGATCTGATCCATCGCGGCGGCGACGGCAGATGGCGGGTCGAGGGCTCTGCGCGCAATGTGGTGCTGGACCTCCGGTTCGATCCCCAGGCCGCCTCGGCCATGGCCGCGGAACTGACGGCCTCGAACGCCGCCTATCTGCGCGGGCGGACGGGCCGCGAGCCGGGGGCCGGTGACCTTTACGCCGCCCATTTCCTTGGCCCCAACGGCGCGGCCAAGTTGATGGAGGCCATGGTGACCCGTCCCGGGACCAGTGCCGCCGCCCTGTTTCCGCAGGCGGCGTCGGCCAATCGGTCGATCTTCTATCGAGACGGGCGTTCGGCGACCGTGGCCGAGGTGCATGCCAATCTGAATCGTTCGGCCGGCGACGGCGCACCGGCGGCGAGCGTCGGTACCAAGGGGGCACCCGATCTGGGCGAACGCGACCGCTTGCTGGCGGCACGACTGGATCGACTGAAGCAGGATCAGGGGTTGTTGGCCCTGCTTCTGGGGCAGAACGGTGACGGCAAGGCCGGCGGTTTCGGTGGGGCCTTCGGGCCGGAGCCGGCGCGCGAAACGAGCTGATCCACAGCCGTTGGTAAACCGGGCGTTAACGATCCGGGTTCACCCTGCATCTTCAGCTAGACTCCGATTCTCCGCAGCGTTTGAAACCCCGAGCGTCCCCAATGACCGCCTTACGTGCGAGCCTGACAGAGTTCGATATCCGTCGTCTCATCAAGGCGACTGATGCGGATGATCGAGCGGCCGCGGCGCACAAGCTGTGCCGGAGCATGGAGCGGGCTCCGTTGACGGCCGAGGATCGCGAAGCGGCCCAGAAGATCCTGAGAGTTATGGCGACGGATGCCGCCGAGATGGTGCGTCGGGCGATGGCTGTGACGCTGAAGGCCTCTGACCTCATTCCGCATGACGTGGCACGCCGTCTGGCCTCTGATGTCGACAGCGTGGCTCTGCCGATTATCGGCTTTTCGCCCGTATTTACTGACGATGACCTGATCGAGATTGTCCGCGCCGGTTCCGCCGTGCGCCAGGTTGCGATCGCCGCCCGTCCGAAAGTCTCTCGTGACCTGGCCTCGGTGCTCGCCTCTGACGGCTGTGAGGCTGCGGTCCGGACCCTGGCCTCCAATGACAATGCCGATCTGTCGGAAACGGCCATGGGTGTGGCGGTCGACCGGTTCGGCGACTCGGCCGAGGTGGTCGCAGCGCTCGCCTACCGTCAGGTGCTACCGCTGTCCGTGACCGAACGATTGGTCGAACTGGCCAGCGAGGCGGTGCGTGAGCATCTGGTTACCCGCCACGCCGTCGCCCCCGAGACAGCGATCCGGCTGGCGCGGTTTGCCCGCGAGCGGGCCACGGTCGATCTGGTCGATGAGGCGGCGTCCTACGCCGACCTCCCGGCCTTTGTCGCTCAGTTGAACGCTCGCAAGGTTCTGAGCCCGTCATTGATGCTGCGCGCCTTGGCACGGGGCCAGATGGCGCTGTTCGAACACGGACTGGCTGAACTGGCTCAGACTCCGCATCACCGGACCTGGCTGATGGTGCACGACGCCGGACCGCTCGGTCTGAAGGCGATCTATGATCGTGCGGGCCTGCCGCCTCGACTGTTCCATGCGATCCGCGCCGGCGTTGATACCTGGCGCGCACTCCAGGCTGAGGGCATCGACACCTCGGGTGATGAGTTCCGGCAGAAGATGCTGGAGCGGTTCCTGACCCAGAGGCCCAACGCCCCGCGCGATGATCTGGCCTATCTGATGGAACGGCTGGATCACGCACCGGTATCCGTTGCGGCCCGGTCTGCGGCCTAGATCACAAGCCAAACGCAGAACGCCCGCCGGATCTGGCGGGCGTCTGACAAGAAATCAGCCGGTTATTCAAGCCAGGTGGGCGGTGACCCGGGATTCCAGTGTTTCAGCGAGGATGCGGCCGGTCGGGTGTTCGTCCGTCTGGATCTGGTCGCGAACGACGGCGCGGATCGCATCAATATGGGCGTCCAGCAGCACCGGAGGTGCCGCCATTCGTTTCTGCTGATCGTCCAGCAATTTGCAGAGTGATGCCGCCAGACGGGTGACGATCGGATATTGGTAGGTGCTGCCCAGCCCTTTGAGGTCATGAGCGCGAAAATAGAGCGCTTCCGCGGTTTCCGGCGTGTAGCCGTTGTCGCGAATGCCTGCCTGAGCCTGTTCCAGCTTGACGATTTCGTCCTGCAGCCACTGGCCGAATTGTGAAGACATGGCCTTGAGGGCTTCCTCGGCCTTGGCAATCGCATTGGCGTCGATGCCGCCGAATCCCCCGCCGACTTTCATGCGGAGGGTATTGGGCGGTCGAATTACCTGGGCCGAATTGCTCACGTCAGAACTCCCGTGGTTGACGAGCCATCATGGAGGAGACGCTGTTAAGAACCCGTGACTGCTCAGTTATTGAACTGCTCCGCCAGCACCCGTTCCTCGAATGAACGGCTGGCGTCGAACAACATGGTCAGAGCGAGGTCGCGCCGTTCACGAACATCGACGCGGGTGACGCGGCGAACTTCGAAACTGTCAGCCGTTGCGCTGACCGGGCGCTTTACGGGTTCGAGAACGTCGAAACGCACGCGGGCTTCATGCGACAGCAGGGCACCGCGCCACTGACGGGGGCGGAAGGCGCTGATCGGGGTCAAGGCGAGGATACGGGCGTCCAGTGGAATGATCGGCCCGTGCGCTGACAGGTTGTAGGCTGTCGATCCTGCGGCAGTAGCGACCATGCAGCCATCGCAGATCAGTTCCTCCAACCGGACCGTATCGTCGATCCAGATGCGCAATTTAGCACTCTGGCAGGTCTGGCGTAGCAAGGAGACCTCATTGATTGCCAGGCCGCTGTGGGCCTCGCCGTCCGCATCCCAGGCATCCATCTGCAGCGGATGGATCACGGTGTGGCCCGCGACCGCGAGCCGCTCAAGAAGATGATCTTCCTCGAAATCATTCATCAGAAAGCCGACAGAGCCGCGGTTCATGCCGAAGACCGGGGTTCGCCGCTCCAGGTTGTCGTGCAGTGTCTCCAGCATGAATCCGTCGCCACCGAGCGCAACGATGACGTCGGCGGCAGCGGGAGAAACCGAGCCGTACCGGGCCGTGAGGCGCAGTCGTGCCTGTTCGGCCTCAGGGCGTTCGCTTGCGACGAAGGCGATCTTCAGTGGGGGGCGGGGGGATGGGGCGCTCACCGGTGCACGCAAGCCGAGCGGGGCGTCGAAGTCAAACGGTAGCAGGCTGGCCGTCGTGCGCCAGGGCGCGGAAGGCCCGTGCCGCGGAGGCTGCGGAAATAGAGCCACGCAGCCAGACCTGGGCTCCGTAGGTGCCCGGTGCTCCGTCGTTGAGCAGGCGGATTTCGTTGATCATGGCGACGAAGACGGCTCTGTCGATACCAACAGCGGAGCAGGCATAGTAGATCGCTTCCGGGGAGCCGGCATTGAGGGCTCCGCGGATCTCCGCGACAGAAAATCCTCCGAGAGCGGCGAGTCCATGGACAAACAGGTTCAGCCGCTTTTCCCGAACTGCCCGAACGAGATAGCTGGGCCGAAGCTGGTCGGCGGCGCGTAATTTGTCGATCAGTCGGCGCTCTGATTCTTCGAATTCATCGTTTTCCGCGACCACGACCGGCACGACACTGTCGCGGAAGGCTTTGTCCACCGCTTGCTGCACGGAAACGTTCAGGTCGTCTTCATTGATCTGGAAGCGGGCACCGATCGCCTGACGCAGCGCCGTGCCGACCCACTGGTAGAGTTGTTCGGCGAGGACGTCTGTCAGCCTGGGGTGCCGGGTCAGGGGCGCGCGCAGGGCGGCGATCCGCCGCGATTGCTCAACCAGCCGCCGGACGCCGTCCGGGCTGATTTCCGCTGTCCGGTTGGATGCCAGCGCGGTCAGGGTCGCGGGTTCGGCGCGATCGATAATCGCGTCGGCGACCCGACCGCTGAGTGCCGGACGTCGGGCGACTTCGATCTGATGTTCAATGGTGGCCTGGACCAGGATAGCGATCAGGTCGTCGTCCTGAAGCATCGGGCTGGAAGCCAGAACCGGACGCGCGATCTCGATCTCGTCCAGCGCCAGCATGTTGACGAGGGCGCGGGGAGCCCAGTCGGCCTTGGCCAGCCGTTCGGCCAGAATCCGACGCACGTCCCGTTCGACCTGATGCGCGAGCATGAGCAGGACTTCGCCCAGGACATCCGAGATTTCCTCGGCGGGCGGATTGGCGTCGCAAAGGGCGGTAATGGCGAGAAGTAGTCTCTGGCGATCGTCACCGGTTCGGCTGCGCGCAAGGGCGAGAAGTTCGCCCAGTGACGTAGCTTCGGATTCGGGTGACGACGACGGGGTGAGCTGGACGAGAACGGTCACGACTGGCTCCGATTTCAGGCCCAGCTGGCATGAGGCAGTGCGTTAACTGTGTCGTTTGACGGTGAAGACTTGGTTAAGATTGACGCCGGATACACCTTCCCGGCCTTGACCTGTGCGCCGGTCGGGACGAGCGTGACGGGATCGATGCAGGCGACGATGCGGGAGTGATGAACATGGCGGACGGAACGGTTCAGCCCCTTAAATCCCGGGTGTCAGCCGAGGAATGGCAGGTCCGGGTCGACCTGGCGGCCCTTTACCGGCTGGTCGCCCTGCATGGGTGGGACGACATGATCTTCACCCACATATCGGCCCGTGTACCCGGACCCGAGCATCATTTCCTGATCAATCCCTATGGCTATTATTTTGAGGAGATGACGGCGTCGTCGCTGGTGAAAGTCGACCTCGAGGGGACCGTCGTCCAGGAGACGACGAATTTCATTAATCCCGCCGGTTTCACCATCCATTCGGCGATTCACGCGGCGCGCGAGGACGCCCGGTTTGTGATCCACCTGCACACCGAGGCCGGCGTCGGTGTCGCGGCCCAGAGTCATGGTCTGCTGCCTATCAGCCAGAACGCCTGCCTGCTGCAGCACCAGGTCGCCTATCACGGCTATGAGGGCGTCGCGCTGAACCATGACGAACGACAGCGGATCGTTGCGGATCTCGGTGACAAGACGCTGATGCTGTTGCGCAACCACGGCACACTGGCGGTAGGACCGACGGCGGCAGCCGCCTGGGTCGGGATGTTCTTTCTCGAGCGCGCCTGTGCCCAGCAGGTGGCGGCCCTGTCGGGCGGAAGAGACCATGTGCTGATCGCGCCGGATGCGGCCCAGGCAGAGACCCGGGAACAGGGGGGCGGGATCGGCATGGTTGCTTCCCTGGCCTGGCCGGGGGCCCTGCGCCAGCTGGACCGGAAGTCTCCGGGTTACGACATTTGAGGGCCGCTGCGGCGGGGCTGGCTTGCCTCACCGCAGCTTTCGCGGCCGATGTCGCGCGGGCAGGTCCCTGGACCCAGCCTGCAGGCCAGGGGCAGATAATTTTCAAATACGAGGATATGGCCGCAGACAGTGGCTTTGATCCGGAGGGCCGTCTGACCGATCTGCCCGGGGAACGCCGGGACCGTTCCTTTGGTGTGTTCGCCGAATATGGGCTGTCCGATCGGCTGACCTTGCAGCTCAAGGGGGATTGGCAGCAAGGCGAAGACGCTTTCGTCGACTATGATGGTCGCGGACCGCTGGAAATTGGCCTGACCTGGCAGGTGTGGCGCGACGACACCACTGCGATCAGCCTGTATGGCGGCTACGCCGATGGCGGCGAAGGCCGCAACGCCGGCTATGCGGCCCCCGGTATCGGAGATCATGACTGGGAGGCGCGGCTTTCCGTCGGCCGATCCGTGGCTAACGGTCGCGGCTTTGTCGATCTCCAGGCCGCCCGCCGAATGCGCGATGGCTTGCCGGACGAGGCTCGGGTTGATGCGACGGTCGGCGTTCACCTGGGCGACAACTGGATGGTTCTGGGTCAAATGTTCGGTGGTGTGGCTGACGACTCGGGACCGCGCTGGCTGAATGTCGAGACCTCGCTGGTCCGCCGGCTGGGGCCCTGGAGCGTTCAGGCGGGCTGGCGACAGACGGTGACCGGGCGTGAGACTCCCGCGGCCGGCGGCGTGGTTCTGGCGCTGTGGCGGCGCTTCTGACGAATTTTTCTGGCGTCGCGACGAATTGCGGCGACGGAATCAGGCACTGCATCCGTTACAGGAACGCCAGTTGCGTCGATCGCGGAAGCGGTTAAGTCACCAATCGCTGTCAGGAAACCATAACCCGCGTGATCAAACGCCATTTCTTCCTCGTTGCTGCGGCCGTACTTTTGGGCCTGATGGTCCTTGCCGTCGTTCTGAAATTCGCCCTTGCCAATGATGGCGGCGGCGATGGTTCCCAGGGGCGCGGCGGTCGTGGTGGCGGTCAGGTCGTATCCCAGACTGTTGTTAGCCAACGCACCTTCTCCGACGAAATCCGTGTGCTGGGTGCGGCGCGCGGTCGCCGCTCGGTCAACATCACTTCATCGACCACAGAGCTGATTACCCGGGTCATGTTCGCCGACGGCCAGCGGGTCGCCGCCGGCGCGCCGCTGGTCGAGCTGCAGGCGCGGGAAGAGGACGCCGGAATCATCCAGGCCCGGGCCCAGGTGGCCCAGGCCCGTCGCGAATATGAGCGGTTCCAGGCCCTGGCCGACCGCGGCATTGCCCCGCGCGTGACCGCCGAACAGACGGAGACGGCGCTGGAAACGGCCCAGGCCAATCTGTCCGCGGCTGAGGCGCGGCGCGGCGACCGCGTCATCCGCGCGCCTTTCGCCGGAGTTCTGGGCCTGACCAGCGTCACCGCCGGAACCCTGATCAATCCGGGAGCGGTGATCACCACCCTGGACGACACCAGCGTGATCCGCATCGATTTCCCCGTGCCCGAGCGCTATGTCGGCATGCTGCGCCAGGGCGCGCCCATCGTTGCGTCCGCTGACTCCCTGCCGCAGGAAACCTTCTCCGGGCGCATCGCCCTCGTCGACACCCGCGTCAATGAACAGACGCGCGCCGTGACGGTCCGGGCCGAAATCCCCAATCCGGGCGGCCGCATTCGTCCCGGCATGCTGATGCGGGTGGCCGTCAGCCATGGCGAGCGTCAGGGGGCGGCGGTCCCGGAAGCGGCCGTGCAATACGAGGGCGACGGCGCATTCGTCTACCGTATCGCCCGCGGCGAGCGCGGCCTGAGCGCCCAGCGGGTCGAGGTCGGCACCGGCGCGGTCGAAGGCGGCTTTGTCGAAATCGTGTCGGGCCTGAATCCCGGTGACCGTATCGTCGGTTCCGGCCTGAACCGCATCCAGCCCGGGGCACCGATCACCGTGGAGGGCGAGGCGTCTCCGCCGACGGCCGCGGGTGCGTCCGCCGCCAAGGGCGCGACGCGATGATGCTGTCTGACGTCGCGGTCCGCCGCCCGGTCTTCGCGGCCGTCGCGGCCATCGTCCTGTGCGTGATCGGCATCGCCGCCTTCTTCTTCCTGCCGGTCCGCGAACTTCCCGACGTGGATCCGCCGATCGTCTCGGTCAGCACCACATATGCCGGGGCTTCAGCCGAGGTGATCGAAAACCGGATCACCGAGCCGATCGAGCAACAGATCGCCGGTATCCAGGGCGTCGAGCGGATCAACTCGACCAGCCGCGACGGCCGCTCCAGCGTCAGTATTGAGTTCTCGCTCGATCGCGACATCGACAGCGCCGCCAACGATGTGCGCGATCGGATATCGCGGGTGGTCGGTCGTCTACCCGACCAGGCCAATCCGCCGGAGGTGGCCAAGGCTGACACGGACAGCCAACCCATCATAATCCTGTTCCTGCGTTCCAGCGCCATGAACCGGCTTGAGCTGACCGACTATGCCGACCGCTATCTGATCGACCGTCTGGCCACGGTGCCCGGCGTGGCCCTGGTCCAGATCTACGGCGAGCAGCGCTATGCAATGCGAATCTGGCTGGACGCGGCGGCGCTGAGCGCGCGTGGCCTGACGGTAACCGACGTCGAAACCGCCCTGAACAGCCAGAATGTCGAGCTGCCGGCCGGGGCCCTGGAGACCGGCGAAAAGAATTATACCGTCCGGGTCGCGCGCACCTACGCCCGGGCCGAGGACTTCCGTGAGCTGCCGATCGGCACCCGGGGGTCCGCGGCTGTGGTGGCGACGAGTGGTTCGGCCGCCACGGCCGGCGTGTCCAGTGGCGCGACTGGTGCCCTGCAGGCGCAGACCGGCTATGTCACCCGGCTCGGTGATATCGCGCGTGTCGAGGAGGGAGCCGAAGAGGACCGGCGACTGTTCCGCGGCAACAGTCTCGATCAGATCGGTCTGGCTGTGACCCGGCAGGCCCAATCCAACGACCTCGCGATTTCTGACGGTGTCCGCACCCTGCTGGAGCAGGTTCAGACCTCTTTGCCTGAGGGCACGGAGCTGGTGGTGGGCGTCGATAATTCCGTCTTCACCTCGCACGCCATCGACGAGGTCTGGATCACCATCGGCATCTCCCTGGTGTTGGTCGCCCTGGTCAATTTCGTCTTCCTCGGCAGCATCCGGGCGGCCTTCATTCCGACGGTTGTCGCCCCGATCTGTCTGCTGTCGACCTTCATCATCTTGGCCCCTCTGGGCTTTTCCCTGAACCTGCTGACCCTGCTGGCGCTGGTCCTGTCGATCGGACTGGTGGTCGACGATGCCATCGTGGTGACCGAGAACATCCAGCGCCGGCTCGATCTTGGCGAGCCGCCGCTGGTCGCCGCCGAACGGGGCACACGTCAAGTGTTCTTCGCTGTCGTGGCCACGACGATCGTGCTGCTGTCGGTGTTCGCGCCGCTGCTGTTCCTGCCGGGCTATGTTGGCCGGCTGTTCGTTGAGCTGGCGGCGGCCATTGCCGGTGCCGTAGCCTTCTCGGCCTTCCTTGCCCTGAGCCTGTCGCCGATGCTGGCCTCGAAGATCCTGAAGCCGGCCAAGACTTCCGGCTGGCTGGCGCGCAACGTCGACCGGGCCATGGACGGGTTAAGGCGGTCGTATCGTAATTCTCTGGAGGCCCTGCTGGGTCGCCGCATTGCGGTGGCCGGAGTCGGCGGCCTGATCGTGCTGATCGGACTGGGCGCGGGCGCGATGTTCCTGACCCTGCCGAATGAACTGGTGCCGCCGGAGGACCGCGGCCGGGTGTCGATCCGCGTCAATGGGCCCGAGGGGGCAGGTTTCGACTATACGCGCCGCATCATGCTGGGGCTGGAGCCGATCCTGGCCGAGTACAAGGAGGCCGGTGAAGCTGACAGCTATCTGATTTCGGCACCGGGCTTTGGCGGCAGCGGTTTCAACTCCGGCAATGCCGTGATGATTCTCTCGGACTGGTCCGCGCGCACGCGTTCGGCGGATGAAATCGCCCAGGAGATGAACGGCAAATTGCGGGCCCAGACTGATGCCCAGGTCAATGCGAGCGTCCCCGGGGCCTTCCAGCGCGGCAGCAGCAATTCCAACTCCATCGAGATGGTGGTGACCGGCTCTGAATATGATGAGCTGTACCAGTGGATCCAGCCGGTCCTGGCGCAGGCCCAGGCCAATCCGGGCTTCTCGCGACCGCGCCTGAATTATGAGCCCAATGCGCCGCGTCTGCTGGTCAATGTCGATCCGCAGAAGGCGGCGGCCCTCGGCGTGTCGTCGCAGCAGATCGGGCGGACGCTGGAGACGATGTTCGGCTCGCGGCGGGCCACGACCTATATCCGCGGCGGGCAGGAGTATGACGTCATCCTGCAGACCGAACGCGAGAATCGCCGCTCGGTCGGGGATCTTGAGGCCCTGTATGTGGCGACGGGTGGCGGCCAGCTGGTGCCGCTGGCCTCGGTGGTCACGACCCGGACGTCGGGCGATACGCCCGACCGGCGGCGGCTGGATCGTCAGCGCGCCATCACGCTGAGCGCGGACCTGAATCCGGGCATGACCATCGCCGATGCGATCACCTTCCTGGGTGATGTCGCCGCTGAGCAGCCACAGGGCGTGGCCACTGTTCAGTGGGGCGGGGCGGCGCGTGACCAGCAGGAGGCGGGCGGCGCGGTTGCGGCCGCGTTCGGTCTGGCCCTGTTGCTGGTCTTCCTGGTGTTGGCAGCCCAGTTCGAGAGCTGGATCACCCCGGCGGTGATCATGCTGACCGTGCCGCTGGCGGCGGCGGGCGGTCTGTTTGGTCTGGTCATGGCCGGATCCAGTTTGAACATCTACAGCCAGATCGGCCTGATCATTCTGATCGGGGTGGCGGCCAAGAACGGCATCCTGATCGTGGAATTCGCCAACCAGCTGCGTGACCAGGGGCGGACCATCCATGAGGCCATCGTCGAATCCGCGACCCTGCGCCTGCGGCCGATCATCATGACCTCGATCGCCACCGCCTTCGGGGCCCTGCCGCTGGTGCTGTGGCAGGGGGCGGGGGCCGGGAGCCGCCAGACCATCGGGGTGGTGATCTTCTCCGGTGCGATGTTCGCGACCCTGCTGACCCTGTTCGTGGTGCCGGTGATCTATGGTGCGCTGGCGCGGTTCACCCGCTCACCTGAATACACCGCCCGCAAGATCGAGGAGTGGGAGGCGCAGGAAGTGACCAGCGAGGCCACGCCCCCGCCGGGCGACCCGGTCAGGGCTCCGGCGTAGTCGGGGTAGCCGGGACGAATCCGGTCTCGACCTTGAGCCAGGCGATCACGTCGCGACGATCAGTGGCGTCTTGCAGACCGGGGAAGGTCATCTTGTTGCCGGGCAGGAAGGTGCGCGGGTTCTGCAGCCAGTGGTCGAGACGGTCAGCGTCCCAGGCGAAGCCGGCGTTCTTTACAGCGGGCGTATAGTTGTAGCCGGCATGGGTGCCCGCGGTTCGGCCGAAGATTCCCCACAGGTTGGGGCCGGTCATATTGGGGCCACCCTCGTTGATCGTGTGGCACGATCGGCAGCGAGCGAAGGCGCGGCGTCCGTTGTCGAGGTCTCCCGCATTGTAGGGGGCCGGCAGAGCCGCAAGCAGGGCAGCCTTCTCCGCGGCGGTCGGTTCCGGTCGCGGCGGGGCAGGCGGTCCCGAGTTGGCGGATCCAGGCTGGCCACAGCTCGCGAGCCCCAGACCCAGCACAGACAGCAGGATGAGGGGGCGGGTCATGGCGTACTCCTGTTTCCGGGGCCCTTTGATACCGCATACGCCGGATGCGGCAACGGGTGCGACGATGGAATGCTGGACGGCATACCGTCGCACCTGATAATCAGTGTCAGATGCAAAGGTGCGGATTTGAACCGCCAGTGAGCTTCATGACAGACACCATCCAACTGAACTTTGCCCGCTGCGGTGACCGGGGCATTATCGTCAAGGTCGGCGACCATTGTCATCACGACGACCACGCGATCGAGCTGGAACGCCGGCTGCTGGAACTGGGCTTCGTCGAGGGCGCGCGGGTCGAGATGCTGCATGAGGGCCTGTTCGGGCGCGACCCGATCGCCATGAAGGTCGACGACATGCGGGTCGCCCTGCGCCGGCATGAGGCGGCCAGGCTCAGTGTCCGTCTCGAGAGTGTGATCGCCGCCTGATGGACATGGCCACGCGTCTGACCCGGGTCGCCCTGGTCGGGAATCCCAACAGCGGCAAGACGGCGCTGTTCAACGCCCTGACCGGTGCCCACCAGAAGGTGGCCAACTACGCCGGGGTCACCGTCGAGCGCAAGGAAGGCCTGATCCGCTCGGCCAGTGGCCGAAGCCTGTCGGTGCTGGACCTTCCGGGCACCTATTCGTTGCGGGCGCGCAGCCCGGACGAGGAAGTCACCCGCGACGCGGTGCTGGGCAAATTGGCGGGCGAGACGCCGCCGGACGTGATCGTCTGCGTCGCCGACGCCACCAATCTGCGGCTGGTGCTGCGGCTGGTGCTGGAGTTGAAGCAGGTCGGCCGGCCGATGCTGCTGGCACTGAACATGTATGACATCGCCCAGCGCCAGGGGCTGCGTATCGACCTCGAGGCGCTGGAAGCCGAGCTGGGCGTACCGATCGTGACCACGGTGGCGACGCGCAAGCGCGGCATCGATGATCTGATCGCCGCCGTTGAAGCCCGCATCGATGAAGGTCTGCCCGTCGGCGACAGTGCCTGGCAGGCTCCGGACGCCGCCGGCCTGCGGACCGCCGCGCGCGAGGCCGAACGGATCATGAAGGCCTGTGTGAAGCCGCCGCTGCGGCCCGATACGCTGACGGGGCGGATCGATTCGGTGCTGCTGCATCCGGTCGGAGGGCTGATCATTCTGTTTGCCCTGCTGTTCGTCATGTTTCAGGCCGTGTTCAGCTGGGCGACACCGGCGATGGACGCGATCGAGGCCGGGTTCGGCCTGCTGGGGGCGGGTGTCGCCACGGTCGTTCCGGACGGCCTGATCCAGAGTCTGCTGATCGACGGCATCATTTCGGGGGTCGGCAGTGTGCTGGTCTTCCTGCCGCAGATCGTCATCCTGTTTGCCTTCATCATCATGCTGGAGGACTTCGGCTATATGGCCCGGGCGGCCTTCCTGATGGACCGCATCATGGGCGGGGCCGGCCTGCACGGGCGGGCCTTCATCCCCCTGTTGTCCAGTTTTGCCTGCGCCATTCCCGGGATCATGGCGACCCGGACCATCGACAGCCGCCGCGACCGGCTGACGACCATTCTGGTTGCGCCGCTGATGACCTGTTCGGCGCGGATTCCGGTCTACACCCTGATCATCGCCGCCTTCATTCCGCAGCAGCTGGTCTGGGGCTTCGCCAATCTGCAGGGACTGGTGATGTTCGGCCTCTATGCGGCGGGCATCACCAGCGCTCTGTTGGTGTCGTTCGTGATCCGGCGCATCTTCTGGCGCGGCGCGGTCGAGCCGTTCATGATGGAGCTGCCCTCGTACAAGCTGCCGGACCTCAAGTCGGTGCTGATGAACCTGTGGATCCGGGCCCGGATCTTCCTGGAGCGGGCGGGGCGCATCATCCTGCCGCTGATGGTGGTGATCTGGGTGCTGTCGACCTTCCCGTATCCGCCCGAGGGCGCGACGGGACCGGCCATCGACTACAGTTTCGCCGGGATCATCGGCCACTGGCTGGAGCCGATCTTCCGCCCGATTGGCTTCAACTGGGAAATGGTCATCGCCCTCGTGCCCGGCATGGCGGCGCGTGAGGTGGCGGTGGCCGCCCTGGGCACCGTCTATGCCATCGCCGACGCCGAGAGTAACACCGGGGCCCTCTCGAGCGTCCTGGCCGCCCATTGGTCGCTGGCCACGGGCCTGTCCTTCCTGGCCTGGTACGTGTTCGCGCCGCAGTGCGTGGCGACGCTGGGCGTGGTCAAGCGCGAGACCAACAGCTGGAAATGGATGTGGATCATGGTCGGCTATATGACGGCCCTGGCCTATCTGGCGTCGCTGGTCACCTATCAGGTGGCTGTGGCTATGGGGGCCGGCTGATCGGCCAACGCCGGGTGGCCGGTAGCGAACAGAAGCGTTGCCGGAGACCACGACGCGGGGTTGTATTTTTTCGGAACCCATCGCCGGGACGAGCATTCTTGTCGGACCGCGTCCCCAACGCATCACGTTCACAGGAGCCCCCCATGAAGAAGATTGTAGCGGCCGTTTCGGCCGGTGTTCTGCTTATCGCCAGCCAGGCCGTCGCCGCCGGCGCAACCACGGATGCCCGTGTCGCCGACCGCGTCGGTGCCCGCGCCGGTGACAGTGCCGAGTTTGCCGGGATGGATGTCCCGACCGTGGTCATCGTCGCCGGTGCCTGGGCGCTGACCGGTATCATCATTGCGTCGGTAAAGGACGATTCCGACAGCAACTGACCAATATTGAAAGAGGCCCCGGGTTCCCCGGTGTTGTGGGAATGCGGGGCTTTTTGCTGTCCGCTGCCGGGCCTCGCCGGTTCGGGCATCAGCCGGGGACATGGTGCCGGTTGCAGGATTCGAACCCGCGACATCCAGTTTACAAAAAATTCCTCGTGACCTTTTTCAGGACTTTTCAGGACAGCTCTTCGTGCCCAGGAAACCCAATGGTGGCGGGCATATAGCCGTTTCTTGACGTCTCATTATGTGGCATGGTGTTTCCCTGATTTGTGCCCCCGGTGTGCCCCCGGCTGACGTTTTGTGCCCCCGGTGTGCCCCCAAATTGAGCGAAAAATCGGGTTATGCCGAAGCTGGTTTTGACGGACAGGGCGGTGGCTTCCGCGAAGGCGGAGGAGGGGGCACGTCTCGAACTTTGGGATCTTCGGACACCCGGGCTTTGCCTGAGAGTCACCGATCGCGGTGTTCGGACGTGGATTTTCCGATACCGCACACCCGACGGTCGACAGCCCCGGTTCACAATCGGGAAGATGCCGGCCGTCAGTCTGAAAGACGCGCGTGATCGCGCCTTGACCCTGAACCGCGATGTCGCTCTTGGCGGGGATCCTGCTGCGGACCGTCGACATGCCCGGGTCGAGGTTCAGGATGCCGCTCGAACGCTTGACGAACTTGCTGACGTCTATTTCGACGCCTGCGCGTGCGGGGAATGGAAGCCGAAAGGCAAGCGGAAGCGGGCGCATGTAATTGCCGGCGAAAAGCATCGCTTCCGGCTTCATGTAAAACCCGATCTGGGTGAACGACCATTTACCTCGGTGACCCGGGTGGACGTGAAAGCGCTGCTGCGTGGGATGATCGGCAACGGGATTGGCGCTCAGACGAATCTTACCCAGGCTATCATTCGTCAGATCTATAATTTCGCGATCAGCGAGGACCTGGTCGTTGTCAATCCGGCGACAGGGTTCGCTCCGTTCGCAGATAGCGCGCCCCGTTCCCGCATATGGTCGGATGCCGAACTGGTTGCGCTTTGGGCTGCGCTGGACGATCCATCCGGACTCGTAGACGAGAATGGAAAGACGATCCATGTCAGCGAGGCCATGCGGATCGCGATAAAACTTCTGGCAATGCTGGGACAACGGCGCGCGGAAGTTATCGGAATGGAGCACCGTGAGCTCGATTTCGCAGCCAAGACCTGGCTTATCGACGCGCAGCGAATGAAAGGCAGCAAAGCTCATATGGTCCCGCTACCGGAAGCGGCCATACCGCTTATCAAGCGTGCCATCCAACTGGCTGATGCGGATCGCGCGACGCCGTCCGACTACGTGTTCCCGACAGACCGGAAGGAAGACCGGGCGGTTCATCCGGCCAGTGTCACCCACGCCCTGACCCGGATGAAGGTGGGCCTGGGGATCAAGGGGCCAACGGTTCATGACCTTCGGCGAACCATGAGCACGAACATGACCAGTGAGCGGTGCGGCGTTACACCGTTTATCCGCTCCAAGGTATTGGGGCATATCGACGGTGGCGGGGGCGCGCTCGTGTCTTCGATCCACTACGATTCCAACACCTATATCGTCGAGAAGCGTCGGGCGCTTCGCGTGTGGGTGGCGACGCTTGAGAAGATTGTCGCCGGGGAGGAAACTTGGGCGGTTGAAGGCAACGATGAGGAAGTCTGCACCGACTGACCGGTGCGCTCGCGCAGAGAGGAACCCGCAACCGGACGTTTGATCTCCAGATTGTCTGACAGATGACGAGCGGGTCGCTGTCCGGCACCTGGCCACGCACAATCCGAAGTGCCTGGGTGCCCTTTTCAATTGCAACCGTCGTGTCCAACGGGTCGAGGAACGTGAGTGCCGACCTGTGTAATCACCAAAGCCCAGGCTGGTGATCGTGGTGGAGGTTTATAATAGTTCGGAAACGCGTAGGTTCGCTAGGCGTTCGGATGAAAATATAAACTGGACAAAGGTTCACAATTCTGGCGAAATCCTAAGCGTGACTAAGGATATGATCAGCAAGCTAAACCGATTGCAACGGGAGCTACCCGAGGGGTTTCTCGTTGACGCCGCATGGCTGGAGGCGAGGGACTACTCCTCCTCGCTGCGAAGTCAGTACGTCAAGGCAGGCTGGCTCGATCAGCCCGCCCGGCGCGTCTACCGCCGCACACGCGGGCCACTCACCTGGCAACAGGTCGTTATCTCGCTGCAAATCCTCCTCGACCATCCGCTGACGGTCGGAGGGCGTAGTGCTCTCGAAGCTCAGGGTTACGCTCACTATTTGGCCGGCTCGGTGCGCGAGGTTCACCTCTACGGACCGACCCGACCGCCGACCTGGCTGGGGGACTTGCCACTCGACGTCACTTTTCGCTGGCACAACAGCCTGCGGCTGTTTCCTGATGGTCCGGTTCCCGAACGAAACATAGACCGGCCCCTGCCATTCGGAGGCGGCGACCTGCCACCGGCTCCGCCAGGCGGCTTCATGCTGCAAAGCGGTGGTCGCGTCAGCTGGGCTGTTCGCTATTCGAGCAAGGAGAGGGCAGTCCTTGAACTGCTCGACGAACTGCCTGACCGGGAGAGCTTCCACCAGGTCGATGTTTTGATGGAGGGCTTAAGCGACCTGAGCCCTCGCAGGCTGCAAGAGCTCCTCGAGGCTTGCGTCAGCATCAAGGTAAAACGACTCTTCCTCTTCTTTGCTGATCGCCATCGACACCCGTGGCGCGCCAGGCTCGAAACGTCACGTATCGGTTTGGGCACCGGCAAACGCGCCCTGGTCCCCGGCGGAAAACTGGACGGCCATTATCAGATCACAGTGCCGGCGGATCTACATGGTGCTGTCTGATGTCTACAGAGGCTAGGTGGCGCTGCTCATCCGAGCATTGCCGTTCGTCGCCGAAGAGCCCGTATTCGCCCTCAAGGGCGGTACGGCCATCAACCTGTTTATGCGCGACCTGCCGCGTCTCTCCGTCGATATCGACCTGACCTACCTGCCAGTGGAAGACCGCACGACATCGCTTGCGGCCATTGATGCGGCGATGCTCCGCATCCAGGCACGGATCGAGCAGGGCTTGCGCGGCGTGCGTGTGACGCCTTCACGTATGCAGGGCGACAACATCGTTACCAAGCTTGTCGTCCGGCTGGATGGAGTTCAGATCAAGGTAGAAGTGACACCTGTGCTGCGTGGCACGGTCTATGAACCCACCCTCATGTCTGTAACTCCGGCCGTGGAAGAGGCTTTTGGTTTCGCCGAAATCAGTGTCGTCTCTTTCGCCGATCTCTATGCGGGTAAGATCACCGCCGCCCTGGACCGCCAACATCCCCGTGACCTCTTCGATGTTCGAGATCTGCTGGCCAATGAAGGGGTGAGTGACGATCTGCGTAGCGCTTTCCTGATCTACGTCGTCAGTCATCCGCGTCCGATGGCAGAAATCTTGGCCCCGACCCGCAAGAATATTGACAATGAGTACAGTCACGGCTTCGACGGTATGACCAAAACCTCCGTCAGTGTCGAAGATCTGACGAAAGTCCGCGAAGACATAATCCGCATCATGGTCACGGAGATGCCGGAGAGCCACCGTCGGTTTCTCGTCAGTTTCAAGTGCGGTGTACCCGATTGGGCTCTTCTGAGCATCCCCGAAGCCCAGAACCTCCCGGCGGTTCGCTGGAAACAGCAGAATCTGGATCGTTTGGATGCCGACCGCCGTGCAGCGCTCGCCAGCAAGCTGGAGGGGATCCTTTTTCCGGCAACCTGAAAAATCTCCTGACGACAGATATCAGGCACAGCTCATGTTGGCGGATCCAAAGTGGCCAGAGCCCATAATTCTCGTTTCAACGTCGGCCAGCAGATCCGCAATTTCGTCCTGGGCCCGTCCGCCGGGCTCATATTCCATGACGCTCTTGCCGCGCGCTATTGCGTGTTGGTAGACGGCGCGTGCCTGAAGAGCCGTGGAGCACACATCCAGCCTTCCGGCACGCAGGCTGTCCATGATGGCAGACACCATCGATGAGGTGCAGCAGACGTTGGCACGCGTCAGCCCTCGGGTTTCGTGCAAGAAGTAAAAGCTCGCTGAGCGGCGGAGCGACGTAGACATCTCGGTCTGCGGGCGCATGGTGGGGGAGGGCCAAGGTCGTCTCCGGCGAACCGGCTTTCAGCCAGTACGGTCGAGGTTAGGTCGAGCTCACTAAGGCGCAGTTGATCCAGGGCGAAGCCGGTCTGGCTATCGCTTTGCCAGCGCGCGCAGCGCTTCGGTGACGGGCTCCGCCGGGCCCAGGTCGCCCGGATCGTGACCCCGACATCCTTGGATCGTGGCCGGCCCGCTCCAGTCAGGGAATTGCAGGCAGGCTGGATAGCGCATATCTCCGCTTGGGGTGTTTGTTAGCCCCTCGTCAGCCCTGTACAACAACGCGCCACCTCAGGTTCCTGGTTCTGATCAAGCGTTGCGCAGTTCAGGTGTCCGACGGCTGGTCATCCGTTAAGCCGGTCTGCAGGAACGGTGAGGCGCACGCTGGCACCGTCGCTGTTGAAACGCTCCAGTCCGATGCCCGACCGTTTTGCCAGGGCGTCAGTCAAGCCCAGACCCCGATGGGGCGGGTGGGCGGAGTTCGCGAGGGTGTCCCCGCTGAAGCCTGGTCCGCCGCCGGCGATCAGAATCTCGGCGTTGCCCGAAGGCAGCAAACCCACGGAAAGCCGCAACGGGCTTGAAGCGCCGTGTTTGATGGCGTTGGTCATCAGTTCATGAACGATCAGGCCGAGGTTCGACGCCAGTTCGAACGAAGCGGGCACCGGTCGGACGTCCATGGAGATTGAACCGCCCGGGGCTTCGGACGTCATCACGGCTTTGGCCAGGGTCGAGAGATATTCAGCAAGGTCGACCTCGCCGCCAGTACTCTTGTGTAGGTAGGTCTGGATGATACCGATACCCTGGATCCGGCTGATCGCAGCGGCAAGAACGCCTTTGGTTTCCTCTGCCACAGCCTGCATTCGGGCAAGCTGAAGAAATGAGATGACCAGTTGAAGATTGTTCTTCACACGGTGGTTCAGCTCAGCCAGCAAGACGCGCTGATGTTTCTGGAGCTCACGCAGCTCGGAAATGTCGATGCAACTTCCGAAATACCCTGAAAAGACGCCGTCTCGGTAGAAGGGGGCTCCGTTATCCAGCAGCCAACGATACTCACCGTCGTGCCGTTTCAGACGGTAGGGCATGGTGAAGGTCTCACGGGCATCGAAGGCGGCCTCGTAGATTCCTACGCATCGCTCCAGATCGTCCGGGTGGACGTCGTCTGCCCATCCATATCCGAACAGTTCGTCGACAGTTTTACCCGCGAATTCCTGCCACGGCTTGTTGAACCAGTCGCAGAGTTTGTCAGGGCGGGCGCGCCAGATCATCACGGGGGCGTTGTCGGCAAGTTCCTTGAACTCCTTTTCGCCCATCTCGGTCAGCGAAGGCATTTCGTGCGCGCTCAAGTGCGGCTGCTTTCTTTTCCGATGGCCACAAAGATTTCGAGTGCCGGGGGAAGCCCAAGAGGGCAGTTGCCGGCGAGAAGCGCTTCAGCCACGCGGGCTGTTGCGACAAGATCTTCTGCTGCGAAAGGCTTGTTCAGGATTCCCAGTGCGACGTCCATATTGGCACGCGCCACGGCAGGCTGCCCACTCACGAAGAGCGTCGGGATCCCGAATTTGTCGCGCAGTTCACGCGCCAGGCCGATGCCCTCATCATTTCCCGCCAGATTGATATCAACGAGCGCCAGATCAGACCGCGTGTTGGCCGCAACCTCCAGGGCCCCTGCGACATCAAAAGCCGGGCCGGATATCACGTGTCCCGTGTCTTCAAGAACGGCTGTTGTGGCGAGGCCGAGAATGGCGTCGTCCTCTACAACAAGAATCCGCATGCTGTTCGCCTGGGAAAAGGACTGGAAGGGGAGCGATTGTAACGCGACTGCGTCGCCTCAACGCATGACCCCGATTTTAGTGCCGTGGTTTCCGGCATTTGCGATACGCGCGGGCATAGGTCGGGCGGGGCCACGGCTTAAATGTAAAGGGGTCTTTACTGTGAAGCGCCTCAAAGGCAATTTCAGCGCATTTCAGAGCTGTGTATAACTCGATAAGTTACAGAAAAAAGGTGATTTAAGTTTTCGGTGGTTTTCTTGCTTTTTCGCGAAATTCTGCGTCCGGCGCCCCACTGGTGCCCCAGAAAATGCTAGTCTGGGTGGTGTTTGATTTGCAGCGCAGGCGCGAGGAGAGCGCGCGGTGGCTCGCCTTCAGCTTGGCACCGACCGCCAGATCGCGGGCCTGAAACCCGCTGACAAGGTCTATGAGATGTCCATCGGCGACAGTCGTGGGCTCGGGGTTCGTGTCTTCCCTACCGGGCTGAAGCAGTTCGAATTCCGCTATGTCGCCACGAACGGCACGAGGCGGCGTCTCTGCCTCGGGGCCTATCCGGATCTGTCGCTCGCCAAGGCCCGATCCAAAGTCGCCGCATTGCGGATCGCGGTGGTGGACGGTGGCGATCCCGTCGCGGAGATGACCGCGGCCCGCGAGCGGGCGCGAACAGGCGAAACCCTTGATGAACTGGCCGAGGCCTATCGGCAGGCGGCGACGGTGGGGCTTCACGGGGGACGCCGCCGGCCCAAGCGAGACGTCACCCTCACCAACGAACGCCAGACCTGGCGCAACCATATTCAACCGCGGCTGGGGACACGACCGTTCACGGAGATCCGCCGCGCGGACGTCAAGGTATTCATGCGGACCCTGGTGACCGAGACCGGCATGGCGGCCGCGAGCGTGGCGTCCATCGGCTCCCTGCTCCACGCGGTTCTGGGCTTCGCGGTGCTCGAGGAGCGGATCGAAGCCAATCCCGCGCTCGGCCTGGCCCGACCGCTGGCGCTGACGCCGCGTGAACGCATGTTTGACGACGCGGCCCTCAGAACCCTCTGGGACGCGGCGTCGGAGGCCTCGGTGCCACGCGCTCCGGGAGAAAAGACGGCCGGAGTCCATGCTCGCCTGGAACCGGTCATGGGACTCGCGATCCAGCTGTTGATGCTGACGCTGACCCGCCGCACCGAGGTCGCCGGAGCCCTCAAGACCGAGTTCGACCGCGCCGCGAAAATTTGGACGATCCCGTCCGAGCGGGCCAAGGCCAGACACCAGCATGTCGTACCCCTCGGGGCCGATGCACTCGAGATCCTGGAGGTGGCTTGGGCGCTTGATCCGGGCAGTCCCTACCTCTTCCCGTCCGAGAGATCTCCGGGACAACATCTGGATCCGCACGCCATCACCCGCGCGTTCGCGCGGACCTGCACACGCAGAAAACTGGCGGTGGGCTCTCCCCACGACGTCAGACGGTCCGGCGCGACGACGCTTACCGGACGCTACGGCGTCAGCCGCTTCGTGGTCGGGCTGGTGCTCGGACATACGCCCAATGAAGGGGCAGCGGTCACCAGCGTGTATGATCGCCACACCTATGTGCCGGAAAAGCGGGCGGCGCTGGAGTTGTGGGCCAACCACCTCGTCGGGCCCGGGAAAGCCGTCGTGCCCACCACCGAGGCTTCGACGGGCGGGGTCAATACGCATGTCGGCGAAGCCAAGGCGAGGGCATTGGCCCTGTGTCAGAAGGGGCAGCTCCACGAGGCGGTGTTGTCGATCTGCATGGATTTGTCTCGCCATCCGAACACGGCGAGTTCGCACCTCACGATCCTGGGCAAGGTTGGACTTGAGCGCGCGGCGGCAGGGGCGACCGCGGAGGTGGAGGAGTGGATCAGCGGGTTCCGTTAGACTGTCAGGAAATCGGCGGACCGAAATCGCGCATCTGGAGTTTGCACGGACATTTGCGGCGTTGGAACGCTGTGCGCCGCCGTTGACTGGTGGTTCCGGCTTTTCCGAGCACCGATATCGACCCTCTCACGACGGGGGAAGCGTTCTGCCTCGGGTTTACGCCGTGTAATTTCCCGAGCGGATGGGTCGTATTCGAGGGCCGTACGCCGCTGACAGGGCGGGGCGGAAACCTGAGCCTAATCCCACACGGCCATGACCGGATTGTATATATCCATAATTCGGCTAATACGGAAATATGGAAACCGAATCTGCGATTCTGACACTGGCCGCCTTGGCGCAATCGACCCGGCTGGAGGCGTTCCGTCTCCTCGTTCACCACGAACCGGCCGGCCTTCCGGCAGGGGAAATCGCGAACGCACTGGCGATCCCGGCCAACACCCTGTCCGCCCATCTGGGGGTGCTCTCCAGGGCGGATTTGATCACCGCCGAGCGTCGCAGCCGGTCAATCATCTATCGCGCCGACCTGGGCCGCTTGCGGGGTCTGGTTCTGTTCCTGCTCAAGGACTGCTGCGATGGCCGGGCTGACCTGTGCGAACCCCTGCTCGCCGAGCTGGCACCCGGCTGCGCCTGAGGAATTCCATGGACGTCATCATCTATCACAACCCCTCCTGCGGAACCTCCCGCAACGCGCTCAAGCTGATCCGGCACGTCGGCGTCGAGCCCCACGTCATCGAGTATCTGAAGTCTCCGCCGTCGCGCGCCATGGTCGCCTGGCTCGTCCAACGCACCGGCGCGCCCTTGCGAGACCTGATGCGTGAGAAGGGCACACCCTTCGCCGAACTGGGCCTCGAGTCTCCCGGCTTGACGGACGACAAGTTGCTCGACGCGATGGAGGCCCATCCGATCCTGCTCAATCGCCCACTCGTCGTGAGCCCCTTGGGCGTTCGCCTTTGCCGGCCGTCGGAAGTCGTGCTGGACCTCCTGCCGGCCGGCGATCTCAAGCCCTTCATCAAGGAGGACGGCGAGGTCGTCATCGACGCCGCCGGGCGGCGGGTGACCCGATGATCGACACGCCCGTCACGGCTGTGGAGCCGCCGCGCCGCCTGTCCTTCCTCGACCGCTGGCTGACGGCGTGGATATTCGCGGCTATGGCCCTGGGCGTCGCGCTCGGGACCATCGCGCCGGGCCTGGCCGACTGGGTCGACAGCCTTTCGGTCGGGACGACCAACATCCCGATCGCCATCGGGCTGATCCTGATGATGTACCCGCCGCTGGCCAAGGTCCGGTACGAGGATCTACCGCGCGTCTTCGCCGACAAGCGGGTGCTGGCCCTGTCCTTGTTCCAGAACTGGGTGCTGGGGCCCGTGCTCATGTTCGTTCTGGCGGCGATCTTCCTGCGCGATCAGCCTGAATACATGACCGGCGTGATCCTGATCGGTCTGGCCCGCTGCATCGCCATGGTGCTGGTCTGGAACCAGCTGGCGCGGGGCGACAACCAATATGTGGCCGGTCTCGTCGCCTTCAACTCCATCTTCCAGATTCTGTTCTTCAGCCTCTACGCCTGGGTCTTCCTGACTGTCCTGCCGCCCCTGTTCGGGCTGCAGGGCAGCGTGGTGGACGTCAGTATCTGGACCATCGCCGGCGCCGTCGTTGTCTATCTCGGCCTTCCCTTCCTGGCCGGCTTCCTGACCCGCCGCAGTTTGATCGCCCGTCGCGGCGCGGACTGGTATGAGCGCCGCTTCCTCCCGCGCATCGGGCCGATCACCCTGGTCGCGCTGCTGTTCACCATCGTCGTCATGTTCAGCCTCAAGGGCGGGGAGGTGGTAGCTCTGCCACTGGACGCCCTGCGCATCGCCATCCCCCTGACGATCTATTTCCTCGTCATGTTCGTCGTCAGCTTCCTCATGGGTCGGCTGATCGAGGCCGACTATCCGCGTACGACCGCCCTGGCCTTCACCGCCGCCTCGAACAATTTCGAACTGGCGATCGCGGTGGCCATTGCCGCGTTTGGTCTGGCCTCGCCGGTCGCGTTCGCCGCCGTCATCGGTCCGCTGGTCGAAGTGCCGGTACTGATCCTGCTGGTTTCCGTTTCTCTGTGGCTGGGGCGCCGATATTTTCCGGAGACCGCGCCTCCTAAAGAAGCTTGTTTATGAGGCTACTGCGCGTGCTACGCGATCCGTATCGGCAACGTCTATGGAAGCGGCCCGGGGTGGTCACTGATCCTGCAGCCGTCGTAGGCGTCGGGTAAGGTCCCTGAGGATGAGCTGACGGGTACGCGGCGGCATCTTTCGCCAGGATCGGACTTCGGGGACCGAACGACCGCAGCCCACGCACCAGCCGGTGCAACCATCGAAGCGGCAGACGTCGGTGCAGGGAGAATCGGAACTCACGGCCTCGTCTCCGGGCGCCGGTCGCTGATCCCGGCCGAGCCGGGCTCACGCGGCCCGGCTTCCGCGAGTGGGGGCCGGTTCGTATCCAGGGTCGAACCGATACCGGATCCTGCATCCCGGTTTGCCCGCCAGCCGGTATCCTCGGAGCGTGTTCTGCTCATGCGCCTGGCCTAGCTGGAATAGCGGCGGACAAGGGCGATCAGCTCGTCGGTGCCGATCCGGCGGTCATGCTCGCTCAGATCGGGATGGGCGACGTGGTGTCTCAGATGGTCCTCGATCAGTTCATTGAGTAGCCCGCCCATCGCCCCGCGCGCCGCCGCGACCTGCTGGAGAACCTGCGAGCAATCCGTTTCGGTTTCCATGGCTCTCTCGATCGCAGCCAACTGCCCGGCGATGCGTCGGATGCGCGCCACGAGTTTTTTCTTGCCGGTGACCGTATGTCCCATCGTTACTCCCCTAGAGTATAATGCGACCGTATGCGAGACTCGACGATGGGGGAGCCGCCCTCCGGGATCGCCCGGGATTTCCGTGGTGCCCCAGGTGACCCTTTGATGTTTTCTCCCCTGCGTCACTCCGCCTACCGGCACCTCTTCATGGCCCAGGTTTCGGCCCTGCTGGGGACGGGAATGGCGACCGTCGCGCTCGGGCTGCTGGCCCACGATCTGGCGGGGGCGAGCGCCGGGGAAATCCTCGGCGCGGCCCTGTCGATCAAGATGGTCGCCTACATCGGGGTGGCACCATTCGCGAGCGCCCTGGCGGCGAGACTGCCCAGAAAAATCCTGCTGGTTTCGCTCGACATCGTTCGAGCCGGTGTCGCGGTCAGCCTGCCGTTCGTCGGCGAAGCCTGGCAGATCTATGGCCTGATGACCGTGCTCTATGTCGCTTCGGCCGCCTTTACCCCGGCCTTCCAGGCCATGATCCCCGACCTGCTCCCGGACGAGGCCGAATACACCAGGGCGCTGTCGCTCTCGCGGCTGGCGGCCGATCTGGAGAGCGTGGCCAGTCCGGTGCTGGCGGCCTTGCTGCTGGCGGTGATGAGCTACAACAATCTGTTCGCGGGCACGGCGGTCGGTTTTGTCGTTTCCGCGTTGTTCGTCGTCAGCGCCGTCTTGCCGGCGCTGAGCACCGCCCAGCCCCGGCCATTCCTGCAACGCCTGACCGGGGGCATACGTTTGTTCGCGCTGACCCCGCGCCTTCGGGGTTTGCTGGCGATCAGTCTGGCGACGGCGGCGGGCGGCGCGATGGTGTTCGTCAATACCGTGGTGCTGGTGCAGTCGCGCTTCGCCTTGTCGGAACAGGCGACGGCCTGGGCGCTGGCGGCGTTCGGCGGCGGATCGATGACGGCGGCGGTGATCCTGCCGCGTCTTCTGGTTCGGCTTTCGGACCGGTCCGCCATGGTGCTGGGGGCCGCCCTGATGACGCTGGTGCTGCTGGCGGGTCCGTGGGTCGCGGTCAGTTACCCGGCCTTGCTGGCGCTGTGGGTGACCATGGGCTTCGGCTATTCGCTGACGATTACACCGGCCGGTCGGGCGCTGCGGCGGTCATCCAACGCCGCTGACCGGCCCTCGCTGTTCGCGGCCCAGTTCGCCCTGTCGCACGGCTGCTGGCTGATCGCCTATCCAGTGGCAGGTCTGGTCAGTGCGGCGGTTGATCCCGGTGCAGCCTTTCTGGTCCTGGCGGGCCTGTGCGCCTCAGGCACGATCCTGGGTCTGCTGATCTGGCCGACGCATGATCCGGACAGCGTGCCGCACAGTCATGACGACCTCGACCCCGATGATCCGCACCTGCTGGAAGGTCACGCGCTGGACGGCGAAGCGGGCCACGCCCACCCCTACGTCATCGACGAACGGCATAGCCGCTGGCCGACGACGAGGGGATAGGAGCCGCCCGGGTCAGACCACGCGTTTGACCTCTGTGTAGGTGCCTGTGGTCTGCAGGGTGATCGTTACCGTCTCACCGGTGCGGTTGCGCCAGAACCAGCCGTGACTGCCGGTGAAGGCGGCGGTGAGGTCGCCTTCCTCGCGCTGGGACGATCCCTTGCTGTAGCCATGATAGGATGTCCCGGGCCGGTCGGCGTGGACGTCGAAATTGATCCGCCCGCCGCTGCTTGACCAGACGTAGCGGACGCGAGCGCCTTCCTCCATCACCAGCTTGATCTCGGCGCCCTGGTCGGGGGCGAGGGTGAGAACGGTCTCGTCGGTTCGGACCCCGAGCGCAGTCGCCGCGGGCGTGACTGCGGCGGTCGGCGCCGCAGCGACGGCGGGAGGCGTGGCGGCCGGCTGGAGGCCCGCCTCTTCGGCCTTGGCTTCAGCAGCGAGTTGCACCTTGATGCGGCCCATTTCCGTCAGGCCGAGCAGCGATCCGACCCGGGTAGGATCGGTGCCGTATTCGGCGGGCAGAACGATCGTGACGAGCAGACCGGCAGCGACCACGACGGCCACCGCCGTGGACTTCAACAGTTTGGCGGTCGAGGGCAGTTCGGAGGGGTCGGGCTTGTTGGCATTTTGCATGAGAGGTCTCCGATCAGGTGACGAAGAAGCCGACGAGCTGATAGCCCGCCAGGATGAAACCGAGGGTCATGAGGACGACATTGGCGGCATAGGCATGACGCCAGAAGCCGGTCGTCCTCCGCCAGAAACCCATGACGATGAGGATGGCGCCCAGGGCCAGAAGCTGACCGGCCTCGACCCCGATGTTGAAGGCGATCAGGTTGCCGATCAGTCCATCGGATGACAGCTGGAAATCCTGCAGCTTGGTCGCCAGGCCGAAGCCGTGGAACAGGCCGAAGATCAGGGTTGCGGCCCTGGTCGAGGGCTGGAAGCCGAACCAGCGCTGATAGGCACCGAGGTTGTCGAGCGCCTTGTAGACGACGGACAGACCGATGATCGCGTCCACCAGATAGCTGGACACGCTGATGTCGGTCAGCACGCCCAGCAGCAGGGTGGATGAGTGGCCGATGGCGAACAGCGTCACATAGATGCTGATGTCCTTCATCCGGTAGAGGAAGAAGATCACGCCGAACAGGAACAGCAGGTGGTCGTAGCCGGTGACCATGTGCTTGGCCCCGAGATAGACGAACGGCCAGAACAGGAAGCCGGATGTCTCCTGGATATAGCCCTTGTCGCCCTCGGCCACGCCATGGGCCAGGGCCTGGCCCAGGGCTCCGTCGATGAGAAAGAAGAGCAGGATGGCGGCCAGCGCCATTGCGGGTGATTTGAGCCAGGACCAGGGGTCCCGGCGATAGGCAACGGTCATGAGAACCTTTCCGGAATTCGGGGAGGGCGTGGAGCGGCAGGCGGTCAGAACCGCCTCCGCTTGACGCGGAACGGCAGGTGGTCGAGCCAGGCGGGACGGGGACGATCCTCGGTCCGGTCGCGACCGTGGACCAGGCTATAGAGCGCCGGGAGCACGAGCAGGGTCAGCAGGGTCGATGAGATGATCCCGCCGATGACCACCGTGGCCAGCGGACGCTGGACCTCGGCCCCGGTCCCGACGTTGAGCGCCATGGGCACGAAGCCCAGACTGGCGACCAGGGCGGTCATCAGCACAGGCCTTAGACGGGTCAGTGCGCCTTCGCGGATAGCCGTGGGGATCGGCTTGCCCTCCTCGATCAGGCCCCGGATGAAGCTGACCATGACCACGCCGTTGAGCACAGCGACCCCGGACAGGGCGATGAAGCCAACGCCCGCCGAGATCGACAGCGGCAGATCGCGCATCATCAGGGCGGCCACCCCGCCGGTGAGCGCCAGGGGCACGCCGGAGAAGACGATGGCCGAGTCCTTCCAGGAGCGGAACAGGGCGAACAGCAGGCCGAAGATCAGCAGCAGCACCGCCGGGACCACGACCTGAAGCCGTTTCGCCGCCGAGATGAGCTGTTCGAACGTGCCGCCATAGGTGACCCAGTAGCCGGCGGGGATCGTCACCTCGGTTTCGACCCGCTCCTGCACTTCCCCGATGAAGGAGCCCAGGTCGCGATCGCGCACGTTGGAGGTGACCACGATCCGTCGCTTGCCGTTCTCGCGACTGATCTGGTTGGGACCGACCGTAAGCTCGATCGTCGCCACCTCGGCCAGGGGCACGAACTGGCGCGCCTGTCCCTCGCTCGCCGGCAGGGGTATCTGCAGGCGACCGATGGCATCGGTGTTGGATCGCAGCGCCTCGGGCAGGCGGACGACGACGTCGAAACGCCGGTCACCCTCGAAAATCTGCCCCGCCGTGGTGCCGCCCATCGAGGTGGAGATGACCGACTGGACGTCGTTGACGCTCAACCCCAGTCGCGCCATGGCAGCCCGGTTGGGTGTGATCTGGAGCACCGGCAGACCCGTGACCTGTTCGGTCTGGGGATCGGCCGCGCCACCCACGCCGGCGACGATGCCTTCGATCTCGGCACCGAGCCTCAGCAGTTCGTTCAGATCGTCGCCGAACACCTTGATGGCGACGTCGGCGCGCACGCCCGAGAGCAGTTCGTTGAACCGCATCTGGATGGGCTGGGTGAACTCGTATTTGCTGCCGGGAATCTCGTTCACGGCGGCTTCCATCTCCTCAACAAGCTGACCGCGCGGCTTTCTCGGATCGGGCCAGTCGGAGCGGTCCTTCAGCAGGATGAAGGTGTCGGCGACCGAAGGCGGCACCGGATCGGTGGCGACTTCGGCAGTGCCGATCTTGGCCACGACCCGCTCGACCTCCGGGAAGGCCGCGATGCGGGCTTCAAGCGCGGTCTGCATCTGGATGGCCTGGCTCAGGCTGGTGCCGGGGATGCGCAGCGCGTGCATGGCGATGTCGCCTTCGTCGAGATTGGGCACGAACTCCGAACCCATTCGCGACGCGCCGAAGCCCGCCAGCAGTACAAGCGCCACGGCGATGCCGATCATCAGACCCCGGGTCTTCAGCGCGAAGTCCAGCGCCGGCTGATAGCCGACCCGGGCCCAGCGCATCACGAAGCTGTCCTTTTCCTCCACCTTGCCGGTGACGAACATCGCGACCGCGGCAGGCACAAAGGACAGCGACAGAACCAGGGCAGCGGTCAGGGCGATGACGACGGTGATCGCCATCGGGTGGAACATCTTTCCTTCAACCCCCGTCAGGCCGAAAATCGGCACATAGACGAGGGTGATGATCAGGATCCCGAACAGCGATGGCCGGATCACCTCGCTGGAGGCCGAGGCCGCCAGATCAAAACGTTCTTCCCGGGTCAGGATGCGGCCCAGGCGGTGCTGGGCCTCGCCGAAGCGGCGCAGGCAGTTCTCAACAATGATGACGGCGCCGTCGACGATCAGGCCGAAGTCGAGCGCGCCGAGGCTCATCAGATTGCCCGAGGTGCCGGTCCGCACCATGCCGGTGATGGTCATCAGCATGGTGATCGGGATGACCGCCGCCGTGATCAGGGCGGCGCGGATGTTTCCGAGCAGCAGGAACAGCACGACGACGACCAGCAGGGCCCCTTCCAGCAGATTCTTCTCGACTGTGTGGATGGCGCGATCGACCAGGTCCGTCCGGTCATAGACCGGCGATGCGGTCACCCCGTCGGGTAGCGCGCGCGCCGCCTCTTTCAGGCTGACGGCGGCGGCCCGGGCCACCACGCGGCTGTTTTCGCCCGCCAGCATCAAGACCGTGGCGAGCACGGTCTCCTTGCCGTCTTCGGTCGCGGCTCCGGTACGCAATTCTTCGCCCATGCCCACGTCCGCGACATCGGCGATCCGGATCGGAACACCGCCCCGGGTGGCGATGACGACACTGCCGAGATCCTCGGTCGTCGAAGCCTGGCCAGGCACGCGGATCAGATACTGCTCACCGTAGCGCTCGACATAGCCGGCCCCGACGTTGGCGTTGTTGTTGTTCAGCGCATCGACGACTTCGGCCATGGTCACGCCATAGGCCGACAGCCGCTCGGGCTGCGGCGTCACATGATACTGGCGCTCGTAACCGCCGATCGTATTGACCTCGGTGACGCCCCTGGTGTTGCGCAACTGGGGCCGGATCACCCAGTCCTGCAGGGTTCTCAAATCCTCGGTCGTATAGGGCTGGCCGTCCGGACGACGGGCGCCCGGCGCGGCGTCGATCGTATACATGAAGATCTCGCCGAGGCCCGTGGCGATCGGGCCGAGTTCGGGCGTAATGCCGGGGGGAAGCTGGCTGAGCGCGTTCTGCAGCCGCTCGTTGACCAGTTGGCGCGCGAAATAGATGTCGGTGCCGTCATCGAAGATGACGGTGACCTGGCTCAGCCCGTAGCGTGAGACCGAGCGCGTATATTGCAGGCCGGGCACGCCCGCCACCGCCGTCTCGACGGGGAAGGTGATGCGTTGCTCGGCCTCCAGGGGCGAATAGCCGGGCGCTTCGGTGTTGATCTGGATCTGGACGTTGGTGATGTCCGGCGTGGCGTCGATGGGCAGGCGCTGGAAGCTCCAGACGCCGACCGCGCAGGCCAGAAGGACGAGCGCCATGACGACCCAGCGGAACCGGATCGACAGCGCGATGATGCGTTCAAGCATGATGGTCGCGCCCCCTAGTGGTCATGGCTCGCGCCGGACTTGTCGATGTCCGCGCGAATGAGGAAGGCACCGTCGACGACGTATTCGGTTCCGGGTTCAAGCCCGCCGAGGACCTCGGTCCATTCGTCGGTTCGACGCCCCAGTTCGAGCATCCGCACCTCATAGGTGGTGCCGACCCTGGCGTAGACGACCTGGAAATCCCGGAACGGCTGGATGGCCTTGGTCTGGACCGCCAGCGGCACCTCGCCCTGACCGACCTGGACCGTCCCGCTGACCCCCAGACCCGGCCGCCAGACGCCGCCCTGGTAGGGCAGGGCGACGTGGGCGACCAGTGTCTGGCTCATGGGGTCACTGGACGGCAGCACGGCCTCGATGACGCCGAGCGCGCGGTGATCCCCGGCCAGGCTGGTGACCTCCACGCGTTGCCCGACCCGGACGCGCTCGGCGTCGCGCGGATAGAGGAAGAACTCGGCGTGCAGACGGGTCGGATCGCCAATGGTCAACATCGGCTCGCCATTGCCTGTAATGGCGCCGGGGTTGGCATTCTTGGCCGTGATCATCCCTGAAATCGGGGCCGTGACGGAATAGGTCTGCAGGCTTTCGCTTGATTCGACCCGGGCGAGGACCTGTCCACGCCGGACGCGATCGCCGAGCTGGACCGACATGGCCATGACGCGACCGGGATAGCGGGCATGGACCTCGCTCTGGCCCTCCGGCGTGATCTCGACCCGGCCGCTCAGCGGCAGGCTCTCGCCCAGGACTGCTCCGGCGGCTCTCTGGGTGGTTACGCCGCCCGCCCGGGCGGCATCGGCGGTGATGGTGGTGCGCCCTTCATAGGACTCATAGCTCCAGCGGTGCTGGCGTCCGGCATGGGCGGCGGCAACCGTCACATCGAAGGAGTGGGGCTCGAAGACCACGCCCGGGGCCGCGAGGTAGTCGTTCTCGGCGGTGAAGACGAACCGGTCGGTCTTGGGACCCAGTCGACCCAGGGTGATGCTGGCCTGGACCTGGCGCGGATCGAGGGGCTTGTCCTTGAGATAGGGATAGAGCCGGAACAGTGGCTCCGGACCATCCTCATAGATGGTGACCTCCAGTGCGAAATCACCGTCTCGCAGCATCCGTCCGCGATGGGGGCCACGCTCATAGTCGCCCGCTGCAACCTCGCCTTCGGCTTTTTCCGGGGATCCGCCCTGACCGCAGGCCGAGACCGCGATTGCAAGGGCGAACAGGGTGGCGGCGATAGCGCGCCGCGATGGGCTGTGACGGATCATGTGCGGGTCTCCAGGCCGAGCAGGTCGGCATGCGCGCCGGTCAGCCGATCAAGGCGGGCGCGATCAATGTGAAACTGTTTGAGAACGGCGACGCGCCGAGCCCGGGTCGCGAGCAGCGCGGTCTGGGCGGAGATCACGTCGTTGTAGGTGAAGCCGCCGCGCGCGAAGCCCTGACGAACGAGTGTGACCGCGCGTTCGGCCTGGGGCAGGGTTTCTTCGGCAATGCGACGCGCTTCGAGCGCCCGCGACGCGAGGAGCACCTGAAGCCGTGCTATCTCGCGTTCCCCTTCCTGCCGGAGCGCCGCCATATCGGCCTCTGCGGCAACACCTTCGAACCTGGCCCGCGCGATAGCCCCCTCGTTGCGGTCATACCGTCCGAGGGGAATGGACCCACCGACCACCAGTCCAAGGTCCTGTCCCTCCCAAAAATGGCGGATGCCGACACTGACTGTGGCGTCCGGGGTGGCGCGCGCCTGTTCCACCCGGACTCTGGCCCGGGAAACGTCGCGCTGTGCGGACAGAACCGCGAGATCGATTTCAGAGACCGGACCGGCGACTTCACGTGCGGCGCTGGTGTCCTCGAAATCGACAGGGTCGAGCGAGAAGTCGGGGGCTCCGATCCAGAAGCGACCCAGTGTTGCCCGAGCAAGGCGCGCCTGGATCCCGGCCTGGTCAAAATCGATCTGGGCCTGTGCGAGTTCGGCCTCGGCGCGGGCCCCTGCGAACAGCGGATCACGCGCCATATTCACGCGCCGCTGCACCTCTGTCTGGAAGCGTTCAGCCAGATCGAGGCGTTCGCGGGCGATTTCAAGTTCGGCCTGGGCAGCAAGGGCGTCAGCCCATGCGCGCTGCACCTGCTCAAGCCGGTCCAGTCTCCGGATGGCGTCTTCAGCCTGAACCACGGTCGCTTCGCCCCGGGCAAGGGCGACCCGCGCCGGTCGGTCGCCGCCGCGCTCGAACCGCTGCTCGTAGGACAGGGTCGTCTCGGTCCGGTCGATGATGTTGCCCCCGCCGAGCGTCGGCAGGTTTTCAACCATCAGCCCCAGCGTTGGATTGGGTCGAACATCGGCCTGGCGCACGGCTGCGTCGCCGGCGCGAGCGCGAGCTTCGCCGCCGGGTAGGGCGGGATCCACCTCGGCAGCACGGGCCAGCGCCCGTTCCAGGGACAGTGTGGACGTGTCCGGCGCGACGCTTGCGGACTGCTGCGCCATGGCCGGGTTGGACGGCAGAGCCGCCAGTGAGAGCGCCAGCGCCGAAACGGTCGCCATACGCGCCCACGATCCGGCAGAGCCGGCATTCGGGGTTTTCAAGGGTATCTCCGGGAAACAGATTGCGCGCGCAGCCGGAAGGCTGCGCAGGTTCAGACGACCGTGCGCAACTGTTTCGGAGGGTATTCGGGGCCGTCGCCGTCGTGGTTCGGCCGCGACGGGTCGCCGGCGGACCAACGCTGACCCGTGGCCGATCGAAGGATCGCCTTCACACCGTGGCCAGTTTCCGGGACGGCGTTCGGGCTGTCGCCGGTCGCGGCGTGGTGATGACCCGTGGGTCGGGTCTCGCCGGTTTCCGGATCTTCGGCCGCGCCCGTGTCGGTCCCGGTCGCGGGTTCGGGCGCGACATGGACATGAAGCGGGTCGTGGTCCGCATCGAACCCGCTGCCGGGGGAGGCGATCGGCGGCCAGTCAGAGGCATGGGCGATGCGATGTCCGGTCTGTGACGCGCCATACAGGCTCGTCACCGCCATCAAGGCGGCGCAAAAGCTCACGCAGAGGGTGCGAAACAATCGGGACAATCGGGGCTCCTGCTTCCGGCCATAAAGTGCGTCGCCGGGTGTGGCAAGGGCCAAGATGACGCGGCCTGGCCGTTGCCCGGGGTGCTGGGCGGTCGGGGGCCCGATCCAGGGGCCCCGATCTTCCGCTCGTCGCCACCGCCGCCCAGGGCGCCGCGGGTCTAGAGGACCGTCCGGAGTGAGGGATCGATGGATTTGCGCCAGTCCTCGCCAACCCGGGCGGCGTCGGCGAATTCGGGCCAGCGAGCCACGGCGTCGCGAACTTGCTGTACGATCGCGCGCGCCCGGCGGGCGTTGATCGACGCGACGCGGGCGCTGGCGTCGAAGTCGTCCAGGGTGAAGCCGTCGCGTTTGCCGTTCATCGACATCTGGTGGCGCGCCGTCCAATCGCCCGCCGGATTGTAGCTCCAGGTGATGTCGAAGGCCGGCGACAGGCTCCAGGTGCCGGCCCTGTCCATCAGGAAGGCGATGTTCTTGACGTGATCGTCCTGGTTGCGGGCGACGATGTTGAAGACCATGCGCCGAAACTGCTCTTCGAGCGCCTCCATCGACAGCCCGAGACGACGCATGACGAACAGCGCCTGTTCGTACGAATAGGCGTTCTGGTCGTTGAAATCGAAGTGGGCGAGGGCGGCCAGGGACTGCATGTGCAGCTTGCCGCCGCCGGGAAGGCGGTCGAACCGCCTGGTCATGAAATGCCGCCGGCTGCCTTCTTCGAGCAAACGGCATTCGGCCACCTGGACCCCGGCTGCGGCGGCCATCCGGGAATAGGCGTATTCGACCGCCCCATAGCCTTGCGGATCGGTCAGCTCCTTGTCCTTGTTGCCCCTCACGCCATCGAATTTCAGCAGCCAGTAGTCGAAGCCGTCGCCGGCCTCGACCTGGCCTGAGCGGACTTCATTGGTTTCGGCGTTCCAGGCAATGACCGCCTTGGCGCGGGCGCCGCCGGCTGAGGTGCCGACCCGCAGGATGTCGCGCAGAGCCTCGGCCTTCGTCTCATCGGCGAATGAGGAGCGCAGGTCGTTGCGATGGGTCAGGACTTCCGACGCCAGCTCGACCAGGGCGTCGAGCTTGATCCGGGTCGCAGCCTTGCGGCGCGGGCCCTTGGCCGGGGCGAACTCCAGGGCGCCCATGCCGCGCTCGCCGGTGTAGCAAAGCCGTTCGACCGCGTTAAAGCTCTCGGGCGTCCGGCCCTGGGTCGCGAGCCAGGCGTCGATCAGCGTGTTGCCGTACTTGTCGGGCAGGGCGTCGGCCAGCATCCCCGGCAGGCCGTGGAAGCTGCGCGGGTTGAGGTCCGGGAAGCTATGGATCTCGGGGCCCAGGGGCATCATCAGCGGCGCCGGCTGGATGCCACTGGTGATGAAGGCGGGCGCATAGGCGAAGGCGGCGACGTCGGCGCCGTCTTCCAGGGACACGGCGCCGATGCGTCTTCCCCACAGACGGACCTCGGCGATGGTCGTCATTGTTCGTCGCCCCAGGTCCAGGGCCTCCCGGTTCCAGCGCCTTCGTCGGGGTCCGGCCGGGCGCGCTGCCGGGTCTTGCCGTGGCGTTCCAGCAGATCGATCGGATTGGGCGGGCTCTGAGGCAGGAGCCGGTCGAGACCGTCCAGCTTGTTCAGGGCCCTAAGGCAGCGCACCAGATTGGCGGACTGGGTCGAGGCCCCGCCCTCGAGGCGCTCGACCGTTCGCTTGGACACTCCTGCGGCTTGAGCGAACTGGGCCTGGGTCATCTGTCGCGCGAGTCGCGCTTCAGCGATCCTGCGGCCAAGCTCCGCGAGGGCTGCGTCATCAGTGGTCAGGCTCGATATCTTCATAATTCGCCACTTTCGGCGAGTAAGATATCGACGCGAAGTTAATTCGTCAATAATGGCGATTTGTGAAAATCCAAATCGCACGACATAATTCGCCTGTTATGACGACTTATATGATGTTTTCTGCTCTAATCGCCAAAAATGACGACTTGCAGGACCGTGGCGCGCAACGGTCTGGCGCTCAGGCCGTAGCCTGAGGACCGCAAACCAGGGGCCGCCTTCAGTGGGGCGGTCGAGCCGTCCTGGGTGACGACGTCCGGGCGAAGCCGATCACAAGGACGGCGATGGTCAGAAGCTGAACGGCCAAGCCCTCGACCGTCGGATAGAGGCCGAGGATCTCGATCCGCGGGATCCAGGCGAGCGGGTGAATATCGAGCCAGCCCGCCTCCTGCAGCGCCGCCACTCCCTTGCCGATGAGAACGACCGACAGGACGGCCATGAGGATCGAGCTCCACGAGAAGAACCGGCCGATCGGCAGACGTTTGCTGTAGGCCAGCAGCGCCCAGGCGATCACCGCCAGGATCGCCACGGCGGTCAGGGCGCCGGCCAGCATGCCGACATGGCCGCCCTGGCTCCAGATCGCCGCATAGAACAGGATGGTCTCGAACACCTCCCGGTAGACCACGACGAAGGCGAGCAGGAACAGGAACCAGGCCGACCGCCTCGAGAGGGCCTTGGACAGCTTGTCGCGGATATAGGTCTGCCAGGCGTCGGCATGCGACTTGCCGTGCATCCAGATACCAACAGAGACGAGCACGACAGCGGCCAGAAGTGAGCCGAACCCTTCGGTGAGCTCCCGGCTGGTGCCGCTGACGGAGATGAAGAAGGTCGCGGCCGCCCAGGTCGCGCCGCCGGCGACCAGCGCGGCCACCCAGCCGCCGTGGACGTAGGGCAGCACCTCGGGCCGATCGGCCTTCCTGAGGAAGGCGATCATCGCCACCACGATGAGCAGAGCTTCCAGTCCCTCACGCAGCAGAATGGTCAAGGTGCCGAGGAAGCTGGCGAGATTGTTCGCCTCCTGAGGCGCGAGCGCCCGCTCGGCCGTGTCAAACAGGGCGTTCAGACGGGCGACCCTCTCCGCGACTTCCTCGGCGGGCGCGCCCTGGCTGATCGAGGCGCGCAACGCGGTCATGGCCGTCTCGATCCGGCGCAGCAGCGCCCCGTCACGGGCACCGAGCGCGGGCTCCACCGGTTCGAAGCCGTCGAGATAGGCCGACAGCGCCAGGTCCGTGGCGGCCTTGCGGTCGCCGCGATGATAGGCCGCCTCGCTTTCCGCGAGGCGCGTTCGCGCCAGGGTCAGGGTCGCCCCCTCGGGACGCGCCGTCGCCTCGGGGTGACGGCGAAGATAGGCCGTCACCGCACGTGCCTTCGTCTCGCCGATCCGGCTCGCCAGATCCGCCGGCGTGGCCGTGGCGACGGCGGCCAGATCGGGGTAGGCGACGCGGAGCGCCGGGTCGGCCTTCCAGAGGCGCTCGCCTTCGGCGGCTTCGGCGTCAGTGAAGGCGAAGCGGCTGACATAGAAGGCCAGGGCCCAGCGATCCTCTGCCGGCAAATGGGCGAAGCTGGCCATCGCCGTCCCGTCGAGCCCCTGGTCGATCACCTGGTAGAGACCGAACACGCTGCGTTGGCGGGCGCGTTCCACGTCGGCGAAGGCGATCGGAGGCGGATCGAGTCCTTCCGCGCCCGCGCCGTCGGCGCGGCCAGTCGCGCCATGACAGACTGCGCACTGTTCGGCATAGATCGTCGCCCCCTTCGTCAGATCGGGCGGAAATGAGGGTGCCAGCGGGCTCGGATAGGCCGTCAAGACGGCGCCGGCCAGGGTTCTGGCCTGATCTCCCACGACCTGCGGGTCGGCCTTGTCGCGGATCGCCGCCTGCAGGGCGACCGCGTCGCGCACCAGGCCGGCCTTGGCCGGATGGGGCGGCAAAGCGTCAAGATGCGTCCGGATCTGGCTGCCAAACTCGACCATCTCGCCGTATTCGGCCGGATTGATCACCTGGCCGTTCGCCACAGCGCCGGCGTAGTCGACCGAGACGTAGTCGAGCAGCCGCCAGGCGACCTGGGCCTCCGAGGCGGTGGGGAGCTGAGCGAGAGCGGGTGTGGTCAGCCCCAGCGCGAATAGCAGGGCGAGCAGACGGAATAGGGGTTGCATGGGTATGGCCAGTTAGGAATGGCTCGCATTAGCATTTGGCGGAGGGGCTGTCGCGCTCAAAGCGACGTCGTGTGGTCGTGAAGGGCTTCGATCACCTTGCAGGCGGAGACCTGGCCGCCGGCGCATTCCGCCGTCATCCGGGAGAGCTCGCGCTGCAGTGCCTTGAGCTGCGCGATCTTCTGTTTCACCTCCGCGAGATGACGCTCGGCGATGGCGTTCGCCTGGGCGCACGGGCGATCCGGATGATCGGACAGATCGAGCAAGGAACGGATCGCGTTCAGATCGAATCCCAACTGACGTGCATGCCTGATGAATGACAGGCGGCGTTCCGCCCCATCATCATACATCCTCCGATCGCTTGCGGTCCGGGGCGGCGCGGGGAGCAGTCCGATCTCCTCATAGAAGCGAATAGTCGGGACCTTGACGCCTGTGGCGGCGGCGAGCTTGCCGATCGGACGCAGTCCGGACGCAGCGGGAGAGGGCAGGGTCATCGCGCGGCGCGCCTCATGGTCGAGGGGGCGGTCTGGACGGTCGCCCCTCTGACCGGCAGCAGAAGCAGTCCCACGCCGCAGACAATGGCTGCATCCGCCAGATTGAACGTCGGCCAGTGGGCGGCACCCCAATGCAGGTCGATAAAGTCAGTCACCGCGCCGAAGCGCAGACGGTCAAGCAGGTTTCCCGCCGCCCCGCCGACCAGAAGGCTCCCGGCCACCGCCGTCATGGCGGTTCGCGTCCGCCAGATCCAGACCAGCAGCGCGCCGATGATCAGTGCCGTCACGCCGCTGAGCGTCCAGCGTCCCGCCGCGCCTGAGTCCGCGAACAGGCCGAACGTGACGCCTGGATTGAACCCCAGACGCAGCGATAGAAAGGGTGTGAGTTCCATCGCGGTATCGAGCCGGACGCGGGCCAGCGCCTTGGCCGCCTGGTCGAGGGTCGTGATCAGCGCCGCCAGTCCGAAGGCCATCGCCTGCAGGCGACCGGGGCCGCGCCGTGTCGAGGGTACTGTGATCATGAGGTCTCCTGTAAGTCCCGGCCTCTTGTGCGTCCTCTAGCTACTAGAGGATCAAGCCCGTTTTCGTCACGGCGGCCGTCCAGGGGACCGCGATGCATTTTTGTCTTGATCCTCCAGCGACTGGAGCATGCATCCTTGGGGTAACAGGTGGTGCTCCATGAATGAACGACCCTCATCTTCTGAACTGGCAGCCTCGGGCTGCGACTGCGGCGAGACCGTCAAGTTCGACGGCTCCACCCCGGTCTACCGCCGCATCCTGATGGCGGTGATCGCCATCAACGGGGCCGCCTTCGTCGCCATAGCCGGTGGTGCGGCCTTGCAGGGCTCAGCGTCCCTGGGCGCCAACGCCCTCGACTTCCTGGCCGACGCCGCCACCTACAGCATCAGCCTGGCCGTGATCGGTCGCTCGGTCGCTGTGCGGTCCGGTGCCGCCCTGATCAAAGGTGCCAGCCTCGCAGCCCTCGCGCTGTTCATCCTCGGCTACGCGATCTGGCGCGCCACCTCCGGAGCGCCGCCCGAAGGGTTTGTCATCACCGGCCTTGGCGTCCTGGGCTTCTTCGCCAACGCGCTGGCCGCACTCCTGCTGGTCCGCCACCGCGAGGGCGACGCCAACGTCCGCTCGGTCTGGCTTTGCACGCGCAACGATCTGACCCAGAGCCTGGTGGTGGCCGCGACGGGTCTGGCCGTCTGGCTCACCGCCTCCCGCTGGCCCGATCTCATCGCCGGCGCGATCCTGGCGGTGGTCTTTCTGCAGTCGGCCTGGTCGATCCTGAAACAGTCCCGCGCAGAGCTGAGGGCCGCGGCGTGACGGCACCCTTCACCCCCGCCCTCGGCCATGCCGCCATGAGCGGTCTCTGCGTTCGCGCCATCGTCCTGCTGACACGGATGCAGTTCTGGCGGTCGCGGCTTGTCGATCAAGTCGCCCCGGGGGCGGGCGGGACGGTCATCGATCCCGGATGCGGCACCGGATCCTTCGCCGTGACCATGGCGCAGCGCGCGCCCGGCGGGCGCCGCGTCAGTCTCGCCCCTGACCGTGCCATCCTGTGGCGGGCGAAAGCCGGGGCCGACGCCGGCGAGGGTATCGGTCTTGTCGAGCGCTATGCACGCGATGTGGCCGCGCTCCTGGGCGACGGGATCGCCGACACGGTCGTGTCCGGGCGGCTCCTTCATGGGTTTGCCATGGGAAAGAAGAGGCAGGACTCGTCGGCGGGCCGGCAGATGCTCAAGCCCGGCGAGCCGCTCCACACCTTGACCGGTTCGTTCTCTACCTGTCGCGCGGATCGTCCGCAGGCGGTCGCGGCATGAGCGGCGGTGCGACGATTGGAAGATTGATGTCGCGGCGCACCGTGTTATGGAGCGCCATGGGATTGTCCTCGGCCAGGCACGGTTGGATGACGGCGCTGCTTGCGTCGTTCCTGGCCCTGTTTGTCCTGATCTCCGCCGCAGAGGCCGCCACCTGCGCACCCGAGGCGGCGACCGCCCATGCCTCGGAGAGGCTCGCCGACTCCTCGGTCGATCCTGATTCGGACGACAATGACCGGCCCGATCAGCACGCGATCTGCGCGCATGGCCACTGCCATCACAGTTCCTCGGCGACCAGCCAGACACCTGAAGCCCTGACTCCGACGACGAACGGTCAAGATCCCGCGTTGCCGTCGACCGATCGGCTTGCGTCTCGCAAACCCACCGGACCGGACCGCCCTCCCAGGGGCTGACGGGTTCGCGCGCTCACGCGCGCCTTCCACGTCAACCATCCGGGAAACAGGACCATGCTATCCACAAATTGCCGTCTGCCGCGCACCGCGGCCGGCGGAGCCGCGATCACATTCGCGGCGACCCTGGCCATACTGGCTCCAGGGTCAGCCCTTGCCGAACCCGTCACCCTGGCCGATGCGCTGGCGCGCACCGCGGCCTCTTCGCCCACTCTGGCGGCCGCTGAAGCCGACGTTGCCGTCGCCCTCGGTCGAGCCCGGCAGGCCGGTTTCAGGCCGAACCCGGAGCTTGACCTCTCCGTCGAGAATTTTTCCGGCACCGGCGCGCTTTCCGGATTGAACGAAGCCGAGAGCACGCTGAGCGTCGGACAGAGATTTGAACTCGGCGGAAAGCGGCCTGCGCGCGAGCGCGCCGCCCGGGCCGAGGTGGACGTCGCGCGGCTGCGTCTCGGGGTCGCTCGCGCCGATCTGCAGCAACAGGTGCGTGACGCCTATGCTGAAGCCTGGGCCGACAGTCGACGGGTCGAACTCGCCCGTGACCAGTTCGTGCGGGCCGACAATCTGCAGACCATCGCCACTGAACTGGTCGACGCGGGCCGCGAGCCGCCGCTTCGTGCCCTGCGGGCGCGCACGGCGGCTCTTGAAGCCGTGGGCCGGGTCCGGGCCGCCGAGGCCGAATATGCGCAAGCCCAGCGGGCGCTCGCCGCGCTCTGGGGCGGGAGCGAGGATCTGCCCGATCCGACGGGTCCGGAAACGGCGTCGGCCTCGGCCGCCGTTATCGATCCGGTCGACGCGCTCGACGTACGCCTCGCCGAGGCGGAGGTCGCCACCTCGATCGCCGTCATTGATCGCGAACGCACCCTGTCGCGACCGGATGTGACGGTGAGCGTCGGCGCCCGCCAGTTCCGCGGAACGGACGATACCGCCCTGGTATTCGGCGCGTCGATGCCGCTGGGTCTGTTCGACCGCAACCAGGGCAATATTGCCGCGGCCAACGCCGAGCGGACCGGGGCCGAAGCCCGCCGCAACGCCGCCCTCGCCGCCGCAATCCGGCGGACGCGTGACGCCCAGGCCGCGCTTCGCACGGCTGAGGCGCAACTCGCCTTCCTTGAAAACCAGGCCGAACCCGAGGCGATCGAAGCCGTACGCATCGCTCGCGAAGGCTTCTCGGCCGGCCGCTTCACCCTGCTGGACGTGCTGGACGCCGAAGAGGCGCTCAACACCGTTCAGGCCGCCATGATCACCGCCGAGCTGGAGCGGGCGCAAGCCGTCGCCGCCCTGACCCGCGCCTCCGAAACCGAAGGATCCGCCCGATGAAGAGATTGACCAACAAGCAACGCCTCCTGGCGGGAGCGGCCGCGACGGTCCTGGTTCTGGGCGGCGGTTACGCGGTCTGGAGCATGGCCCGCGGTGCGGATGCCGCACCGGAAACCGCCGCCGGGGCGGAAGAAAGCCATGGCGCCGGCGAGGCTCTGGAAATGGACGCCGCCCGCATTCAGGCGGCCGGCATCGTTCTGGCGCCCGTCGGCAGCGGTTCGCTCAGCGCCGAGATCGTGGCCCAGGGCACCGTCGTGGGGACGCCCAGGGGCGAGGCCGTTCTGGCGGCCCGCGCCGACGGGGTGATCACCGGCGTCTCGCTTCGCCTCGGCGACAGCGTCCGCGCGGGCCAGACCGTCGCGCTTATCGAGAGCCGCGAAGCCTCCGCGATCGCCGCCGAACGGGCGACGGCCCAGGCCCGGCTGACCGCGGCCCGGCAGGCTCTGGCCCGTGAGCAGCGCCTGTTCGACGCCCAGATTACCGCCCGGCAGGATCTGGAAGCGGCCCAGACCGTCCTGGCGGAAGCCGAGGCGGAGGCGCGGCGCACCTCATCCGCCGCCGCCGCCGCGCGGGTCTCCCGAGACGGCCGCAGCACCGGCGTCGTCAGCCCGATCAGTGGCCGGGTGACTGTCTCAAACGCGACCTTGGGCGCCTTCGTGAGCGCCGGCACCGAACTGTTCCGCGTGGCCAACTCCAGCGAGATCCAGATCCAGGCAGCGGTCTCCGCCGATGACGCCAACCGGATTGCGCCGGGTGACCGGGCCTCCATCACCCTGCCCGAAGGGGAGGTACAGGCCACGGTGCGATCGATCACGCCGGGCGTGGATGCGCAAAGCCGCGCCGCCACCGTTCTGCTCAATGTGTCAGGGGTCGGGGGCTTGCGTCCCGGTCAGGCGATCGCCGTAAGAATCTTCACACGCGACGCCCGGACGACCGACGGCGTCTCGGTGCCCGAGGAAGCCATCCAGACCGTCGAGGGCCAGGAGGTGGTGTTCGTGCGGTCCGCCTCCGGCTTTACGGCCGTGCCGGTCATTGTCGGCCAGCGTAGCGCCGGACGGGCCCAGATCACATCCGGGCTCCGGGCCGGTCAGACGGTGGCGACCCGCAACGCCTTCCTGCTGAAGGCCGCGCTGGGCGCCGGCGAAGTGGAGCACTAGATCATGATCGCCAACCTCATGGCCCTGTCGGTACGGGCGCGATGGATCATCATCGCCCTCGTGCTGGTCGTCTCCACCTACGGCGCCTGGCAGTTGACCCAACTGCCGATCGACGCCGTGCCCGACATCACCAACAACCAGGTGCAGATCAACACCTCCGACGCCTCGCTCTCGCCCGTCGAGATCGAGAAACGCGTCACCTTCCCGGTCGAGACCGCCATGGCCGGTATTCCCGGCCTGCAATCGACCCGATCCCTGTCGCGCAACGGCTTCTCCCAGGTCACCGTGATCTTCGACGAGAATGTCGACCTGTATTTCGCGCGCCAGCAGGTCAGCGAACGCCTCGTCCAGGCCCAGGAAAGCTTGCCGGCCGGAGTCCAGCCCCAGATCGGACCCGTGACCACGGGTCTGGGCGAAGTCTTTATGTACGCCATCGACTATGAGAACCCGGGCGGTCGCGGCGCGACTGTGCGCAACGGTCAGCCGGGTTGGCAATCCGATGGGTCGTTCCTGACGCCCGAGGGCGACCGGCTGGCCGACGACGTCTCCCGCGCGGCCTATCTGAGGACCGTGCAGGACTGGATCATCGCGCCGCAGCTGCGGACGGTGAACGGCGTCGCCGGGGTGGATTCCATCGGCGGGTTTGAAAAACAGTATGTCGTCGAGCCCGACGCGACCCGTCTGGCCCAGTACGGGGTCTCCTACAGCGAACTGGCGGAAGGGCTGGAAGCCGCGAACCTTTCGGTTGGCGCCAATTTCGTCGAGCGCGGGGGAGAGGCCTATCTGGTGCGCGCCGACGCGCGCATCCGCAGCCTCAGTCAGATCGAGGAGGCCATCGTCGCCACGCGCGGCGGCGTTCCCGTCGCCGTGCGCGATATCGCCACGGTGCGTCTCGGCGGCGATCTGCGGACCGGCGGAGCGACCATGAACGGCCACGAGGTCGTCATCGGCACCACCCTGATGTTGATCGGGGAGAACAGCCGTACCGTCGCGCGCTCGGTCGGCGAACAGCTGGAAGCGACCGTTCGATCCCTGCCGCCGGGGATCAAGGTCACCCCGGTTCTGGACCGCTCCAAGCTCGTCAACGCCACGATCGCTACCGTTCAGCGCAACCTGATCGAGGGCGCCATCCTGGTCGCCATCGCCCTGTTCCTGCTGCTCGGCAATGTCCGCGCCGCCCTGATCGCGGTGGCGATCATCCCGATCTCGTTCTTCATGACCGCCATCGGCATGAACTACCTCGGGGTGTCGGGAAACCTGATGAGTCTCGGGGCGCTCGATTTCGGCCTCATCGTCGACGGCTCGGTGATCATCATCGAGAACTGCCTGAGACGACTGTCCGAACGCCAGCATCACGAAGGCCGTTTGCTCAGCCTGCGTGAACGGCTCGAGGAAACCACCATCGCCACCCAGGAGATGATCAAGCCCACGGTCTACGGCCAGGCCATCATCCTGCTGGTCTTCGCGCCGCTGCTGACCTTCCAGGGCGTCGAGGGCAAGACCTTCTCGCCCATGGCCATCACCTTGATGCTCGCGCTCGTCGCCGCCTTCATCCTGTCCATCACCTTCATTCCGGCCATGGTCGCCCTGGTGATGCGCAACAAGGTTTCCGAGAAGGACGTGTTCGTCATTCGCTGGATCAAGGCGAAATACGAACCCGTGTTGCACCGGGCCGTGGCCCGCCCCTGGCCGTTTGTCGGCGGCGGTCTGGCCCTGTTCGCCGTGGCGGGGGTGATCTTCACCATGCTCGGCCAGGAGTTCATCCCGACGCTTGATGAACGCAATCTGGCGATGGCTTCCCAGCGCGTGCCTTCGACGGCGGTTGAGCAGTCCATCCGGATGCAGCTCGGTGTCGAGAGGGCTGTAACCGCCTTGCCCGAGGTCGAGGTCATGTTCTCCAAGACCGGCACCGCCGAGGTCGCCACCGATCCCATGCCGCCAAACATCTCTGACGGCTTCATCATCCTGAAGCCCCAGGATCAATGGCCGGAGGGCGTCGACAACAAGGAAGACGTGATCGAACGGGTGGAGGCCGCGGCCAACGCCCAGGTGGGGCAAGGCTATGAGCTCAGCCAGCCGATCGAACTTCGGTTCAACGAACTGATCGCCGGCGTGCGTGGCGACGTGGCCATCAAGATCTATGGCGACGATCTCGACAAGCTGACCGCCACCGCCAACCAGATCGCGGCGCAGTTGAACGCCACGCCGGGCGCGGCCGACGTCAAGGTCGAACAGACCGACGGCGCGCCGTCGCTGGATGTGACCTTCGACCGACCCGCCATCGCGCGCTTCGGTCTGACCGTGGAGGAGGTGGCCGATACGGTCGCCGCCGCCATGGGCGGTCGCGAGGCCGGGCAGCTGTTCGAAGGCGATCGCCGCTTCGATGTGGTGGTCAGGGTGCCCGGCGCCAGTCGCAATGATCTCGACGCCATCGGCGCGATCCCGGTCATGCTGCCTGAACAGGAAGGTCGAACCCGCAGCTCCGTTCCCTTGCGTCAGGTGGCGTCGTTCAACTTCACGGAGGGTTTGAACCAGATCAGCCGTGAGAACGGCAAGCGCCGTGTTGTGGTCCAGGCCAATGTGCGCAGCCGGGACGTGGGATCGTTCGTCAGGGAAGCCATGCCCAGGGTCGAGGCCGTCGCTCTGCCGGCCGGCTCCTGGATCGAATGGGGTGGCCAGTTCCAGAACCTCAAGGCGGCCTCCGACCGTCTGTCGCTGGTGGTGCCGATCTGCTTCCTGGCCATCTTCGCGGTGCTGTTCCTCGCGGTCGGCACATTCGGGCGCGCGGTGGCGGTCTTCCTGACCGTGCCTCTGGGTCTCGCCGGCGGGGTCTTCGCCCTGGCCCTGACCGGCATCTCCTTCTCGGTATCGGCGGCGGTGGGCTTCATCTGCCTGGCCGGGGTGGCGGTGTTGAACGGCCTGGTGGTCATGTCGTCGATCCGGCAACGGCTCGATGACGGCATGGAGCTGTCCCGCTCCATCATCGAGGGCTGCATGGAACGGGTGCGACCGGTCATCATGACCGGTCTGGTGCCCGCCATCGGCTTCGTGCCCATGGCCCTGGCTCACGGCACGGGCGCCGAGGTGCAGAAACCCCTGGCCATGGTGGTCATCGGCGGACTGGTCACCGCGACCCTGCTGACCTTGCTGGTCCTGCCGGCCATGAGCCGGCTGGTCCTGGGCCTCACCGAGGGGCGACGTCCCAAACCCACCGACATGCCGGCCATCGAGCCGGTCCCGGCGGAATAGTCCCGATCCCCGCCGTCGTATCGGCGGCGGGGATCCCCCATCCAAGGAGGCGATCATGCCCGACCCGATCAAACTGATGCGACTCTACACCGATGAGGCCGCCTATTTCGGCGACCGCAAGGTCTTCGAAATCGTGACCGAACGCGCCCAGGCGGCCAGCCTGGCGGGCGCGACGGTCCTGCGAGCCCTCGTGGGTTTCGGCCACACGCCCCACCTTCATCGCCGCCATCTGCTCGACGACGACCAGTCCCTGATCGTCGAACTGCTCGACCGCGAATCCAGGCTCAGGGCGTTTCTGGAAACCCTGTCCGATCTCGAACACCTCGGCCCCGTCACTCTTGAGGCCGTGGAGGTCCTGCGCTGGCCGGAACCCACGCCGGCAGACGCCCGTCAGGAGACCGTCGAATGACGTCCGAGGATATCGCGCGGCCGAAGAGCGAAGCCCATGCCGAAGGGGCGGGTGGCGGCCACGAACATGGCCACGGGGGCGTTCTGGGTCCCAACACCGAGGTGATTTTCGCCCTGGCTTCCGGCGGTGCCCTGGGCCTGGGCTTCGCCCTCGAAAAACTGGCGGCGGGCGTTCCGGACTGGGGCCCGCTCGCGCTCTACCTCATCGCCTACGGCTTCGGCGGTCTCTTCACCGTCCGTGAAGCGTTCGAGAACCTCCGGCAGAAGCGGTTCGAGATCGACACCCTCATGCTCGTCGCCGCGGCGGGCGCGGCGGCGCTCGGCGCGTGGGCGGAGGGAGCCCTTCTGTTGTTCCTGTTCAGCATCGGCCATGCCCTTGAAAACTACGCCATGGGGCGGGCCAGGCGTGCGATCGAGGCCCTGGCTGAACTGGCGCCCCGAACCGCCCATGTCCGGCGTGACGGACAGGTCGTCGAACTTCCGGTCGAGGATCTGCGGGTCGGCGACACCGTGGTGGTTCGTCCGAACGAACGGCTTCCGGCGGACGGCTTCATCGTGGAAGGAACGACGAGCATCAATCAGGCGCCGGTCACCGGCGAGAGCATGCCGGTCGACAAGCAGCCGGTCGCGGACGCGGCCGCCGCCCGCGCCCGGCCGGCCCAGGTTGGACCGGCGTCTCTGGTCTTCGCGGGCACAATCAACGGCGCCGGCGCCATCGAGATCGAGACGACCCGCAAATCGAGCGACACCACCCTGGCCAAGGTGGTGCGGATGGTGAGTGAGGCCGAGACGCAGAAGTCGCCGACGCAGCGCTTCACGGACCGGTTCGAGCGCATCTTCGTGCCGCTGGTGCTGGCGCTGGCCTTCGTGCTGCTGTTCGCCTGGGTGGTGGTCGACGAGCCGTTCCGCGACAGCTTCTACCGGGCCATGGCGGTGCTGGTCGCGGCCAGCCCCTGCGCGCTTGCCATCGCCACTCCCAGCGCCGTCCTGTCCGGTGTGGCGCGCGCGGCGCGCGCCGGTGTTCTGATCAAGGGCGGCGCACCGCTGGAGAATCTCGGCTCGCTCAATGCGATCGCGTTCGACAAGACGGGCACCCTGACGGAGGGCAGGCCTCGCATCACCGAGGTCATGCCGGTGCGTGGGACCCGGGAAGCCGACCTTCTGGCCACCGCCGTCGCCGTCGAGCGGCTCAGCGACCACCCGCTGGCGGAGGCGATTGTGCGCGACGGCGCCGAACGACTGGGCGACACGGGTCTTGCGGCCGCGACCGACCTCAAGAGCCTCACGGGAAAGGGCGTGACCGCTGAACTGGGCGGTGAGACGATCTGGATCGGAAAGCCGGAGATGTTCGGGGCGGACGGCGTGGCCGCCCTCGGCGATGAGGCGACGGCCGTCGTCGCCCAGCTCCGCCTGCAGGGTCGGACCCTTATGGTGGTGCGGAGGGGCGCGCGAGACCTCGGGGTGATCGGCCTGCTCGATACGCCCCGCGCCGCGGCGCGGACGACGCTCACCGCGCTCCGGGCCCTGGGCGTTCAGCGCATGATCATGATCTCGGGCGATCACCAGAAGGCGGCCCAGGCCATCGCCGGTCAGGTCGGGCTGACCGAGGCATGGGGCGATCTGATGCCCGAGGACAAGGTCGACGCCATCAAACGCCTGCGCGCGGACGGCAAGATCGCCATGGTCGGCGACGGGGTGAACGATGCGCCGGCGATGGCCACGGCCACGGTCGGTATCGCCATGGGCGCGGCCGGTTCGGATGTCGCGCTCGAGACCGCTGACGTCGCCCTGATGTCGGACGACCTGTCTCAACTGCCGTTCACCATCGGCCTGAGCCGACGGACCCGCGGCATTATTCGCCAGAACCTCTACGTCAGCCTCGGCGTTGTCGCCTTCCTCGTGCCCGCGACCATCCTCGGACTGGGCATTGGTCCGGCCGTGGCGCTTCACGAGGGATCAACCCTGCTGGTGGTGATCAACGCCCTGAGGCTGCTCGGCTACCGTGACCCGGCAGGGGACCGGACCCCCAATGAAATACCGGTGGCTCGCCAGGGGGCACCGGCAGATTTGAGGATACCGTCATGAAACGGATCGGATGGGCTTCGGCCATCGCCCTCTTTCTCGCGCTCTCCGCCTTCGCCTTCGGCCTGCTCTCCCGGCAGCCTTCCGGTGTGATCGACGAGCGTCCTCCCATGGACGCACGCCCGATCGACACCGAGGCCAGCCATGGCGGGATCCCCGCTGACAGCCCGTCGACCCGCGCCTTTCGCGAGGCGAACGCGCAAATGCATCGCGACATGAGCGTCGACTACACGGGCGACGCCGATATCGATTTCCTGCGCGCCATGATCGCCAATCAGGAGGGGGCCCTCGCCATGGCGCGGATCGCCGTTGAGCATGGCGAAGCGCCGGAGGTCCGCAGTCTCGCCGAAGAGATCATTGCGGGCCGGGATGTCGAGATCGTGCGCATGAAGGTCATGCTCGCGCGCCACGAGGATGCTCCGGTCACGGCCGGAAAGCGCTGACGCCGTGGCAGGCAAGCGTTCCGCTATCCGAAGCCGCGAGCTCCGTTGGCGTGAAGGTCGCTATGGCAAGCGGCGGCGCGTTCGTCCTCAGAGGCGGCCCGCGGAGCCGCGGCCCGTGCGTGACGCCGTGGTGGCCGTCGCCGCTGGTCTGGTGGCCGCCGGCGTTGCCCTGTCTATCGCGTTCGGCCTGTTGGGGGCGTACCGGATGCCGCTCCATTACGGCTACGGTCTGGTCCTTGGAATCATCATCGTCGGCGGTGCGTTGGCGGGGCCTCGCGATCGCACCGGCTGGATGATCACGGGGGCGATCGCTCTCGCCTGGCTGCTGGGGACCGGTTACCTCTATTCCGTGCGCGACCAGATCCACCTCCGCCCCGAAGGGCATCATGGAAGGACCACCGTCGTCTTCGAACCGGGACCGGGCTGAGCGCCGGGCGAGGTCAACATCGGCGGGCATTCCGGGGCCTGGCCGGTTTCAGCGCAGGCGGCCGGCGCGAGCCGTCTGGCGCGGCCCGACGCAAGGGCGGATCGTTACACACGAGCATCCGGGTGTGCTGACGGTCACTCGCGAGGGCTTCGTCGGGCGGCCGAACCGGGTCAGCGGCACTCCACGGTGAGATGTCCGAGTTCGTGGACCGGCCGCAGCCGGGTCCGTATGGTTTCGCTGTCAACCGCTCCGGTGACGCTGACGATAGCGGCGTGAGCCTCTGGTCCGACCCGCCAGACGTGCAGGTCGGTGATCCGGGCATCGCCCGGTCCCTCCACGCAATCGCGCACCTCGGCCTCGAGGGCGCTGTCCGTCGTGTCGAGCAGGACCGCAGCGGTGTCGCGCATCAGCGACCATGACCAGCGCGCGATGACGATGGCGCCGACGACGCCCATCAATGGATCCAGCCAGACCCAGCCGAGATAGCGGCCCGCCACCAGGGCGACGATGGCCAGCACCGACGTCAGGGCGTCGGCCAGGACGTGGAAATAGGCTGAGCGCAGGTTGTTGTCGCGATGGGCGCCGTGCCCGGGGTGATGATCATCATGTTGATCGACGTCCTGGTCATGGTCATGACCATGGTGGTCGTGGTCGTGATGGCCATGATGATGATGATGATGATGACCGCCCCCGGCCAGCAGCAGGGCGCTGACCAGGTTGACCCCCAGACCGAGAACGGCGACGAGCGTGGCCTGACCGAAGGCGACCGAGCGCGGATCGAACAGGCGCGCGATGGACTCTCCGGCGATCCCGAGCGCGACGATGCCCAGCACCAAGGCCGAGGCGAAGCCGGCGAGGTCGCCCACCTTGCCGGTCCCGAAGCTGAAGCGCCGGTTGGCCGAATGGCGCTTGGCATAGGCATAGGCCCCGGCCGCCACGGCCAGGGCACCGGCATGGGTGGCCATGTGGAAACCGTCGGCCAGCAGGGCCATCGAGCCATAGACCATGCCGGCGATGATCTCCCCGACCATCATGACGGCGGTCAGGCCGACGACCCACAACGTCCGCCGCGCACTCTCATCGTGCGACCGGCTGAGGAAACGGTGGTCGTGGGTCAGATAGTCGGACCCGGTGGCGGTCATGACGCGGGCTTCATCTGGAATAGCGGCGGATGAGGAGGCTCAGTTCGTCAGCGCCGCTTTGGCGATCCGCCTCGCTCAGACCGGGATCGGCGACGTGGTGACGAAGGTGATCTTCGATCAACTCTTCCAGCAATCCGCTCATGGCGCCGCGGGCGGCGGCGGCCTGCTGCAGGATTTGCGAACAGCCGGCCTCCGCCTCGATCGCGCGCTCGATCGCCCCGAGCTGGCCGGCGATGCGGCGGACGCGGGCGACGAGCTTCTTCTTGTTGGTGGAGGTGTGGGCCATAGGTACTCCCCTATAGTATCTTGCCGGAACGCGCGAGGGTGGTTAGAAGGCGCTTCCTGTTGGGGAGTAGCTTCCGGCATCTGATCGCCGGGGTCGGGTCAACACACTCGCGTTTCGACGCGTGGTCCGACCAGCGGAACCACCGCCTAGCGAGACCAGCGCGTCCCACCGCCGCACCGGCCGGGGAGGGAAGCGCTGTTCGTCGCCCGGTGGATACCCTTCATGACTCCCCTTGCCATCGCCGTCCTGTCACTCAGCATGTCCACCGATGCTTTCGCAGCGGCTCTCGGTCGCGGCGCGTCGCACCGTCCGACCCTGCCCGGCGCGGTCAAGGCGGGTCTGGTCTTCGGTGTCATCGAAGCCATCACGCCTTTGATAGGCTGGGGGCTCGGCATGGTCGCCGCGGGTCTGGTCGAGAAGATCGATCACTGGATCGCCTTCGGCCTGCTGGCCGCCGTGGGCGGCAGGATGATCTGGGAAGCGACCCGTTTCCGACCAGGGGATGCGTGCGACGAGCCGCGCCGTTCCGGACCCTGGGGGCTGATCGCGACGGCGGTCGGGACCAGTATCGACGCCGCTGCCGTCGGGGTCGGCCTGGCCTTCATCGGGGCCAATATCTGGATCATCGCCGCCTCGATCGGGCTCACGACCTTCCTGCTCGCGACCATCGGCATGGTGATCGGTCGTATGGTCGGCCGGTGCTTTGGCAAGGCGGTTGAGCTGTTAGGGGGTCTCGCCCTCGTCGCGCTCGGCCTGACCATCCTGCTCGAGCACCTGGGCGTCCTCGGTGCCTAGACGGCCTCCGGGCCCGGCTTCAGGCCCGAGCTGAGCCGGAGTTCGCGCGGGAATGGGTCTGGCGCGGATGTCGTCGGGCAACAGCGCGTCCATCACATAGAAGCCGTACCCCGCAAGTTCCCTGGCGACGCGGGCGATCTCATCCTGTCGATGCCTGGCGACATCGGACTCGATTTCCGTCGGCTCGATCACCCCGGCTCTCCGGCACGGGCATCGGGAAGGCGGCCCTCGAAGCGTCGCCGAATCCAGCGGCGTCCAGGTTTTTCCACACCCAGATGCAGCGCGGCGGCAGCGGCGACGGTGACCACGAACAGGCCCGCCAGTTCCAGGGGAGACATGTAGAAGCCGCTGTCGATCCCGCGAAGTTCCGATGCGATACCCTTGTAGGCCACCAGAAGCGGCAGGTGGACCAGGTAGAGGGCGAAGGAGGCCTCGCCGGAGAAGACGGCCAAGGGTGCGGACAAGGGGCCTTCTCCGGTAGCCTTGGCGAGCATGGACCAGGTCAGGATGACCGGCGCGGCCAGGGCGACCACCAACCGGTCGTCGAGACTGAACTGCATGGCCAGCAGAAGACCCAGGGAGGCGATCACGCAGGCAGCGATGGCGATGGGGCGGGGCCAGTGCCATTGATGGCCCAGCCCATAGAGCGCCATTCCGATCAGGAACTCCGGAAGGATGCGCAGGATGCCCATGTTGTCCTCGGCACGCGGCAGCACCTTGCCGAACATCTGGCCATAGACGGCGTCGATCACGACGAAGCCGAGCGCGCCCAGAAAGAGCAGGGCCCAGGGTCGGGTCTTCAACTTCATCGCGATCAGCGCATAGGCAGGGAAGAGCAGATAGGCGAACCACTCGGCAGACAGGGACCAGGACGGGCCGCTCCAGTTGTAGCCGAGCAGGTTCGGGAACCAGGCCTGGACGAGCAGCAAGGTTTTGACGAACCCCTCGAGGGTGTAGGTCGCCGGATCGTACTGGACCCCGGCGGCGCGGGCGACGATCACCATGACCAGGACTCCGCCCAGCACCGCCAGGTGCAGGGGGTAGAGCCGGGCGATGCGGGCGACGATGAAGCGCCGGTAGCTGAAGGTTCCGGCTGCGAAGGACGGGCCGTAGACGTGCGCCAGGATGAACCCCGACAGCATGAAGAAGGCATCCACCGCCAGCCGGGACCGCTCGATGATCGGGCTGAAACCCAGGGCGGGGTCCCACTGAAGCTGGTAGTGGAACAGGACCACGCCCACCGCCAAAAAGGCCCGCAGGCTGGTCAGGGCTCTCAGATCAGCGGGATAGCCGTCGCGCGTGGGCGTTACGGACGTCATGCGCGAAGGCCCCCAGGATCAGACGGGACACGAACGTCCGCCTAATTGATCTACGCATCGGTCGCGGAAAGCCCTCATGCCGGCGAGACTTTAGGACTCGTGCAGTATTCCTTGCCGTTGCGGACGCCCGCCCCCGGTTCCGGTCAGTCGATGTCAGGATCCTTGCGGGTTTCCCTCCTAGGGGCGATGAAGCCTGTCGTCAGTGCCGGTGATCGGCTGACGGGAACCCCGCGAGCGTATGGCCTGGCCTTCATCGAGCACGGATCTGGCCTTGGGTGATGGCTGGGCCGCCTACACAGGGCCGCACGCGGATCACCTCGCCCATGCTCATGTCGCAACCCAGCTGGCCGTGGCGCGCTCAGGCTCTGTTCGGGTGGTTCTGGGCGAAAGTCGCGCCCTGAGCGGGCCGGCGCTCATCGTCGGGCCCGGTGTGCAGCACCGGATGACGGACGAGGGCGGGGCGGTCCTGCTGCTGTATCTTGAGACCCACACACCGCTTGCCTCCAGACTTCTGGAACTGATCGCCCCGGCGGATGCGGCCGTCGCGCCTCCCTCCGTTTCAGCGTTGCTGAGCCTTGAGGCCCCGCCGGAAAGGGTGGTCGCGGCCCTCAGGGAGGGGCTCGGGGTAGAAGAAGCGAGGCTGGATCCACGCCTTGAAGCGGCCTTGTTGAAGGCGTCCGAGGACCCGACGCCCGGCGCGATCGCCCGGGCCGCCGGCGCCGTCGGCCTGTCGCCTGCCCGCCTCAGGGTTCTGGCCCGGGCACAAATGCAGGTCCCGCTCTCGCAATGGCTGCTTTGGCGAAAGCTGCAGAGGGCCGGTCAGGAGATGGCACGCGGGGCCGGGCTGGCCCAGGCGGCTGTCGCCGGCGGCTTCGCCGATCAGGCGCACCTCAGCCGTGTGACACGGCGCATGTTCGGTGTGACGCCCTTGCAGGCGTCGGGCGCGGTACGGTCCGAGGGCAATCGGTTCGTTCAATAGATCCCCGTCAAGGCGGTGCAGGGTTGAGGCTCAATGGAGCCTTCCGATGCCTCTGATCAGGATCCTCATCCGTGTCGCCTATGCGCCCGTGTTCTTCGTGGGCTTTCTGTGGTCCGCCGTGATCCTCGGCGACAGTGGCGCGCCGCTGTGGGGCCTGCCGATCCTGCTGGGCATGGCGCTGGCCGTCTCCTTCGTGGTCGAGAGGGTGGTTCCCTATGAGCGGGCCTGGAACCGTTCGCACGGCGACGATGGACGCGACCTGCTGCACGCGGTGGTCAATGAAACATCGATCTTCCTGTCGGTGCTGGCCGTGCCGCTCGTTGCCGGTCTGATTCCGGATTCCGGTGCCTGGCCGGACGACTGGCCGCTGTTGTGGCAACTGGGAGCCGCGATCCTGGTGGCGGATCTGGGTATCACCCTGGCCCACTACGCCAGTCACCGCATCGCGGCCCTGTGGCGGCTGCACGCCGTGCATCACGCCGTCAAGCGCATGTATGGATTCAACGGCTTGCTGAAGCATCCCCTCCATCAAGCGATCGAGCTGACAGCGGGTGTTGCGCCTCTGGTGCTCATGGGGATGCCCCAGAACATCGCCTGGCTGCTGGCCTTCGCCGTGGC
>TARA_R110001606_G_scaffold253856_1_pt1 | contig 61062 bp, 60 predicted proteins | sample TARA_R110001606 | Tara Oceans TARA_R110001606 (sample SAMEA4398315) | marine metagenome | biome: Polar Biome; feature: [SRF] surface water layer (ENVO:00010504); material: water (ENVO:00002006), including particulate matter (ENVO:01000060) such as... | depth 5 m
TTTTGAAGCTTATCATACTGTCCAGATAAATGTAGCAACTCCAGGTCGTCCGACTAAGCTTTAGCGTAGGCGGGATTGTCCCTGGATTTATCCTCACGCCGGGCTACTCATACCTCAGCGGATCTATAATTAACCCATCGTTTTAACCAAACATCCATTCAAAAGCTTAAATGCATTAGAAAGAGATGAGCAGGGTTATTTGAGATCATGATCAATAGCCGCAATCAGAAAGACAAATATCTCTAAAAGAACAAATGCCAACCCCTACTCAAAAGAAAAACCGAATCACCATCCTCGATTCATTCGAGCAAATGAACGCATCCGACATTCAGGATATGGCTGCCACCTCTGCCTATCAACGCATCAAAAGCACAGTTGACCTTACCCTAAGAGCGCACGGAGTAACAAGGGAGCAGCTTTTGAAAAGAGGGCGTGCCACCAGCATTGAAATTATAAGGGGCGAATGAACCTCTTTGTAGAGTCGCATCAAAAGTTACTCCAACTGCTAAGAAACGCTAACTCATGTCATTTCAAGCTTATATCGACAATATCAAAACCAAAACAGGCAAGAGCCCCGAAGATTTTATGAAAGAGCTGGAGGATGACGGATTGCTGTCGCCTGATATGAAGGCCACTGATTTGGTTAACTGGTTGAAACAGAACTATGAACTTGGACACGGGCACTCCATGGCCATTTGGGCAGTGTTTAAATCGAAGGGCTGGGTGGATTCCGCTAAGAAATAAGGCAGGGGCCGAGATCCGGCCCCTCTCCTTTTCGCTATAAGAATCAGACTTTCGAACTGTCTGACTCTCGGATTGTCCGACTCTCGGACTGTCTGACTGTCTGACTGTCCGATTGTCCAACTCAATTCACTTTCGCACTCCTAACTCTCCCGCTCTCCCCCTTACTCATACCTCAAACTATCCGATGGATTAGCCGTCGCAGCCCTGAATGCCTGTAAGCCCACCATCGCAAACGCCAGCATGATAAAAAACACCGACGGCAGGAGATAGGTCAACACGCCAGGCGTAATATGATACTCAAAATTAGCCAGCCACTCTCCCACGGCATAGATGCTTAGGGGTACCGTCACGGCAATGGCAATACCCACCATCACCACAAACTGCCGACTCAGCAAGCCCAGGATGCCCTGGTTGCTGGCGCCCAGTGCCTTGCGGATGCCGATTTCTTTGGTGCGGCGCTGTACCTCTATGGCAGCAAGCCCCAGCAAACCGATGCAAGAAATCATGATCGCCAGCACAGAAAACACCCGGAAGATTTTGAACATGCTGTACTCCTCTTTGTACAGCGCATCAATGCGGTCGTCGAGAAAGCGGTAATGGAAGATGCTGGCTGGGGCTACCTCCTGCACAAAGTTTTCGAGGTAAGCCACCGTCTGCGGCACATTCTCTGCGTCGATTTCCACCAGCATATAGCCTGTCCACCACGGTTTGTACTCAATCACCAGCGGCTCCACCTCCCTGTGCAGGGAGTAATAATGAATATCGTCGATCATGCCGATAATCGGCCCTCGCTCATTCCTTGTCATCTGCTCGGCCATCTCTCCCACGGGGTTTTCTATCCCCCACAGGTCGGCCAGTTTTTTGTTGATGATGTAAACACCTCCCGTGTCAGCTTTCGGCTGAAATGTGCGCCCCGACAGCAGCTCAATGTCCAGGGTGCTGAGAAAGCCCTCATCTACCCGCAGCACATTGACCGATGGGTAGTCGGCATCTGGATCCATGGAGGCCAGACGGAAGCCCTCCACGCTCAGTTGATCGCCCATCAGGTTCGACGACAGGCTCACGTCCTCAATGGCTGGGTTTTGCTTCAGCCGGGCAAAGAGGCTCTCCCTGTTTTCCACCAGCTGTTCTTTCATTTTGCCGTAAGTTTTCACCGCCACCACATGGCTGGCAGAGAAACCCAGGTCTTTGTCACGCACAAAGTTCATTTGCTCGGTTACTGCCACGGTGCTGGTGATAATGAACAGCGACAGCACAAACTGGAACACCACCAGCCCTTTGCGGAAACCTGATACACCACTGGTACGGGCATCCCGCTTGGCGGAAAGGGCTTTGGTTGCAGTAAAACCTGACACTACCAGGGCAGGGTATGCCCCGGCCAGCAGGCCAATCAGCAACACAATGCCCGCCACAAAGGCGAGGTATTTCAGCTCCAGTAGCTGCACGGCCTCAATTCCTGAGCCAGCCAGGGCATTGTAAAACGGCATGGCAATAGCGCAAAGCACCAAAGCTACGAGCGCCGACAGCGCCGACGTAAGCATGCTCTCTCCAAGGAACTGCTGCAGCAGCTGTCCCCTTTTGGCACCCATCACCTTGCGCATGCCTATTTCCTTGATGCGGCGCATGGAGATGGTGACGAAGATATTAACAAAGTTGACGCAGGCAATGATAGTAATGAACACGGCCAGCGTGATGAAAATATAGATATAGGTGGCGCTGGAATTTGGTCCCATCTCCTGAATCTTGTTTGACCCCAGGTGGATGTCCGTCAGCGGCATAAGCTCATAGAAGAAATTTTCCGCCTTTACCTCTGCCATCCCCTCTTCTGTAATTTGCCTGTAGTCGATCTGAAAGTCGAGCATTTTGGTCATGGCGCTTTCAGCTTGCTGCTGGTTGTCGAAAAGCACATAGGTGTACATAACCATCCAGCCTTTGTTACTATACCAATCGGCATCTACCCATTTCATAAAAGTCGGCATGGAAACCAGTAGCTCGGCTTTAATATGAGAGTTGGTTGGCAGGTCTTTGATCACGCCGGTCACTTCAAACTTATCGCTCTCATTCAGTTCGATGGTTTGGCCTATCGGATTGTCTGTTCCAAACACCTTTTTCGCCAGCGACTCGGTAAGAAGAGTGGTACCAGGCCGGGTGAGGGCGCCTTCCGCAGTGCCGTTTACAAACTGATAGTCAAACATCTCGATGGCTGATTGATCGGCCAGGTACACATGCTCTACGTCAAAGAAGGCTTCGCCTACATTGAGCACAGTAAGCTCCCCGCCGAAGTCTGCAAAGCGGCAAAACTCCTTCACCTCCGGCATATAGGCTTTAAAAGCCTCTCCCTGCGTGGGCGATGATTTGGCCCAGGTGGTGGCGGCCAGGCGGTAGATATTGTCATGTTTTGGATAAGCCTTTTCGTAGCTCAGCTCTTTGTCTACATGCAGGAAGATCATAAGGCTGACGGCGATACCTACGGACAGGCCTACAATATTGGCCAGTGTATACAGCTTCTGCCTGGCCATATTGCGGCCGGCGATTTTGAGGTAATGGGCGATCATAGTCATTTGATTAGTCTTTATTTGAGTTTTCCTTATTCGTGCATTGTACATTCTCAGGAACATGAGCCCGTTGACTACATATAGCCAATTAGCCTTCCTCTCTCCTTTTTCCTCCACCCAGCGGTCGAACAGTTCGAGCAAATCGCCACGAATCTCGTTGGCGTATTCCCCACTGCAATACCAGTCGAGCAGGCGATTGATCCATTGAGGTGGTTGTTGTTGTTTCATGTTTTTATTTTCCCGCAGGCTCATTTTTTTGTGTCTCGCAAATCCCCGTGAGGGGGAAGCACTAAGGCGCAAAGTCTTCAGTCTCTCAGTCTCGTTTACTTTACTGCGTTAGAGACTCTCTGACTGTCCGACAGTCCGACTTTCTCTTGTAACCAATTTTGTTCCCGGCTGTGTCTTCACGCCGGGCTTTCACGCATCTCAAGGATGGGCTTCACCGCCATCCTTCTTTTATTGCGCCCCCTCAGGGGTGCCCGGCCCAGGGCTTGAAATCAGGTACCGGCTCGGCTACCCCGTACAAGGCGGTCGACACCAGGTTCTCCAGGTGTCGGCACGGCCAACTAGCCACCCTGAAAGAGCCGTCAGACACCGGGTGTTACCGTTATCGTCTCCTTGCCTTCACTATTTCCAACTCTTTGTTCCCGGCTGTGTCTTCACGCCGGGCTTCACACTTCTCAAGGATGGGGCTTCACCGCCATCCTTCTTTTATTGCGCCCCCTCAGGACTTGAAATCAGGTATCGGATCGGCTACCCCGTAAAGGCGGACCAGGTTCGTTAGGTGTCGGCACGGCCAACTAGCCACCTTGAAAAAGCCGTCAGACGCCGGATGGTTGCCGTTATCGTCTCCTTGCCTTCACTATTTCCAACTCCTCAAGGTGGGTCTTCATCGCCACAAAGGCACGAAGCCACCAAGGATGCACAATATTCCTCACCCGCCGAAGCTTTAGCGTAGGCGGGTCGTCCGCCGAAGCCTCTGGCGTAGACTTCACTTCCCTCTCCCGTCTTCAAACTTCCGTCTCCTCACTTAGGTCTCCCGTCTCCTAACTTACTTACCACTCTCAACTTCTTCTTCTATCAACCCGGCGGCTGACAGCTGCCTGCCCACTTGTCATCCCAGCCGTACCGACGCCTGCGCTACTATCTCCCGTCTTCCTTGCCCGCCGAAGCTTTAGCGTAGTCGGGCACTCTCCCTCCCTTCACTTCTGTCTCCCGTCTTCGGACTTCTGTCTTCAAACTTCCATCTGTTCACCCTCTTACTGCCTACCATTCTCCCCACTCTCAACTTCTTCTTCTATCAACCCGGAGGCTGACAGCTGCCTGCCCACTTGCCATCCCAGCCGTACCGACGCCTGCGCTACTATCTCCCGTCTTCCTTGCCCGCCGAAGCTTTAGCGTAGGCGGGCCGTCTCTTCACTCTCTCACTTTTTACCGATTACTACTTACTGTTTACTACTTCCCCTCCCAAATCACCTTCGGAATATCACTCCACATCCCATTCCTCAACTCTCTGGCCTCGTTGATTACGTTTTTGCCATAAGCTGTTAATTCGAAAAGCCTCTTCGTACGCCCTCCTCTCTCCTCAGTGGCCCCTCCCATTTCCGATTGCAGGAAACCTTTCTCCTGCAGCCGGATCAGCGTGGAGTGCACCGTGCTGATGGTAGCCGAGCGCCCGGTACGGTTCTCTATTTCATCTTTGATCGACAGCCCGTAGGCCTCAGGGTACAGCACCCCCACCGCCAGCAGGCAGAGCTCTTCAAATTCTCCTATGGAAGTTCCTTTCATAACACTCGTTTACGAACAAAGGTAATTATTAGTTTCGGTTTTGCCGATGTAATAAAAAAAGCTTTAAGATATCAGGGGAAACTATCTTAGAAAGAATGCTAAACATTCTTCTCCCTATACTATCTTTATCTTGCAAACAATGATCACTTACAGAATATACCATATAGATAAGTTTGAAGAAGATCATAGAGATTTTTTCTCTTCAAATTTGACAGCTATTAAGAAGCAAGGTTTTCTTAGCCCAAGAATTGACGAAATAATAATAACGGATGATATTGAAAATGAAATAGATACCTTTTGCAAAGACAGGTATAAACAACCAACGCTAACTAGAACAAGAGAATATCTTGCCATTGCCAAGACCGTTGATTTCGATGGAAAATACAAGATATTCTTTGACGCATTCAACGTTAACAAATTCACACAATACGCTTCACAAATTTTCTTTGAACAACTAATTGAAGTTCAGGCTGAAAGCGTCGTTGAGTCTAACCATACTACTTCCAACAGGTTTTACCCAAACACTCCATTAACGGAAGTGGTAAGTATTCTATTTTTTCACTGGGCAGCAAAAGTAGTTGCTAACGATCTGGAAAAACAGATGGCCTTTAAGCAAGAAAAAATTCATTCAGAAATTAAAATATATGTAGATGCATTCAAGCGTTCCATACGCAAACTTCACTATCAACACCAAGCAGATTTAAACCTTGATTTGTTTTGGATCAACGTCGTAACGTCACTTGATAACTTCGTGAGGAGATGTTTAGATGTAAAATATGACAATGGCAATTTTTCAGGTCTGCAGGAATTTAACGAAATAATTCCGTCTCTGCTTTCTGAGATTGAATTTCAAGCACAAAGACTTAGAAAAAGAAGAAGCAAGGACTTTTCGCCCTTGACATCTTGTGTCAAAAGTCTCTTAGAGGCCTGCTACATTAAAATTGGTTCAGAAAACCCAATGAGCGTCGAAGTAACCGAATCGCCAAAAAATTTATTTAAGGGGACACTTGTAGATACGGAGCCTCGAATAGTTGCATTTATCGATATACTCGGATTTTCTTCGATCATAGAAGAATATGACTCCAATGAGACTTCAAATATTTTAAATGAGCTTCATGATACATTAGAACAAGCGATCAAAGTCTCAATAGAAATGATGATCAAGCCAGAAATTAAAACAGATTTGAGACAGTTCTTGGAATATAGAATGTTTTCGGACTGCATCTGTATATCTCTTCCATATATTGACTATGGGAGCGACTTTGATATTCAGTTTTATTCAATTTCGACTGTTGTCAAATCTTATCAACTTTCGATGATGCAAAAAGGCTTCTTTGTCCGAGGTGGAATTTCAATGGGGAGCTATTTCGCAGACAAAAACATGATCTTCTCTGGTGGATTAGTGAATGCATATAAACTTGACAAGGGGACACCTACTATCGAAGTTGATCGCACAATAATCGAACGCCTCAAAAGAAATTATCTGGAAAATTCTGGCAACCAACTTTTCAGTACTGCTCTAATTTATTTCAAAAAGGATCCAACCAAAATCTTCCTGAATCCATTCGATCTGATAGACAATGCGAATAACTATCTCGAGTATATCCAAAAAGCAATGAATGATTTAACAAATGAAATTGACGTCGATCCCTCAGATCCAATTTCAAGAATAACTAATTCTCTGCTTCATCTGACGAATACCCTGACAAGACCCGTGTTTAACTTGGCAAATGCACAAATCCAGACCAATGGTATTAATCAAATCAAAGAAGAGATTCTCGGATATATTAACGATCAGATAAAGTTGAAAGAATTAACCTTGTTGAAATCAACTCCAGAGGAAGCAAAAGAGCTGTCGAGAGTAATATCAAAATTTAAGTTCTTACAGTCATTGACTGAATGGAGTTTGTGTAAGGAGCGTTCGAACCACTTTGAGTACTTTTCATTGAATTGAACGCTCTTCGACATGTTCCGAAGGGTACCGCTTAGCGGGAAAGCCGAAGGCCTGAATAACAATGAATTTCAAATCCATCGTTATATAGAACAGCATAACCACTCGTTCACATGAATCACCAATGTTACTCGATCCTACCAACGAAATAGTTCAACTGTGCGCTGAAGGAATGAACCTTGAAGGTGAGGGTAATGGCAATCAAGCTGCTCAACTTTTTATGTGTGCCTGGCATTTGGCAAAAAATGACTATGAGAAGTTCATTGCGGCGCACTACGTCGTCCGCCAGCAGCCGAGCGTCACAGCCAAATTAGAATGGGATCTGGCAGCGCTCGATGCCGCTTCAAAAGGCAGCGGAGATGAGGTCAAAGGAGCTTACCCGTCACTCTACCTTGCTATACCTCAAAAGTATTCTAAGCCTTCACATCCAGATGTAGAAGTCAGAAATATTAATGACCAACGCAATGTGTAATCATGTTTGAAGAACTACTATTACTTGTCTTTTCCTTGGGTTTCCTGGCCATTGGTATCCATCTCTGGAAGAAAGGGGCTTATTTATTAAGACATGGTAAGAAAGCCAGCGCAGTGATATACAAGAACAATCGTAGCTCAAATGGGAATGATAATATGTACCACCCAGTGGTCAGGTTCCTGACGGACAAACAAGAGTGGATTACGCAAGAACTAAGTGTTGGCTATAGCCCTAAAAAGAAAGAGGGCACGAAGCTGGAGGTAATATACGACCCAGAAGACCCGACTGACGTTGAGATAAATTCCCCTTTTACACTAGAGATTTTGCCAAGGCTCTTTGTCGCCATTGGCTTGTGTGGCCTTATTTTTGGAGTTTTAGAGATATTGGACGTCACTGAGGTACTTAAAAGTGTTCATTAAAACCCACAACTCACTCCTCGACAGGTTCTGAAGAGCGCCGCTTAGCGGGAAAGCCGAAGTCAGAATGACAATGGATTTCAAATCCATCGTTATATCGAACAGCATAACCACTCCTCGGAATTTGCAACTCCGAAGCCCTATCGAAGGGTTTGTGACCCGAAAAAAACTTTCCAGAGAGACTATACCTCCCTTTACCGTTGATATTGCTCTTCTGTCACTTTCTCCATCCAGTCGACTGCTTTGCCATTCAGTTGCTCATGCACTGCTATGTGTGCCATCGCCGTGGTGGCTGTAGCCCCATGCCAGTGCTTTTCGCCGGGGGCAAACCAGATGACATCCCCAGGCCGAACTTCCTCCACCGGCCCCCCCTCCTTCTGCACCCAACCGCAGCCGAAAGTAATGATCAACGTTTGTCCCTATGGATGCGTATGCCAGGCGGTGCTGGCACCGGGCTCAAATGTAACGCTGGCTCCAGCAACTCGTGCCGGTTCTACAGCCTGAAACAACGGATCAACACGAACTTCGCCGGTAAACCAGTCTGCTGACCCCTTGCTGCTCGCCTGCGACCCTGCTTTTTTGATTTCCATAGTTAACTCTCTTTAGTTTGAGTCTAGGGTCAATTTAAAACATCTCGGAAGGTTAGTGTCATTTTACTACAGCTGTATTACCCTGAAATATCTATCCAAGCAAAAAAACCGCCCAAGCCCGTATATCACGGATCAGAACGGTTTCTCTTATTTACTCTCGTATTCCTTACCTCGGATCCAACGCCTGCTCGATCCTTTTCCTCAAGTCAGCAATGTGGTATTTGCTTACCTGATCCGCTGACCCAGTGGCCGCTGAACTTAACCATCCTTTGATCCTCTCCAAATGCCCTCTCGCCAACGACGGTACGTCGGTCTGCCCGAGGTCAACCTTGCGGCTGTCGAAAGCATATCCAGCACCATTAGGTATTGAGCGAACAGTCACCTCACCCGGCTCCAGCAGCTTGATCAGCTCGTCCACATAGATCTTCTGCAAGTTGCGGCGACTCACTGTGATGCTGCTGCGGGAACGAACCTCAGACAAAATGCTGGCAGACAGATCGGTGAACAGGTCATTCACGGAATAGTTGTTGGGGCTCTGGGCACTGGTTTCAATTAAGCGCACCAGCCGGTCGCCTTCCAGCAGCCTGGTAACGCCATACGCCTGCAATGCCGACACCGACTCCACACCAGACTCTGGTTTGATTTTGTTCAGCACCGACTGATCCATTAGCCAGGTGGGCGTGGTAAACAGTTGTTTGCTCAGGAAGTTGATGGCGTCTTTTTGCAGCGCCTTTGGCACCACTTCGTACACAGGGCCTTCCATGTCGTAGGTTTTCGGCGAATCGTAAATACCACCAACATTCTTGATCACATGGCCCATGTAGCGACGGTACTGGCTCAACACATTCCTGTAAATTTCTTCCAATTCCTTATACGCTTCTCCATCCTCAGCGCTCCATTCAATGAGCGATGGCATCAGTCTTTTCAGGTTCTCAATGCCATAGTCCGACGCCTTCATGGCATTGTCACCCAGGTCTTCTGTCTGGTAGCGGGGGTCATAAGGGCTTATTTCCGTACCAAACCACAACCTGCGGTTTTTGTAGGCTTCTTTCGTCCATTCGTTCAGGGTGGCTTTCGCCTGCTCCTCAGTCACGTCGTCACCGAAGTAGCTATAACCCCACTTGATCGCCCAAACATCGTAGTCGCCTATTCTTGGGAACAAATCCGTGACCCCGTCGCCTGGCTGTGCCACGTAGTTGAACCGGGCGTAATCCATAATGGAAGAGGTATGGCCGTTTTGTGCTACCCAGTCTTTGTCTCTCAGCTTCTCCACCGGCGTGGCCGAGCTGGCGCCCATGTTGTGGCGGAGGCCCAGTGTATGTCCCACTTCATGTGATGACACGAAACGAACCAGCTGCCCCATCAGCTCATCGGAAAACTCTTTCGACCGTGCGTTTGGATCGACCGCCGCCGCTTGTATCATGTACCAGTTGCGCAGCAGTCTCATCACATTGTGGTACCACCCAATATGGCTTTCGATAATTTCGCCCGTCCGTGGGTCGTGCACATTGGGGCCATAGGCATTTTGAATATCGGCGGCAAAATACCTGATCACAGAGTACCTGGCATCCTCAAGGCTCATTGTGGTATCGTCTTCAGGCCAGTATTCTCCCCTGATGGCATTTTTCCACCCGGCAGCCTCAAAAGCAATATTCCAGTCGTCGACGCCTTGCTTAAGGAATGGACGCCATTTCTCTGGCGTGGCAGGGTCGATGTAATAGACAATGGGCTTTTTTGGTTCAATCAACTCGCCATTCTTCTGCCTGCCTGCATCGTCGGCATTTTTTGGTTCCAGTCTCCAGCGAACTGCGAAAATATCCTCATCGGCCTTTTGCGACTCCTCTTCAAACAGCGAGTACTGGTTGTAGAAATAACCAACCCTGTAATCGAATGGTCGCTTCCGCATAGGGTTGGAAGGCAGCAGTACAAACGAGGTGTTCAATTCAAGCGTGACCACTCCCACCCCCACCGAGGCCGGGAAATAGGTGGTGCGTGGCCCTGAAGACGGGCCTGACTCCCGCTTTGGTGGATTGACGCCAAAGGTTTTTATGGTGCGAATTTCTGTATTGGTCGGGTAAGTCGATATTCTTTCAATGAAAGAGGCTTCCTTTTTGATGCTGGAGATATTGTACTCCTGCTTCGTTCTAGGGTCGACCGAAAAGGCTTGATTGTCGCCATCAAAAGTCGAGGTCACATCAATCACGTAAACAGAGTCTTTCTTCAGCGCTTCTATTTTGAATGCCCCAATGATGGGTGCCGCATTGGAGTTGTCCACGGCACGAAACATGGGACTCAGGCTGTCGGGGCTCATCATCACATAGGTAATGGAACGCAGCAGGATGTTGTCGTCGGGGCCTTTTTCCCACCTTACTACTTGCTCGTTTACCTCTTCACCACCAAACACATCGCCGCCGGCGGCAGTTTTTGTGTAGCGGGTAATCGCCATCAGCTCCTTGCCGAAAAGCGCCTCAGGAATTTCGAAGTAATACTTGTCTTTCTTCTGATGCACCGTCATCAAACCTTTACTTGTGGTAAAAGTGCTGTCGATGAACTTTGCATAAGGCTTCGGGCCCTTGTCTTTGTCATCGTCCTTTTTGGCGGGCGTTACCTTTTCTGTGTCCTTGTCCTTGTTCTTTTTCTTGGATTTCTGAGCGTTGGCGGTGCCTAAGCCTATGGCGAGCACAGCTGCCAGCATGAGTGATAGTAATCTCTTCATTATGGGTTAATTTGATTAGTCTTATTTTGAAGGGGGGAAGATAGCGACAAAAGTCTTTTTGTCGCTACCATATTTTACTTAAAGAGGCCGGGAATTGTATCTTGGGGGCTGCAATCTCAGGGTTTTCTCAGGGTTTTCGGATGTCTCAAAGCCCTGGAATCACCGCTAACAAAAGTCAGAAAAAGCTATGCGCATACCATCAGGGCAAATGCAGGAAGTGCTCTACCAGTTGTTCATCAAATACCAATTTTCGGGAGAAAAAGCCCTGATCCTGGCGAAGGTGCATACGGACAGCACGTTGTCCGGTGTCAACTCTCATGGCATCAACCGGGTGCCCCTTTTTATCAACTATATAGAAAAAGGGCTGGTGAAAGTAGATGCCGAAGCCGAAAAAGCAGAAACTTTTGGCAGCATTGAAAGATGGGACGGTCACTTTGGCTCTGGCGTCATTAATGCGACAAAGTGCACGAATCGGGCCATTGAGCTGGCCAAGCTACATGGCATGGGGCTGGTAGCGTTGCGCAACACCAATCACTGGATGCGAGGGGGCACCTACGGCTGGCAGGCTGCGGAAGCCGGTTGCATTTCTATCCTTTTTACCAATACGCAGCCCAATATGCCTCCCTGGGGCGGTAGAGACAGCCGAACCGGTAACAATCCCTTCGTTGTGTCCATTCCAAGGCAGCAGGGGCACGTGGTGCTGGACATGGCCTTGTCTCAGTTTGCTTTTGGCAAAATCAACGACTACAAACTCAAGGGCGAAAAGCTACCTTTTCCCGGAGGCTGGGACGACGACGACGAGCTATCCAACGATCCGGAAAAAATCCTGGCAAAGGAACGTGGGTTGCCCATAGGCTACTGGAAGGGATCTGCGATGTCGATGATCCTTGACATGCTGGCCACACTGCTGTCGGCAGGAGATTCCACCTACAGGGTAAGCTTGAGGGATTATGAAACTGGCATTTCGCAGGTGTTTCTGTGCATCTACCCTGAAGTATTCAACGACAAAAGTCTGCAGGAAAAACTCCTCAACGAAATCATCGACTACACGCACAACGTGGAACCTATGCTGCCGGGCAACAGCACCTACTACCCTGGGGAACGGGCATTGCAAACCAGGGCCAGCAACCTCAAAGATGGGATACCCGTCAGCGACGAAGTTTGGCAAACTGTGCTGGAGCTTTTGGGGTAGATACAATATCTTATACAAATCCACCAGCAAATGATGACTGAAAAAAACATCAAACTCAGAACAGCCACAATACACGACCTCCCTCTCCTGCTGCACTGGGATGAGCAACCGCATGTAATAGCTTCCGACCCCGACGATGAGTGGGAATGGGCAAGCGAGCTGAAGAAAACGCCTCCCTGGCGGGAGCAGCTCATTGCCGAATTGGATGGTCGGCCTATCGGCTTTATTCAAATCATCGATCCTGAAAAGGAAGAATCACACTATTGGGGCGATGTGCAACCAAACCTTCGGGCCATTGACATCTGGATCGGCGAGCCAACCGATTTGGGAAAAGGTTATGGCACCGACATGATGAAGCAGGCTATCAACCGCTGTTTCAGTGCTCCGGAGGTAACGGCCATTCTGATTGACCCGCTGGCCTCCAATGTCGCTGCCATTCGATTTTATGAGCGCCTCGGCTTTCAGTTTGTGGAAGAACGAACCTTCGACACCAGCCACTGCAAGGTGTATCGGCTAACGAGGGAGCATTGGGCAACAATAAAATGATCGGTCTCACAGCCAGGAATCACTTGCCACCTTGTTGTTTGATTTTCGTAACTATTGCTTTGATTTACATTATCCAGCATTCCGGCTTTTAGGTACCTTTGCATCAGACAATTACCAACACACCTATCCTGCCAATGCATTCTATCTTCCTTAAGAAAACCTCAGGGATCGAGTATTTTGATCTGCGGACTTTCACCGTCGCCTTTGTTATCATACTCCTCGTTGTTTCAACTCGGATGGCCTATGCACAGGAGGCCGACAGCACAAATAGCGTAGGCCATTTGAGCGGCGCCGTAACCGCCACCAACAACGGTATTTCGCTCCTTCCTGCATTCTCCCTGGGTAAGCCAGCCTTCATTTTTGACATGAATGTAGGGAAGAAACGACTCACGTTTGAGCCGCAGCTCAGGTTTGCCATGACAGGCAGGCCATGGTCGTTCATCTTTTGGTGGAGATACAAAATAATTACGGGAGACAAATTCAAGCTGCATGTGGGAGCACATCCTGCTTTCACCTTCCAATTTGACGATTATCCGGTAAACGGGGTGCCTACTACCCTTATGATCAGCCGACAGTTTGCCGCAGGCGAAATTGTGCCACGATACACCATCAACAAGAAAGTTACTGTGGGGCTATACTATTTGCAGGCACACGGCTTTCAGTCTGAGGGAACTCAGAATACTTATTTCTTTGCTACTCAGGCCAGTTTCTCAGAAGTAAGGCTTGGGCCAAAACTTTTGTTCGGCGCCAGTCCGCAGCTCTATTACCTGCAAATGGACGACAAACGGGGCTACTATGCCAGCTCCACCTTCAGTCTGGCGCTGAACAATTTCCCCTTGTCACTTCAATCGATCATGAGCAGATCGATCGGCACCGAATTGCCCGGTAAGGACTTTATTTGGAATATTAGTTTGATTTACTCTTTTGCCAAAGAATACGCTGAGAAACGTTAGGCATATCGATACGATGAAAAAAGCTCAGTCTGTTCGAATTTTGTAATCTGCGAACCATGGGGAATTCAGAGAGTTTAGAAGAATTTTATCGCCGCAAGTTTGAATGGCTGCCTGAGAACATCCGGAAGGATATCGGGCATTTCAATATGTTCGACCTCGAGCCTTTCGTGGCAGGCAAAGCAACGGCTATCCCCTACCGCAGGCGGGATTTCTATAAGATCATGTTGGTGAAGGGAAGCAGTAGGGTGCATTATGCCGACAAAGTGGTGGAGGTAAAAAAGCAGGCGCTGTCGTTCTCCAACCCAAAAATACCCTATAAATGGGAACATCTCGACAAGCTAGGTGGTGGAGTGTACTGCATTTTCAATCCCACATTTTTTACTCAATTTGGTCAATTTGCGCATTATGAGGTGTTTCAACCCAACAGCGACCACATTTTTGAGCTAACAGATGAGCAAGCTGAGCAGGTCAGCGGTGTGTTTGAACGAATCCGCAGTGAGTTCAACTCCGACTATAAGTACAAATACGATGCGATAAGAAACCTGATCTTCGAGCTGCTGCACTTTGCCTTGAAGCTTCAACCCACCACGCAAATAGATGCACAACCGCTCAATGCTTCCAACAGAATCTCGATGTTGTTCACTGAGCTGCTGGAGCGCCAGTTCCCTATCGACGATTCTCACCAGTCGATTAGCCTCCGTACTGCCTCCGAATTTGCCGATCAGCTCAACGTGCATGTGAACCACCTCAATCGGGCAGTGAAAGAAACCACGCAGAAAACCACTTCGCAGGTCATCGCAGAACGCATCCTACAGGAAGCGATGGTGCTGCTGCGCCACAGTAACTGGAGCGTGTCGGAAATCGCTTTTGCTTTGGGATTTAAAGAAGTTACGCACTTCAACAACTTCTTCAAGAAACATACAGAGACCAGTCCGCTGAAATTCAGAAAGGTTTGAATCTCATAACTTGTCGAAATTCAATTCACTGAGGCTCTGTACTCCTGTGGAGTCACCTCCAACATGCTGCTTGAACACCTGCGTAAACTGTTACGGGCTGCTGTAAGAGACATTCTGGCTACGGCAACGCAAATGTCATAATGGATCCCGAAGGGTTTTCCTTGGTTCCTCCCACTGAAAGCGCCACGTACTGCTTTCCGCCAATCGAATAAGAACAAACATTGGCATTGTTGGCTGCCGGCAGCGTATTTACGTTACAGTTGGTTTTACGCATTCAAAAATTCAATCACATACATTCTACAGCAGCTTCCTGTTGCCAAGCTTTTCAAAGAATGCTTCCCGGTAGTTTCTGCTAATGGGGTAAATTTCTTTACCTATCACTACTTCGTTTGACTGCACTTCATCGATATGTCGCATGTTAATAATGTAAGAGCGATGAATGCGCACGAAGTCGGGGGGTAACACATTGGCGATGCTTGTTAGAGACACCAAAGACATTACCTTTCTTTCACCGGCAATGATTTTGATATACTCCCTTTGCGCTTCTATAGCGCTTACCTCTGCAAACATGAATTTTACAATCCGGGTGTCGGTTTTGATAAAGAAGTAGTCCGGTTTCTCGCTGTTGTCATCCGCCGCCACCTGAACATTCAGGTACTCAATGGCCTTGTCGATGGCTTTTTGAAATCGTTCGAACGACACTGGCTTCATCAGGTAGTCAATCACATCCAACTCATACCCCTTCAAGGCATACTCTTCATAGGCTGTGACCAGAATCGTCAATGGCCTCTCTGGCAAGTCGTTAAGAATATCCATGCCTGTCATCAAAGGCATACGAATGTCGAGCAGCAGAATGTCGACGGAGTTTTCTTTAAGAAACTTCACTACCTCCACCCCGTTGCTGCACACACCGGCGAGCTCAAGGTTTCTAACCTTTGAAACATAGTCCGACAGTAATTTTCTTGCTGGCGGCTCATCATCAGCAATCAGGCAGCGGTACTTCATTGCAGGTCAATAGTTAGGTTTACAGTAAACGAGGTAGGTTCCTCAAGTAAAGTCAGCTTATGCTTTTCCGGGTAGATCAGGCCAAGCCTTTTTCTCACATTCGTGAGCCCAACCCCACTTTTTTCCTCCAATGTTTTGTTTCCGGTAATCGTGTCGTTACTCACACAAAAGTGGAGGACATCCCCCTCCGTTATATCCAGACTGATGTCAATCGTTCCATTCATGGTATTACCATGTTTGAATGCATTTTCGAGGAATACCAAAAAAATCAAATGAGCAATCTGGTGCCGTTCCTGCACGCCTGTATGCCTAAAAATGATGGTGGGCTTTTCATCCAGCTTCAATCGCCAAAGCTCTATAAAGTTCTCCATGAATTTGATTTCCCGGGAAAGTGGAATGAATTTCCCCTGGTCCTCGTAGATCATGTGGCGCATCATTTCCGACAGCTTCAGAATGGCCGGAGCGGTGTTCTTGTCACTGAAATAGGCCATCGAATAAATATTATTGAGCGTGTTGAACAGAAAATGCGGACTGAGCTGAAGTTTCAGAAACTTAAGCTCCGAATCCAGCTGACTATTTTTAAGCTCGATCTCCCTTCTGCTTGCCGATATCAGGTTATCAAAAAACCAGATCACAGTAGTGATCAGGTGAAACCCGAAGGCCGGAACTGAGCGGATAAAGTAAGTGTACGAAATAGACCTGTGGCTCAGCGGAAGGACATTAACCCTAAGAAACACCAGTGAAACCACCAGTGAAACGGAAGCTACGATGTATTGAGTGTACTTCCCTCTGCGGTACAACTTTGGCAGCAACCAATAGAAATTAATATATACTATCGCCGACGAGGTCAGCACGTCGGAAATGACCGTGATCCATATTTGAGTCTGTGAGTGCTCCCAGTTGCTTAGTGAGGCAAACAGAATGGCTCCGTAGCACACCCAAAAAAGAATATGCAGCGCATACACAGCTCCACGGGGCAATACACGACTTTTCATTTTCGAAATGTAGGGTTTTAAGTCATTTGAAATACCAACTATCATCGAAGTAACAAATTCCATCTACGGAAAGCATTGTTTGCACAACAAAAGGAACAAACGCCGGCCATCGGTTGCAGCAGAAAGATTATTTTCTGTCGTAGAGAAAACCAGCTAGCTCGGTGAGAAGATGACTCCACTGGTTGATTTCCCGGCACAGGGTCGGTTTTTTATACTCTATTAGTGTCGCAAACGCAGCGAAAAAGCCAGGTCATAGAACATCATGAAGATTAGCTGGGACAAGAAGGACTGAACAATACTAAAAGCACTGCCCCGGCAGTATGCAATTTGGAAGATTTCAAATTGTAGTTTAAGTGAAGTATGATTAAAGGCCGTGGATTTATCCAGGGCCTTTTCTATTTAGTCGCCGTTGAAGCTAGCTGCTTGATTTTCAGCAAAGGCTGGTTTTTGAAGATTAACGACTGTTCAGTCGCCTCAATTTTCAGTCGTAGAGCAAAGTAGTCTACTCGGTGAGTGATTTGTGTTAGCCGTTGATTCTCTCCATTTCGACCACATTTTTACCGTTTATTAGAAGGGTGGAAATTTCAGTTGTGTAGAAGATATAAAACAGTTTTCGAAATAACTAAGAAAGAATTCCTGACAATCATTTATATCAACATCAAAAATTATACAAATGAAAAAATTCGTTTTTGGACTCTTCATCACCCTATTTACAGCACAAATCTCCCTTGCACAAAATGCTGCAACTGAAAACGAGCTCAAGGAGCTTTCACAATTGAAATGGCAGTGGATGGCTGACAAAAACGTGGATAAGCTGGCGGTGCTTTTCGACGACAGGGCCAAGTTTGTTCACATGAGCGGCTCCTGGAAGAAGGCGAGAGAGCTTGAGATCATTGAAACCGGAAGCATCTGGTACAAGAAGGCCACGGTGCACGATGTTGCAGTGGAGGTTTTTGGTAACACGGCTATCGTGTGGAGCAGAATTACGCTTGATGCCGTAGTTCGCACCAACGAGGTATCGACTGAATTTACCGTGACCGAAATCTTTCAGAAGCAAGGCAGCGACTGGAAACTCCTCGACCTGACCTTCAGCAGCGTGCGGGATACGCATGAAATAGAAAAGTAAGAGGCATAGGTATATTGGCTGGAACGTAAAATCTTACTTATCAATAATATGAAAAAGACATTTCTTGGACTGATAATGCTTCTAATAGGTGCGCAATGCTCCTTGGCTCAAAACACTCCTGCCGAACAGGAAGTCATTGACCTGTCGAAAGACAAATGGCAATGGATGGCCGACAAAAATGCGGACAAGCTGGCAGCCCTATTTGATGAAAAGGCAGTTTTCGTTCATATGGGTGGAAGCTGGGGAACGGAGCAGGAGCTTAACATCATCAAAAGTGGTGGCATTTGGTACAAGCAAGCCGATATTCATGAGGTATCCGTGAAGATCATTGACAATACCGCAATCCTGCTTAACAGGATCACCCTGATAGCCGTGGTAGGAGGCAATGAAGTGACCAACCCCTTCATGGTGACTGAGGTGTATGTGAAGCAAAACGGCCCCTGGAAATTGGGCTCGCTATCGTTTACCAAATTGCTGACACCGGGGGACCATTGATCCCCTCTTGCAACACAGCAGACCCAATCAGGGTAATTTGGCGCAAGCAGCACCGGGTAAATATCTACTGATTATCAAAGTGTTATATTGTTTGAAGGTTGTATTGAATTGTTTGGATTTCGTAACTTTAAAGAACTAGAAAACCCGATATTGTAAAAAACTATAAAATCATGGCAGTATTCAATTTAAGCGTAAATGGAAAGAAGCAGCAGGTAGATGTTGACCCCGCCACCCCTATGCTTTGGGTGCTGAGGGATCACCTGAACCTGGTAGGTACTAAATTTGGCTGCGGCATTGCCCAGTGCGGTGCCTGCACCATTCATCTCGATGGCACGGCGATCCGTTCCTGTCAAATGCCCGTATCTGCGGTCGCCGACAAGGCCATCACCACTATAGAAGGATTATCAGAAGAGGGCGATCATCCTGTGCAAAAAGCCTGGTTGGAACACGATGTGCCTCAGTGCGGCTACTGCCAGGCAGGGCAAATCATGACGGCCTCAGCGCTGCTCGCCAGCAATCCCAACCCAAGTGACGATGAAATCGAAGCAGCGATGAATGGCAATATCTGCCGTTGTGGTACTTACCTGAGAATCAAAGCAGCAGTAAAAACAGCCGCCGCAAACGCTTAACCCCATTCAACTCATCCGACTATGACACTCATTGCAAAAAAAATAGACAGACGCTCATTCATGAAGGTTTCTGCCCTCGCTGGCGGAGGCATGATGCTGAGCTTCAGCTGGCTGGCCGGTTGCAAACCGACTACCGAAGCCGAAGTAATGGAGCTACCCAAAGAATGGTTTGAGCTCAATAACTACATCAAAATTGGTGACAACGGAGTAGTTACACTGATGTCACCAAACCCTGAATTTGGCTCCAATGTAAAAACTTCGATGCCGATGATCCTCGCCGACGAACTCGGCGTAGATTGGAAAAATGTCATCGTAGAGCAAGCCAACTTCTACCCCGAACGCTTCGATCGCCAGTTTACAGGTGGTAGCCAGGGCATTCGTAACGGCTGGAAGCCGCTGCGCACAGCAGGCGCCACTGCCCGTGAAATGTTGATCAAAGCAGCCGCACAAACCTGGAGCGTGCCGGCAGAAGAGATCACCGCCGGAGCGGGCACCCTTGAACACAAAGCGAGTGGCAAGAAAGCCGGTTATGGCGAAATGGCCTCTCTCGCAGCTACTTTGGAGGTGCCTGAAGAGGTGAAACTGAAAGATATCAAGGACTTTAACCTGATCGGTGTTTCGCAGAAAAATGTGGACGGCAAAAATATAGTCACTGGCAAGCCTTTGTTTGCCATGGACCATTATCCGGCCAATGCGCTGGTGGCCATGGTGGTTCACCCGCCTGCTTTCGGTATGAAAGTGAAATCACTGGATGAGTCATCAGTGAAAGGCATGCCTGGCATCAAAGATGTTTTCGTATTCGAACCAGTAAAAGAAGACTACGACAGGAATTTCTTCGACGTGAACTCTTTTTCTAACCTCGTTGCCATCGTGGGTAATTCTACCTGGGAAGTGATGCAAGCCAAAAAGGCCATCAAGGTCGAATGGGAAATAACCGCTGACAGTTCATTTTCAATGGCAGGCTTTGGAGGCAACAAAATGACGGTGAAAGTACCTGGTGGTGTCGAAAGCACAGAAGGGCACAAAGCCGCTATGGAAGCCATGGCCAAAGGGAAAGTGAACCTCCTCAGAAAAGACGGCGACCCTGAAGGGGCATTTAAAAAAGCTGCCAAAGTGTTGGAGCGTACTTACACGGCCCCCTATCTGGCACACAACTGTATGGAGCCGATGAACTGCTTCGCTGACGTGAGGGCAGACGGAGCTACCTTGTATGGGCCTATCCAGGCGCCCGAATTGATCAGAAATACGATTTCCGCCCGACTGGGACTCGACAAAGAAAAGGTGCAGATCAACCTCGCTCGAATGGGTGGTGGCTTTGGACAAAGGGCCTACGGACACCACATGGTAGAAGCCGCTGTGATCTCTCAGAAAGTAGGAGCACCTGTAAAATTGCAGTACAACCGTGAGGACGATATGACCTACGGCATCTATCGCCCTACGTACAGCGCCACCTATCGTGCAGGCCTCGACGAAAACAATAATCTCATTGCTTTCCACGTGAACGGGGGTGGAGTGCCTGAGAGTCCGGTACATGCCAACCGATTCCCTGCCGGAGCGGTAGACAACTATCTCGCCGAAGGCTGGTCAGTAGAGTCCAATATTACCATCGGGGCTTTCCGTGCGCCTCGTTCCAACTTTATTGCGGGAGCCGAGCAGTCGTTTATCGACGAGCTGGCGGAGCTGGCAGGCAAAGATCCCATCGACTTCCGACTGGAGCTGCTGGAGCGTGCCAAGACCAACCCGGTAGGTGAAAGAAACGACTACGAAGCCGACCGCTATGCTGGTGTGCTGAAGCTGGTAAGGGAGAAATCCAAGTGGGACGAACCCAAGTCTGGAGTGAACCGGGGCGTGTCAGCTTACTTCTGCCATAACTCCTATGTGGCCGAGGTGATTGATGTGGTGATAGAAAACAATGCACCTGTCTTCAAAAACGTATACGCTGCGGTGGATTGCGGCATTGTGGTAAATCCCGATGCTGCTGCCAATATGGGCGAAGGTGCCATTGTGGACGGTATTGGCAATGCCCTGTTCGGCGAAATGGATTTTGTTGATGGTGTGCCGCAGAAGAACAACTTCCATCAGTACCGCATGATCCGCCAGAAGGAATCACCACGGCATGTGGAAGTGCATTTCGTGAAAAACGATATCGATCCGACCGGCCTGGGAGAACCCTTGTTCCCTCCTACCTTCGCAGCCGTGGCCAACGCCATGCACAAAGCCACCGGCAAGCGCTTCTACAACCAGCCCTTCATGAAGGAAATGGATGTGTCGAGGTCAAGGATTTAGTATTGATTAGCTCGGTAAAAGAAGGCTTCGGGGTGTATACTTCGGAGCCTTTTTTTTGTAGTGGAAAAACAAGTGAAAATTCATCTCAGAAAAGGTTAATCTGGCACATTTTATGCTTTGAATTATCAATACATTGTATAACTATAAAATATCACTACTGGAAAAGGTGCAATGAAAATAAAATGAATTCACAATTCGACACTTTTCCATTTTTAAACACCTCGCAACCAACCAGCTATGAAAAGACTAACCTTACTGTCAACTCTGGTGTTATTGGGTCTTCCCCTCCTGCATGCACAAGACACTATTACAACGGTGGACGGTCAATCCATCAGCGCCTACATTCTTAAGGAAGGTGTTAGTTTCATTTACCTCGGAAATTCCCAATATACCAGCCGGTCAAACTTAAGATTAAGAAAGAGTGACATCGACCATATTAACTATCAAAACGGCTATTTAAGAACATTTGGTGATACCACGGACATAAGGATTTCAAGACCCTCTTCGTTATCCGGCGGCTTTATGATGTCACCTGATAATGAATATGGAAACCTTTACGGAACGTTCGATCACTTTATCACTCCGAGGATAAACTATGAAATACATGCAGGAATCACATGGGCGGCCACCGGAATCAACTACTATTTTCATAAGCCCGATAAAAACAGAAGTCTTTTCCCTTATGTTGGCCTGCTTGGCGGGTACGATTACAACGGATATGGCTCGCCAGTAATGCTTGTTCCGGTCGGCCTTTCGAAAATTTTTCCTGGCGGGCTCAACTTCAGGCTTGGAGTAGACGGTGTCGTCATTTTTGAAGATGACAACTTTGTAATGGGGAAAATAATGGTAGGGTATCGGTTTAAGTAAACCCCAATGCCCCGGTTCGTGTCTCAGGAACAGATTTATTAATTTCACCCGACCTCCCCATCTCCCTCCTTTGCAACGATGCCGCCTGAGAAATACGTTTACAACGCATCGAAAAACAAGGCTCTATCAGAAAACTACCAAAACACATTAAAACCCGGAAATCAGTATATTTGAAACATGGGACTTATCGATATTCACAAAAACCAGATTCAGCAGCTTTGTCAGGATCACAAAGTCAGGACGCTCTATTCTTTTGGGTCTGTGAACACGGCGAGGTTTACACAAGAAAGTGATGTCGATCTGGTTGTAGATTTCAAAACTGATGACCCACTAGAATACTCCGACAACTACTTCGACTTGAAATTCGAACTTGAGAAGATCTTCAACCGACCCATTGACTTACTCGAAAGCAAAGCGATAAAGAATCCCTTCCTGAAAGATAGTATCGACAAAACCAAGGTACTGGTGTATGGATAAGGAAATCAAGGCCTGACCAACGCCCCGATTCGTATCTCAGGAACGACTTACTAACTTCACCCCATCTCCTCCGTTTGCAACGAGGTAGCCGAGAAATGCGTTTCTAACGCATCATCCTTCCACCAACAAAAGATTGCCAATCCGGCCATTATTGGGTATCTTAAAGGCTATTCCAAACCCCCATCAAATGGCTACAATACGGACATCCCTCAACAGGCGTTCCTTCTTAAAAACCTCCGCACTGGCAGGTGGCGGCCTCATGCTTAGCTTTAGTTGGCTGGCAGGATGCAAGCCTTCGCCGGAACAGGCGCCAAGTCTCCCCGACGAGTGGTTTGACCTCAATGGCTTTATCAAAATTGCCAACAACGGACTGGTCACCATCATGTCGCCCAACCCGGAGGGAGGTCAAAACATCAAAACGGCGTTCCCTATGATAGTGGCAGATGAGCTCGACGTGGACTGGAAGAATGTAGTCGTGGAACAAGCACCGCTGGACACAGAGAAATACACCCGCCAGTTTATCGGGGGCAGTCAGGCCATCCGCCAGGGCTGGAAAAGCCTGCGCATGGCCGGAGCAACGGCCAGGTACGTGCTGAAAGAAGCTGCTGCCAAAGCCTGGGGAGTTCCGTCAGGAGAAATCACCACTGAGGCTGGTGTAATTTACCACAAAGCCAGCGGCAAACAGGCCGGCTACGGCGAGATGGCTGCTGCGGCAGTGTCGATTCCCGTACCTGAGGAAGTGGCGCTCAAGGCGCAAAAAGACTTTAAGATCATTGGCACCTCCCGCAAAAATGTGGATGCGAAAAAGATCGTGACCGGCCAGCCATTGTTTGGCATCGACCACAAAAAGGAAGGCATGCTCATCGCCATGGTGGTGCATCCGCCTGCATTTGGTTTGAAACTAAAATCGGTGGACGACACCGCTGCCAAAGCGATGCCGGGCATTGTTGATGTATTCCCCATCAAAAACATGCAGGACGACTACCAGCGACAGTTTTTCGACACCTGCGCCTTTACAGAACTGGTGGCCGTAGTAGGCAAGTCCACCTGGGAGGTGATGAATGCCAGAAAGGCCATCAAAGTGGAATGGGAGCCTTTCTCCGATTATTCCGAAACCAGAGACAATGGAACCAGGCTTTTCCCGGCTGGGCTCGAAAACAGTGCTGGCCACAGGGAGCAAATGGCCAAAAAAACCGGCAAAACGGTGAAAGTGCTTCGCAAAGACGGCGATCCGGAAAAGGCATTTAAGACTGCTGCCAAAGTCATAGAACGCACCTACACAGCCCCCTTTCTGGCGCACAACTGCATGGAACCCATGAACTTCTTTGCTGACGTAACTGCGGAGGGCGCTACTTTGGTTGGGCCACTGCAGAAACCAGAGTTTACCGAAAAAACGGTGTCGGCACGACTGGGCATTCCTCTCGAAAAGATTGATATCCAAATGACCCGACTGGGTGGCGGGTTCGGCCGCCGATCGTACGCCCACTGGCTGGTGGAAGCTGCCGTCATCTCCGATAAGGTGAAAGCGCCTGTGAAGCTGGTCTACAGCCGGGAAGATGACATGACCTCAGGTATCTACCGCCCCACCTACCAGGCGACCTACCGGGCAGCCCTGGATGCTGAGAACAACCTGATCGGCTTCCATGTGAACGGTGGTGGCATTCCCGAAAGCTGCATCTATGCCAATCGTTTCCCGGCGGGTGCTGTCGACAACTACCTCGCTGAAGATTGGGTGCTTGACTCCAACATCACCACCGGATCCTTCCGGGCACCCCGCTCCAACTTTATTGCGGCGGCAGAGCAATCCTTCCTCGACGAAGTAGCCGAAGCAGCAGGGAAAGACCCCATCGATTTCCGGCTGGAGCTGTTGGAACGAGCAAAGAACACCCCGGTCGGCGACAACAATGACTATGATGCTGAGCGGTATGCCGGTGTGCTCCGACTGGCGAAAGAAAAATCGAACTGGGGTGAGAAGAAGACGGGCGTGCACCGGGGTGTTTCTGCTTACTTCTGCCACAACAGTTACGCTGCCAATGTGTTAGACCTCGTGTTTGAGAATGGCAATGCCCGGGTAGAGAAAGTCACTTGTGCCATCGATTGTGGCATAGTCGTGAATCCTGATGCGGCCACTAACCTGGCGGAGGGTGCCACAGTGGATGGCGTAGGCACGGCGATGTTCGGTGCCTTTACCTTTAAAGACGGCGTGCCCGAAAAGACCAACTTCGACAAGTACCGGATGATTCGTGCAAAAGAAGCACCCAAAGTCATCGACGTGCATTTTGTCAAGAATGATATTGACCCAACTGGCATGGGAGAACCGGCCTACCCCCCTGTTTTCGCTGCATTGGCCAATGCGCTTTACCAGGCCACTGGCAAACGCCTGTACGACCAGCCATTTGCACCGTCACTGGAGGAGTTGTCGAGGTCGAAAATCTGAGTTTTCAAACAGACACCAATTACTCCACGATGCTTTCAGGCAGCATGGTCTGACAAAAAAGATTTTAACAAACGTAAGACAGGAGGCTGGTGGAGCGGCGAAAAAAATTGGTGCTTGCAATATTCCGCTGGCTTGTTTTACTTTGTATTTAAAAGTACTTTTAATTTCAGTAATTATTAAACTTAGATGGTATGGCTTCACTAAACAAAAGAGTCATTGGAATTGTGCTTACAGTAACACTTTTACTCATCGCTCCGTTGGTAGCTATGCAATTCACTGATGAGGTCAAATGGGGTCCCTTTGATTTTGTTATTGCAGCTATCCTGCTGATTTTCACAGGTCTTTTGGTTGAGTTTGTGATGAGAAGAGTTAAAAAAGTAGGAAAGCGGACGGTGCTCATTTTTAGCATCCTGATGGGCCTTATTCTCCTTTGGGCTGAAATAGCAGTTGGCATTTTTGGTTCACCAATAGCGGGGTCATAAAACGCCCCCGACAATTAACCTTTCAAGCACCTGCTTCATTTTGTTGATGCCCGTTAACGTGTTTGATCTTCGTAATTCTTTGTTTGTTTTTCATTACTCAAACGGGCACCATAACCCTACCTTTGATTTGTTAAACGTAATAAACGCAAACAATCATGAGTAATACTTTGCCAACACGCACCCTCGGAAAAAACGGGCTGGAAGTATCTGCCCTTGGCCTTGGCTGCATGGGTATGAGTTTTGGTCTTGGTCCAGCCGGCGAGAAAAGCGAAATGATCAAAGTTATTCGGTCTGCTGTAGAGCAGGGTGTCACTTTCTTTGATACTGCAGAGGTCTACGGGCCCTACACAAATGAAAGTCTAGTAGGGGAAGCTCTACAACCCTTCAGGAGCCAGGTAACTATTGCCACCAAGTTTGGCTTCAATATCGTCGACGGAAAGATGGCTGGTGTCAATAGCCGCCCGGAAAATATAAGGAAGGTGGTTGAAGCATCACTCAGGCGATTGCAGGTTGACGTAATCGATTTGCTTTACCAGCACAGGGTAGACCCCAATGTGCCCATTGAAGATGTAGCCGGAACCGTAAAAGACCTTATCCGGGAGGGAAAGGCGAAACACTTCGGCCTCTCAGAAGCCGGAGCCACCACGATCAGGAAAGCGCATGCTGTACAGCCTGTAACGGCCTTGCAAAGCGAGTACTCACTCTGGACAAGGCAGCATGAAAAGGAAATCATTCCCACCATTGAAGAATTAGGGATTGGGCTTGTGGCGTTCAGTCCATTGGGCAAGGGCTTCCTGACGGGCAAAATTGATGAAAACACGAAGTTTGGCGAAGGCGATATTCGCAGTATGCTGCCAAGGTACGCCGGAGAAGCACGAACGGCTAACAAAGCACTTCTGGACATGATTGCAGTGTTTGCCGAAAGAAAAAATGCCACCAAAGCCCAAATTGCCCTGGCCTGGGTACTGGCACAAAAACCATGGATCGTGCCGATTCCCGGCACCACCAAAATCCACCGCTTGACGGAAAACATTGGCGCCGCCGCTATTAAGCTAACAGCTGACGAGTTGAAGGAAATGGAAGCAGCTTCGACTCAGATTGAAATCGTGGGTAACCGGTACACTGAGGCAATGGAAAAAGCGACGGGGTTGTAAGACAAAGACAGCCTTCTTTCTAGCTCGGCTTCACCCACTCCTTCTTTTCAAAATCCCATACCCTGACCACCTTCGCCGGGTTGCCAACGGCTACTGAATAAGGCGGAATATCCGTCATGACCACTGAATTGGCACCAATACGGCAATATTTGCCGAGCACCAGCGGTTCTCCGTTCTTTTTACCCATAATCACAGTGCCTGTACCAACAAATGCATCTTCTTCCAAAATCACGGGGGCTTTCTGGGACGGCTGGTGATGGTGTGGCAGGTCAGGGTCGATGCCATGATGCATGCCGAGTATTCTAACGTATTGTGAAAGCCCTACATGCTTGTGAAGCGTTACCGGGCCAATGATCACACAGCCAAGGCCGGTGTGAACCTCGTCGCCAATGATGACGTCGCCCATGCCGTTGTTGATCAGCACTCCTTTTTCGATACGGGAGTACTTACCCATGCTGAACTTGTTGAAAGGAACCAGGTCGAGGCGGGAGCCCCAGCTGATGCCTCTTTTAAAATAGCGGGGAAAGATCAGCCATAGCCAGATATACCATCGCACCCTGGCACTGTAAGGCTTGCGTTGGAAAATCAGCTGAAGAACCAGCTGCTTAAGCTTCGGGCTGCTTTTGATCTTTTCTTTGAGAGACATTTCCTTTTGGTTGTTTTTCGAGAGCAAACCTGATAAGCGCCCCAAACTGCTTTGCCCGATGTGTCCATGTGTTTTTTGATGCGACAAGTGCTCTATCCTTTTGTTTATCTTCGTCATCGGAAGCATAGGCTTTCAACACTTTGTCCGCAAAGTCTTCCGGTGTCAAACCAATCTCAACCACGTCACCGAGGCTGTTCAGCACTTCAGGGTTAAAGTTGGTGCTTACGACCGGCTTGCCTGCTGCGAGGTACTCAAAAAGCTTCAGCGGGTAAATTCCCTGGCTTACTTCGTCACATTTGAATGGAATAATGGCCACGTCAAACCGAGCCATCACCGAAGGTGCCTCCTCGTGGTTGCATGAACCTGTAAAGTGTATCCTTGGGTGATCAAAAATCTTTTCTGGTACATATCCCGGCTCTACGGGGCCTGCCAGCACAAGATGCCAGTCGCTCAATACCTCAAGCGCATCACGCAACAAATCAAAGTCCGTTCTCCGCTCTATGTTCCCCAGGTAGCCCATCACCTTGCCCTCTATTCCAGTAAGGCTTTTGTGATACGCTCCTTTGATGGCCAGTGCTTTGTTGAAAAGCTTATAATTGGCTGCGTTAGGTACCAGGTAACTGTTCTCAATTCCCTGGTCGGTAAACTTCTTTTGAAGGGCTGGCGCTGTTGAAATCACCATGTCCGACTGTTCCACGGCGATTTGCTCGAGATAAGGGCCATGGCGCAGCGTAAATGGCTTCACCATTGGGTCAATGCAGTGATAGACACTCAGTGCAGGTTTTATAGCCAGCTTCTTTTTAAGGCCAGGGAAATAGAAGTCGAAGGAGTTGATGTACACCAGCGATTCAATGTGGCTTTGCTTTAAAAACCGGTTGATCCTCCTGGCCACCATGCGGTGGTTCAGGCCAGAGAATAAATTGTAGATAATCCCCCTGGGGAGAAAGTTAATGGGCCAAACAAAGGGAGGAAGGAGCACCTTCACTCCCTCCTTCTCAATCACAGGCGTTTTAAAATATGCCAAAATCCGTTTCCGAACCTCCGGTTTGTGGAACCCCTTAAGCAACTCAGTAAATGTAAAAGGATGATCGACCAGGATCACATTATTGTCCAATGCTAACTCACTGGAAATCTGCCAGGTGGTCGACGTATATCTTTCGTCGTGCCGGGGAAGGGAAAGCACCAGTATATTAGTATTTGCGAGTCTGGTCATCAGGATGCCATTTGGTTAACCGGCTGTTTCGCCTCCAGGCCTTTCCGAAGTTCCACCGCTAAATCCGGGTGACGATCGTACTGATGTACCACGGCCAGCGGTTGTCCGGTAAGGTTCTCAATTCTTCCATTAGATACCGAAAATTCTGTTAAATCCGAAAAATGAAGAGTAGCGATCGATCCTGATCCGTTGGCTTCCATGTGTCTGGTAAGCCCACGCAGGCGATAGTAAAACAAGCGAATATGAATGGCCTGATCGGCACCAAGCATATCAATGATCTTCGGAAGGTTTTCATAGGTCTCTTCCAGCATTTCTTCAATATACTGATTGATGGCCCGGCGAGAGCCATAGGTTACCCCAGCACAAGCCACATTTTTATCGGCCATTTGCTCGAAAATAGCATCAGAGTATGTCCTCCTGATCCACTTCTCGTTCATCTCACTTTCGCTGTTGGCCACTGGCTCAATACCTGTCACTATCGCATCGCTTTGGAGGGTTGCAAATGGATCGTATTGAAAAATGATATCCCGCACATCGGCAATCATCACTTGCTCATGAGGAAGCTGCGACAAGAGCTGCTTGATCAGGAAAAATCTTTTGACCATAAACTGTGTCAGCGGAGAGGTTAATGCCTCAATTCTCGTTCTTCTTAGTGGGTCCCGTTCCCATTTTGCTGACAGGTACTGCGCATATTTTTGCTGCAGCGAGGGCATCTTGCTGAGTACCTTGGCTATTACCTTGCCTGTAAAATTCTCCTTGAACGGAATAAAATGAACACCTTGAATATGGCTGCAGGCTGCCTCAAGCTGAGGTATATTTTTGCCCGCAAACATGTAAATATCCGTGTCTGGTATGAACTTTTTGCAGCTCAAAACAAAGTGTTTGATATGCTCAAAGCCATAGCCCACCCCAAAAGTGATTATTGCCTTTCTCATCATCTTACGATTTGGTGACGAAATCATCGGTAGTATGCTTTAATTTTTTGGGTCCGAAAGCGTATTCAATTAGCTTTCCTGACTCTTTCTGAATTCTTTTGATAAACGCATTGAACAGTGTGCCATCCTTCAGCAGCCTTCTTGAGCTGGTCCACATCCTGGCTTTGTTGTTGCGCACCAGCTTCAGCTTTCCAATCTCTCCAAGCTTCCGACCCATCCGGCCATCTTCTCCAAAAACAACGAAGTTGGCACTCGACTCATCGTTGTCAAACACCCGGGTCACAGGCATTTCGAAGCCTTTCACAGCCAGCCCCTGCTCTATGCGGAACCCAAAGTTGGCACCACGCACATTCAAAAACTCCCTTCTAATGCGTCTGTATTCGAAAAGGATCTCTGCCAATAGTTCATAGAAGCCGAGCTGGATACGACCGGCCTTTCCAAAGGGTAAGAAGCTGTAGTTGGCATACACACAGGTGATCTTCTCATTGTCCATGAGTGGCTTTACCAGGGTCTCGACCCAATGCGGGGGGTACAACGAATCGCCATCCCCGCAAAGCTGGTACTTGCCTTTGGACGCTTTCAGTCCCGCCAGCCTGGCATGAGCGATGCCTTGTTTCGTTTCTAGTAATGACCTCACTCCCAGCCTGTCAAGCAATGCCTGAGTGCTGTCAGTCGAGTTATTATTGACGATGATCAACTCGGTTGGATATTTCAGCTCCATGGCTGAAAAGGAAGAAAGTGTTCTTAGTAAGTTCTTCTCTTCGTTCCACACCGGAATGACCACTGAAATTACCGGCTTATCTTCGTTGAACTTTGACAGTCCTGCCTTGATTGTGTCAAGCTCAGAGGCCGAAGCCTGCTTCCAGTCGCCATCCTTGAAATTATGTTTTCTCACCCAGCTGGGCACATTGAATCGTGAGCTCATGAGTATCTTAGATTATTAAACTTGTAACCGATTTTTTGGGAGTAGATAGGCGACTGAAAATTCCAGCCAATACCTGCTAAATGAGCCTTGATATTGCCCCACTGATTCTTCAAAGCATAGGAAACGAGGCTTTTTGGTGTGGCTACCAACAGAAAGTATATCCAGAACAAAGTCAGGTAGAAAGACCTTGAGTTGCGGCGCATGAACAAGATCCTATTTCTGCTCATAAAATAGCTTTTCAGCTCACTGATTGGGCCTACGGTTTGCGACTCCTTGTGAAACAGCATCGATTGGGTGTCAACAGCGATCTTAAATCCATGTTTCTTGATCATCTCAGCCCAGTCGTGCTCTTCATAGTAGAGAAAGTATGTTTCTGGCATCATGCCCACTGCTTCCACTACTCTCTTAGGAATCATCATAGCCGCCCCATGTGGAAAGCTTGTGTAGCTCAGTCCTTCGTCATCTGCTGCTGCCGTTGCTGTCAGGCATTCGTTGCGGCAGGTCACTTTGTTGAATGGAGTGAAGCCTGCATACTGCATTACATCCGGCGTATCGAAATAATAAAGCAGTGGGCACAGCACGCCAATGGCCGGGTGGCTCTGCATCAGAGAAACGAGTCTGGGTAAGATATCGGCTTTGAATTCAGTGTCGTTATTGATGAAAAAGAAGTAGTCTCCTTTTGCTTTTCTGATGCCGAGGTTATTGCCACCGGCAAAGCCGAGGTTGATGTCGCTTCTTACAAACGTGATCCACGGATGCTGAGCCTTCAACAACGGGCCCGGGTTCTCCCGGGACCCATTGTCTACCACCACCATCTGAATGTCTTTCATCCCCAGCTTTTCAATGCTCCGAAGCAGTTCCAGGGTGACTTTAGTATTGTTATAATTAACTGTGATGATCGATACCATACTTATACTGCTAATTTTCTTTGCGCTTTTTCCCACACGGCCGACTGCTTACCATTTATTAGTCGCCATAGGCCCCGGAAAACAGAAACGTTCATGATGGTGAAGTACAAGGGGATGTACAGAATCTTCAGCCTTGTTTTTCGCTTTTCAAGTATGTAACCCACGGCCGCCATTACATAAAATGCTATCTGGGCAACGAAGAGAATCGTGCCTGGCAAGTAGCCCTGAAGAGCCAGCATAAAGCTGGTGACGAGAAGAAGCGGCAACATCAGCGGAGCGAGTGTCCAGCGAAGTGCCCGATGCGACACATACTGAAAGGTCAATACAGGGTTGGGGAAAGGATTAAGCAGTCCGCTCATGCGCCCTACTGCCTGAAGTCCGCCGGCGGCAATTCTCACCTTCCGCTTGATTTCTTCGGTAATAGAAAGGGAAGCCGTTTCAAGGGCATATGACTGTGCCTCATATACTACCCGATGCCCTTTAGCGGCTATTCCCATTGTGAGTACAAAATCTTCGATCAGGGTATCGGCAGGCACTGGCTCATAAAGGGAAGTTCTCACGGCAAAAAGCTCGCCGGCTGCGCCCACCACTGAGTGCAGCTCTGAGTCCCATTGTTTAAGCTTTGATTCATATTTCCAGTAGATACCTTCACCGGCGGCTGAAGCATCGTCGGCATTGGTTTGCTCGATCCTTTTCTCTCCAGCCACGGCACCCACCGACGGATCAGCAAAATGGCGAACCATGTTGGTGATCGCTTCATTGTTAAGCAGGGTATTGGCATCGGTGAAAATGGTAATCGGAGAAGTAATCGACTTCATTACCCGCTCCACAGCCGCAAGTTTACCTTTCCGTTCTGGTCTGTGCTCCAGGGTAATGGCTGGGTATTTCGTAATGATTTCGTTGGTTTTATCTGTACTGCCGTCAGTGACAAAAAGAAACTTGATCTTATCTGACGGGTAGCTAAGGCTCAGTGAATTCCTGATTTTATCCTCTACGCAATCCTGCTCATTGTAGGCGGCTACGAGCATTGTAACTTCAGGCCATTCCGTCATCTCGACCGGCTTTCTAGGCGCAAAAAATCTCTTAATCTGCACCAGGGCGAACAGCACAATGCCATAGCCCAGGTAGCTGTAGAAAAGAATGCTTAGCGCAACAATACTGATTACAATTAGGATTTCCATTTCTGATCTTTTCCACCAAATTAGCGGGTGACCAGTGCTTGGGGCCTAAGTATTCGATAGTTGGGGACGAACTGTCGATTTTTGGATTGAATCGGTGGAAGAGGGAATCAGAGAGTTTTGATATGGTTCATCAAAACGGGCTTATGTGCCCTGCTGATAGGTATTACTTTGTCTTTAATCACCAGGTTAGTTTCCTCAATATCCACAATCTTGGAGAGGTTCACTATGTAAGACCTGTGCACTTTCAAAAACTTGCTGTTGTCTATTTTAGCATCAATGTTTTTTAAAGTGGAATGGACGATGAATTTTTCTTTTTTCTCGGTGTGAAAAACGACGTAGTCGCCAATAGATTCGATATACAATATGTCATCCAGGCTAAGCCTTACATGCCTCCCATCTACTTTTACGTAGAGTTCGTTAATCTCTTTGGATGTCTTTTTACCGTGCACCTCTCGTGCCTTATCAATGGCTTTTAAAAGCCTGCTCAAAACAATGGGCTTATGAAGGTAATCGGTCACCTTGTATTCAAATGCTTCAAGGGCGTACTCTTTGAGGGTGGTGGTGAAAATCACCTGCGGAATGTCAGGCTTCATTCGAACCAGCTCCATGCCGTTAAGTTCAGGCATTTCAATATCAAGCAGGATCAAGTCTACTTCTTCTTTGTTCAAAAAATTGAGTGCCTCCAGCCCATTCTCACACATGCCCACCACGGTGAGGTCTTCAATTTTGTCGCACATCATCTCCAGCGATTTTCTCGCCATCTCATCATCGTCAACTATCAGACACCTCATTGTATTAAGTGATTTTTGATCCTGGCCAACTCATTCTCTACAATTTGCAACTTAGGATCAATATCCCCAATAAATTTTGCGAACTTCTGTTTGAGTAAATCAGTCATTCCTGATGCTTTTCCCTCGGTTTCTATTTCAACAAGGAGCTCTGAGACTTTGGTAAGTCCCACCATAGCAAAGTTGGGAGATATTTTGTGAACCTTCCTAATGAATTCCGCCTCGTTTCCTTCCTTTTCCAGTTGTTTCAAAAGCTCAATCTCACTGGCAATGCCATCAACAAAAATCTGAAAAATGATAGAAGCTCTTTCTACATCGTCCTCATACATCATGTAAAGATGCTCTCTGTCCAAAGAAGCTGAAAATTCAAAATCAGCCATTTTTTTCTCTTTCTCCTGCATTTTCTGATCCTTTAGGGCCTTGAGCAATTGCTCAGAAGTAAACGGTTTAGTCAAATGGTAGTTCATGCCTACTTCGAGGGCTCGGTTGCGCTCATCTACCAAAGCTGAAGCAGTCAACGCTATAATCGGAATTGTGCAATTTGGATTATTTTCCATGCTCCTAATCCGTATGGTTGTTTCATAACCATCCATTTTAGGCATCCGAATATCCATTAAAATATAATTATAAACATAATTTTCAACGAATTCGAGTGCTTCAACCCCATTATTAGCTATATCACAGGGAATTTCCCATTTAAAAAACAACCCCGAAAGGTATTGCTGATTCATTTCATTGTCTTCCACTATCAGCACCCTGCTAAGGTCGGGAGGAGAACTACTATCATGGCTTGGTTCCACAGCTAGTTCGGCTTCGCCCACCCTTAACTCAAGAGTCACCCGAAAAGTGGTTCCCTGACCTTCTTCACTTTCGAGTTGTATGGTGCCACCCATCATTTCCACCAGGTGTTTCACTATTGAAAGGCCAAGGCCGGTGCCACCATACTTAAGCTTGGTTTCCTTGTCGGCCTGTTTAAATGACTCAAAAACCATCGCTTGCTTGTCGGCCGATATGCCAATGCCTGTGTCCCACACAGAAAATTCCACTTTAACCGAGTCCCCTATTTTCTCCAGCACCTTAGCAGCGATAACGATGAAGCCTTTTTCAGTGAACTTGGCAGCATTACCCACCAGATTGATGAAAATCTGATTCAGGGCGGTAGGGTCGGCCAAAAGAGTCTCGGGAACATCAGGCGATATGTCGGTGAAGAAATTGATATCGCCCTTGCCCGCCTTCACCTCAAAGGTCTTCATGACCGATTCTGCCACGTCCCGGATGTTAACGGGCTCCTCGGCCAGCTCATACAGCCCCGCTTCTATTTTAGACAGGTCAAGGATACCGGATATCAATCCGAGCAATACTTCTGTCGAAAATTTGATTGTTTTGAGGTAGTCGCTTTGCCGCTGATCCAATGCCGTGTCTCCCAGCAGGTTCGACATCCCAACGATCGCATTGATTGGATTGCGGATCTCGTGGCTCATGTTAGCCAAAAACTGTTTTTCTGCCAGCATGGCCTTTTCGGCTTTGTTGCGGGCGATCCGAAGCTCTTCCTCCAGTCTCTTCCTGTCAGTGATGTCGTAGTGAATGCCCAGTGATCCCTGAATAACACCCTTTTCATCATAGAAAGGAGCTCCGCTAATCAGCACCCATATCCTCTCACCACTTTTATTCAGTATTTCTATCTCGTAAATATTGCCCTTGCCCTCAAGCCTTTCTGCGTCTTGCTTTTCGATAACCGCCAAGGATTCAGGAGGTACAAGCAGGTCGTTGGCTTTTTTACCGACGAGCTCCGCAGTGGTATAGCCAGTCATTTCGCAGAATCTCTGGTACGCTTTTATTATTCGCCCCTCCCGGTCTACCTCAAGCAGGCCCAGCTCCATGTTTTCAATGAGCCCCCTGTACTTTTCTTCGCTCAGCTTTAGTCGCTTTTCCTGGTTTTTATCTTCTGTAATATCCAAATAGTGCCACAGATGGCCCAGGTAGGTTTCGCCTTCAAAAATCGGGATGTAGTCACGGAGTAGTACAGTGCCGTCATTCATCAGCAGCTCTTCCCGGCTCACAGGTTGCTGCTTGTTCAGCAGTTGTTCTATGCGCTTGGTAAAAGCAGCGGGATTGGCAAACAAATGTTTAGTCTCTTCTGGAGAATCACTGTAGTCGGCACCAATCAGATCATCGGGCTGAGCAGAAATATTGAAAATGGAACAAAATTTCTCATTCACCAGCACAATTTTGCGGTGCTCATCTTCTACCAAAATGCCCGCATTGAGGCTACCGATTAGCGAGGTGAGCCTTAAACTTGCCTTCAGCAATTCCTGCTCCGAGTCTATTCGCTTCGTAACATCCCTTCCTACGGCGCTTACCTTGAGAAGCTTGCCGGAAGGATTGTAGAAATACTGTACATTTTGTTCTATCCAAATCCATTGGCCATTGATGCCGGCAACTGGCACCACACTGAAACTGCGTTTCTCCTTCTCAATTCTTTGCTGCTGGTAGAAAAACAGTACCTGTTTCTTGAATTTGTCAGGTACAAAATCGACAAATTTTCTCCCAATAATTTCGGATTTGTCGCTGAACCCCAAACTTTTGACCGCTACCGGGTTCACCAGCGTGATGATACCTTTTCCTGTTGTTTCGTAGATAAAGTCGCTGGCAGAATCAATAATTTGCCGATATCTCAGCTCACTTTCCTCTGCCTGTTTGGTTCTCTCCTCTATCTTCACCTCCAGGCTCTCGTTTAGTGCTATCAGCTCTTTGTTGGCACTATCAAGTTCCTTGGTTCTCGACACAAGCACAGCCTCAGCTTGCTTCCGCAAAGCAACTTCTCTCTCCAATTGCTTCCTTAAGTCTTCCAATTCGCCCATTCCAGCTGCCAGAGGTTTGTGGTGATCCGTGGATTAATCCAAAAAATACAACTTCTTCAGCTTTTTTGATAATAAGAAGGGAATATCATGCAATATGATTTTTGAAAGCAATCTCGCTTGTTATTTATTCACTAAAGGCAAAAACAAGTAGAACTGGAGGCTGGGCCTTGCTCTATGCGGCATTGCTACCCTGGGCCCGACTACACAAAACCCACCTCATATCATTTAAAAAGAATCACCACTTCAACGCAACCTGAAGACTGCTTGGCGCATCTAACCAACGAGGTCAAAACTAACTTACTATGCTTAAAAACTTTTTTAATGTCACCTTCAGAAGCATTCTGAAGCACAAATTCTACTCCTTCATCAACATTCTTGGGCTCTCTATTGGCATCACATGTTTTCTGATGATCACACTCTACGTGAAAGATGAGCTGAGCTACGACAAGCACCTACCAGCCATTGAAAGGCTCTACCGACTCGATTTCACGGGCACTATTGGCGGCAACACTTTCATCACTTCCCTTTCGAGCGTACCTGCGGCGCAAGCTCTCATGAACGACTACCCGGAGGTGGAATCGGCAGTCAGGATGCGGGAAAGAGGCAATGAAATGATCAAGCCCCAGGGCCAGATGCAAATCTTCAATGAGGAGAAAATACTGCTGGCTGACTCAAACTTCTTTGAGTTTTTTCAGCTTCCCCTGGTTGAAGGAGATCCAGCAACAGCACTGGCCGCCCCAAAAAAGGCAGCTATAAGCGAGTCGATAGCAAAAAAATATTTTGGTGATGAGCCTGCGGTTGGCAAAACCATAGAAGTGCAGGGCTGGGACAACTTTGAGGTTACAGCTGTGTACAAAGAAATGCCCAGTAATCAGCACTTTCATGCCGACGTGCTATTCTCAATTACCAGTACAAGCGAAGCTTTCAATACGCAGTGGATGGGCTTCAATTTTGTCACTTACCTCAAAATTAAACCTGAGAACACTGCTTCTGCCCTTGAAGCAAAATTCCCCGACATGATCGTCAAATACATTGGGCCTGAAATTCAAAAGTTCATGGGGCAGAGCATGGAAGAGTTTCACGAAACGGGCGGACAATTGGGCTATGCCTTATACCCGGTAAAGGACATTCACCTCAACTCCAGCAAGCTCGGCGAGTTTGAAGCAAACAGCGACGTTACGTATGTCTACTTGTTTTCGGTCATCGCCTTCTTCATTCTGCTGATTGCCTGTATCAATTTCATGAACCTGTCCACGGCACGCTCTGCAAACCGGGCCAAAGAGGTTGGCGTTCGAAAAGTGTTGGGCGCCCAGCGGCCCCTCATCGTCCGCCAGTTTCTGGCAGAGGCACTTATCCTGAGCTTCTTTTCATTTATGCTGGCCTACGGGTTATGCTTTCTGCTCCTGCCCTCGTTCAATACATTAGCCGAAAAGCAATTAGCCATCAGTGCCTTGCTTACACCAGGATTTATTATCACCATCTTAGGGTTGATCGTTGCCGTAGGCTTATTGGCTGGTAGCTACCCGGCCTTCTACCTCTCCGGCTTCAAGCCTGTAGAGGTGCTTAAAGGCAAGCTCAACCTCGGCATGAAGAGTGGGGCCATCCGTAGCATTCTGGTTGTCTTCCAGTTCACACTCTCCATTATCATGATAGTGGGCACCATGGTAATTTATGATCAATTGAATTTCATACGAAACAAAAAGCTTGGCTACCAGAAGGATCACCTGATCATTATCAACGACCCCTGGCTTTTGAAAGACAACCTCAACGCCTTCAAAACTGAAGCACTGCGAAATTCAGCTGTCGTTAGCGGCACACTCAGCAGCTTTCTGCCTGTTAATGGAAACAACAACAACAACCTCTACTTCAAAGGGAAAAACCCTCAAAATGAATCCCACATAGTCAGTGATTGGCGTGTGGATCAGGACTACGTGCCCACATTTGGGATTGAAATAAAGGTTGGGCGAAACTTCTCAAGGGAGTTTCCGAGTGACTCTTCTGCTATTGTAGTCAATGAGGCATTTGTCAAACAGTTTGGCCTTGAAAACCCGATCGGAGAATTGATTTCTACCCATGGCGACGACGATGACATTGTTTCTTACAAAATCATTGGCGTTATGGGCGACTTCCACTATGCGTCACTTAGGGAGAGCATTTATCCATTGATGATGAAGCTGGCCAGCAGCCGGGGAAATATCACTTTCAAAGTGGCTGGCGACAATATTGATCAAACCATCGCCAGCCTGAAGAGCACCTGGGAGCAGTTTGGCCCAGGGCAGCCTTTCAGCTACAACTTCATCGACCAGCAGTTTGAGGAAGTGCACAAGTCGGAAATGCGTATAGGCTCCATCTTTATGGTGTTTGCTTCGCTGGCTGTGTTTATTGCCTGCCTTGGGCTGTTTGGGCTTGCAGCTTTCACGTCAGAACAACGCAACAAAGAAATTGGCGTACGCAAGGTGCTTGGCGCCAGTGTTTCCAGCATTATGGGGCTGCTCTCCTGGGAGTTTGTGAAGCTGATTGGCATTTCCTTTGTCATAGCGGCGCCTACAGCCTACTTTGCTGTTGGCAAATGGCTCGACAACTTTGCTTACCGTACCGACCTCAGCCTGGTGACCATTTTCATTGCGGGCTTGCTATCGTTGGTAGTGGCCTGGCTCACCATGAGCTTTCAAACATGGCGGGCTGCCCGTGCCAACCCGGTAAACTCCCTCAGAAGCGAATAACATAAAAAAGAGGCCAGCCCAATTTACTTGCGCTGGCCTCTGCCTTTCAAAAAGGAATCTCTTCTTTACTCCCCTGCTTCTTTCTTAGGCAAAACGTTTGTGGTAATGCTGATCCTTTCGCTGCTATTGGTAGCGTTAGAAATAATGGTGATCACCTTGTTTTGCATACCCATTTTCCCAGCGCTGTTGAACGACACCTTCACTTCACCTTTTTCTCCCGGAGCGATTGGCTCTTTTGGCCAGCTAGGGGCTGTGCACCCGCACGTTGTCAGCACTCTCGACAGAATCAGAGGCTCAGTGCCCTTATTTGCAAAGGCAAATACATATTCCACCTTATCGCCTTGCGTAATGTCGCCAAAATCGTGAGTAGACTCTTCAAACTTAATTTCAGGGCCCTTCTTTTCTGTAGCCGCATCCTGAGCTTGTACAGCTACTGCCGATACCAGCATAAAAACTACTAACCAAGCAAACTTTCTCATATTCAATTATATTTTGTAAAACTCAATTTTAATACACAAACAACGATGTAGGTAACCAATAGTTCCATTTCTAATGCCAGAGAAGCGTTTTTATCCACCTACATTAACAAAAGTAAATAAATTTCTCAGAGCAAAGAAACTTAGCTGCTCTTCGACACAGCCTCCATTAGGCCCCGCATATACCCTATAGCATAAAGGTTGCCAAGAATGCCATACCCGGGATGATTGTTTTCCTCTCCTTCCATCGTCGGCACATGATCCGGCCTGATAGGCCCTTTGAAGCCGACATCATAGTAGGCCTTCATGGCTTCATACATATCTGTTTTGCCATTGTCGTGAAAGCTTTCTTCAAACTTCCATTTGTCGCCAATGATGTCACGGAAGTGCACAAAGTAGATGCGATCTCTTTTGCCAAAATACCTGATGGCCGACGGAATATCTTCCCCCATAGTGGCAAAGGTGCCCTGGCAGAAAGTGAGCCCGTTGCTTGGGCTTGAATGCATATCAAGCATACGTTTGAAGGCCTCCACTGAGGTCATGATCCTCGCAATACCCCGGATGTTGGGTATTGGCGGGTCATCAGGGTGCATGGCCATTTTAATACCTGCTTTTTCGGCTTCCGGCATAATTGCTTTCAGGAAGTAGTCGAGGTTATTCCACATTTTCTCCGCCGAAATTTCGCCGTACTCGGTGAGAGGCTGGTCTTTTACGTCTTCGTAGTTAAACGCAGTAACAAAAGCATCCCCTCGGCCCCTCTTGTCGACCTGGCTGCGGTGCCAGCTAATGACAGGCATCCAGTTGTAACACACAGTGTCGATGCCCGCTTTGGAGCTGCTTTTTAAGAACGTGATAAAATTGTCAAGCTCCTCGTCTCTCCCAGGCAGTCCCAATTTGGTTTTTTCAAGTGTTGGTGGCCCTTCCTATACCCGGAGCACCAATCCCTCTTTGGCAAATACATCCTTCAGCCCCTGGATAGTCTCATAGTCCCACGGCTTTTTGCCCGGCACCCCAGCCATACTGGGACTTACGGAGCAAACCGCTCCATCCACACCCATTTGGCGTTGCAAAGCCAATTTTTGCGGTTGCATACCGTAGAAATATGACATGCAAATTTGTAGCTCATCTTTCACTTGTGGATCCCGCCTGATGCCCTCACCAAATGCGTAACTGTTTCCCAGGCCGGAGAGCGCTGCCAGCGAGGCAGTGCCCTTTATAAACTGTCTCCTCGACTTTTCCATGTTCTCAAATATTAGGTGTTGCGAGTTGGTCTAACCTGCCAGGTAAGTTAACAAAAAGAGAAAACTTCAAAAGGTTAACTACTTATGAACGGTTCGCAGGTGAAGTGTGAAAACAGAACCCATACCAAACTCAGATTCGACAGTAATCTTCCCTTTGATCTTTTGTGCAGCTTCGCTGGCGATATAAAGCCCAAGTCCCGATCCTTTAGAGCTGGTAGTGCCTCGATAAAACATCTCAAAAATTCTTTTTAGTATCTCTGGCTTTATTCCCTCACCGTTGTCACTCACCATGATAGATACCTCGCTGCCTTTCTTTCGGGAGGTGATAGTAATTTTGGCCGAATGGTTCTCATTTTTCTTTCTATACGCAATGGCATTGCCAATCAGGTTGGCCAAAATCACCCGAACGCTTGTTTTATCATTGATGATCTCACCCACAGTAAGTGACGAGAAGTCAATCTCAACAGCATCGAATCCATCCATATAGCGAACGTCTTCAATGATATCGGCAATCAGTTCCTGCATATCTATGCGCTGGTAGTCTGCCTCCACTCGCTTGACATGCGAGAAATCGAGCACCTCCACAATAAATTGTTCTAGTTTCCTGACGCTGTCCTCAATCTTATTGAAATAAGTTCTATGCTCCGCCTGGTCCTGAGTGAGTGTACTGAGGCTAACCAGCCCTTTTATCGATTTAAGAGGTGCCGTGAGATCATGAGAAACACTGTAAACAAAGTGGTCCAGCTCCTTGTTGGTTGTCTTTAGTTCACTGTTGGCCCTTTCCAGCCGAATCACCTGATCGGTGATTTGCTCCCTGGCGAAATTTATGTCATCGATCACCCTGCCTGTTATCGCCGAAAACACATAGAGCAGGCTGGTGCCGAGGTAAATATTGATCAAAACAGGATCAATCGTGTACTCCCCCATCGCCTCTATCTCCCTGATGACAGGGATAATATAGGCAAGTATAAAGATGAAAGAGTTGGTGAGGACTGCCATTCCAAACCCAAAACGCAAAGCAAACCAAAGTGAAAAAACACCATACACAAACCAGTATTGATCCAGTCCGACAAAAAATGACATCATGAAGATTAAAAAGTAGATAGCAATTACCAGAAGTCTATCCTTACCAGGGATTTTAGGGCTGTAGTCGTTGAAATCAAAATGAATAGCGAGCAGGCCACGCCGCCCCATTACAGGTGTTAGAAAATATAGGATTGGAAGGCTTAGTCCAAAATTACACATAAACTCCCTCAGCCAGCCAAGTACAGCAGTGCTGGAAAACATCACAATCGGCACTTGGAACAACCAAAAGAATAGCACCTTCAGAAAAAGGAAGGAAATGAACAGGGGAATAATTATCCCCCACAACAAAAACAGGTTTAGGTTGTGCGTATCCGGTATCCAATACTTCCCATGATTCTTTACAGAAAAAAGGTACCATGAAAGGAAGACAAACGATGTTTCGGGCAGCGCAAACAAGGGACGGAAATACCAGGGATCCACGCCCCACAGGTACCCGCAAATGACCGCATTGACGTACACCATGGGAAGCACCCTAACCGGCCCCCACCAGTTGACAAGTATTATTCCTATTGCAGTTGGGAGGTAAATCAGAGCAGCCGTAGAAGAAATTCTGTATATCGACGACAGATAGCTGGCAGCAAAAAAGAAAATAAGAGGAGCCGCCCACGTCCACCAGGGCAAGATATTTCTCAGCTGAGTTTGGCTGACTTTGTTGTCAATTTTCACACAATGGCCCAGGTTGATTGCTAACTAATATACCGAAAAGATACTCTAATAACACACATAAGGAACCTCAAATAGGTTTAGGCTCCTTAGCCACCAAAAAATTTAGCGTCAAAGTTAACAAGAAAAACCTCATCGGTGGCACGTGTGACAGCCGTATACAACCACCTGACAAAATCCTGATTTATCATATCGTCCTTCACGTATCCCTGATCGACGAACACTGCTTGCCATTGGCCGCCCTGCGACTTGTGACAAGTAAGAGCGTAGGCAAACTTAACCTGAAGCGCATTCAGAAACGGATCCTTCTTTAAAGCCTCTGCCCTTTCCTTTTTATTGGCAAGGTCCTCATAGTCCTTCAGCACCTCCTCATACAACTTTTTATGATCCTCCGGGCCAATGGAGGGCGTTGGTGCATGCAACGACTCAAGCAAAACCTTTGCCTCAAACTTGCCTGCATCATAATCGATCATTCGCAGCTCGAGGTCGGCAAACCTAAAGCCATACGCCTCCTGAAAACTGATGATTTTCATGATTTCAACAAAGTCGCCATTGGCCAAAAATCCTCCCGGAGCATCCTCGGGGAAATAGAAATAATTGTTTCTGGTGGCAAGAAGTATGTCGCCCGCATTGATCTCGTCTTCCATAAAGTGGATTTGGCGCCTGATGTATTGATTGTACATCACTGCTGACTTATTTGATCGACAAATGATGATAGTATTTTCCTGGCCGAACTTGTCATATGCATACCTCAACCCCTCCTCCAGTTTCTCGGAGGTCATCCGGAAGATGTCTTTGAACGGCCTGGTTATGAACCTGGGAGTGTAATTCTCAGCCTTTATCAGCTCCCGAAGAGCGGTGGCGTTTTCCAAAATACCGGACGCCTTTTCTTGGCGAAGCACTTCAGTGAGTTCCACTTCCTTCACATCCACATGAAATTGACTGCGCAGGTAAGCGCTACTCATGGCCGGTGACTCAATTTGGCCGACTGGCGGGAGCTGCGCCACGTCACCTACCAAAATAAGCCTGTTCGTCTCCTTTTCAAAAACATACTCCATGAGATCCGCCAGCAGCCCATTTTGCCCAAAGTCGCTTTCGTTGGAGAGCATGGATGCTTCATCCACGATGAAGATGGTATCTTTTTGATAGTTTTTCTGTCGGCTGAATTTCAGGTTTTGGCTGCCCGGCTCCGAGGTTTGTTTGTAAATAACTTTGTGGATCGTGAATGCTGAGCGTTTAGCATAGCCGCTCATCACTTTTGCGGCCCGGCCGGTAGGTGCAAGCAGAGAATATTTCCGATTGAAAAGAGGTAGCACATTTACCAACTGGCTAACCAGGGTCGTCTTGCCTGTTCCGGCATAGCCTCTCAGCAGCAGAATCTGCGGGCCCGGCTTTTCATCGTTCAGCAGCTCATCCAGAAGGCCCATAAAGCCTCTCTGCCCGTTTGTGGGTGCAAACGGAAAACGGCGTTCGAGTACTTCGGAGGGTAAGGGCAAAATGAGAAGGTGGTTATCTGTAAACGTCGAATTTCCTCAATAGCCTGCTCAAATCAAACATTGAAATGAATTGCGTATACAAAATCCGGCAGGTGGGTGATGGAATTTTCCCTAAATTTGAAGATGGATGTTAGCCAGGAGGTAGAGCGCCTGTATGGGCACGAAGTAAGAACGAGGGTGTGCGGCATTTGCTTCAGGGAAGACAAGCTGCTGTTGATCAAGCACCTGGGCCTTACTTCAGCCGGATTTCTGTGGGCGCCACCTGGTGGTGGCGTGCAATACGGCACCAATCTTGAAACCAACCTCATTCGGGAATTCAAAGAAGAAACCGGCCTTTATATAGAAGTGGTTAGATTTCTTTTTGTCTATGAATATGTGGGCCCGCCCCTGCAAACAATAGAACTATTCTTCGAAGTTCGGCCCACAGGCGGAGACCTGAGCAGAGGCGTTGATCCTGAAATGTCTGATTCCCAGCAAATAATAGATGAGGTTCGTTTTGTATCTTTGAAGGAGCTGAACGATTTTGCGCCGGAAAGTCTCCATCACATGTTAAAGGGTGTTCACAGCAAGGAAGACCTACTTCGTAAAACAGGATTTTTTAAATTTGAAAAGAATTAATAAAATAGCGTTTTCTATTAAAATCATATAGTTTCGTAAACTAATAACTTAAGCACTCAAATAGTCAAAAGATGAATACCACCAAAATTCTATCCATTGTAATTCTAGTTATTGCTCTAGCTTTAGGATATTATCTTTTCAGCAGCATCAAAACTGACATTGATACCACTGAAAGAATTGCCAAAACTGAGGCGAGAGTTATTAACAAGCTTAAGATGATCCGTGAGGCTCAGGTAGCTTTCCAGAAAGTAAACGGAAAATACTCTGGCAATTGGGATGAATTACTTGCGTTCGTGGATACGGGTAGCTTCTACATCACAAACAAAACGGAGATCATTATTCCACTTGACTATGGTGCTGACAGTATTTATGTTGAGATTGACACAATAGGAACAGTTTTGGTGAAAGATTCAATTTTTAGCCCAAGCAAGTTTCCTAATTTCGACCTTGCTACGCTTCCTCTTATCCCCGGAACAGACGGAAAAAGGTTCGATATGTGGGCTGATAAGATTGACAAAGCAGGTGTGATGGTTGATGTAGTGGAAGTAAGAGACATAGCTCCGGTTGATCCGGCCAGAAAAGAATCCAACGAGATCACTAACCGCAAACCGCTTCGTTTCGGTTCGAGAACAAATATCACCACATCGGGAAACTGGGAATAATTGCCTTTGGAGACTCTCGTAGCCAACTACAAGCTTTTAAAAAAGGTCAAAGACGCCAAGTTTGAAGTCGATGACCTTCATCACTATGGCTTGTATCTTCAGATTGGCATCCGTGATTTCCAGTTTTGTGTAATCGACAACAGAGACAATCGATGTCTTCTTTATGAAGACTTTGCCTTTGAAAACGTGAAGACGGTCAATGCCCGTCTTCAAGTCGTTCAAGATCTTTTTGAGAATCATCACCTGCTCATGGCGGGCTTTTGGAGCACCATCAAGCTTTCGATCAAAAGCCACAAGTTTGCGCTGGTACCTCAGCCGGTATTCTCAAAGGAAGGGCTTGTCGACTACCTGTCGTTTAATACCCCGTTTAATCCCAGATACGAAGAAGTATATTTCTATAAGCACATTGGCACCGATGCTGTTAACGTGTTCTCTGCCGACAAGAAGCTGATAGATTGGGTCAGGGAGTTGTACAATCAAAAAGAAGTGATTGTTGTCCACCAGGGAAGCGCATTCATTGAGGGCATTCTGAAATACAACGACCACTCAGGAGAAAAGTCAATGTTTTGCCTGGTCGACAAAGGCATCCTTCACGTGGTAATCACTTCTGACAAAAAGCTACACTATTACAACCAGTTTGCCGTACGAAAAAGTGCTGACTATCTTAAATACATCATGCTTGTGTTTAAGGAAATGAAGCTGTCGCAAAAGAAAAGTAAAGTGCTATTCTGGGGTGGCTTAACCCCACAGTCTCCGCATATTCAGGAGCTCAAAAAGTATATCCGTGACATTTCGTTTGGAAGCCGTCCTTCCTATCTCTCTTTCAGCTTTGTGTTTGACGAGATTCCCGATCACAAAGGCTTCGATGTGTTCAATATTTTTCTTTGCGACTAATCTTGGCTAACTTTTAGCCAGAGACTTTTTGTATGCCAAATAAAACCGCTGTCTTTCCTGGTTCATTCGACCCCTTCACCCTGGGGCATTTTGACATTGTGGTTAGGAGCCTGAAGCTATTTGACGAAGTAATTATTGCCATTGGCCACAACAGTCAGAAAAAAAGGTATTTCCCGCTTGAGACTATGCTAAGCAAAATAGAAAGCGCCTTTGTGAAGTATCCGCAGGTAAAAATAGTGACCTACGACGAGCTGACTGCAGACCTCGCCAAAAGGCTGGGCGCTAAAGTACTACTCAGAGGACTCCGAAATACGACGGACTTTGAATATGAGAACAGTATTTCGCAGGTAAACAGGTACCTGAACGACGAAATAGAAACCATGTTTTTGATTACTTCCCCCAAGTACGCCCCCATTAGTTCCACCATTATCAGGGAAGTACATAAGTATGGTGGCGATGTAAAGGCTTTTCTGCCTTACGAGTTATAAGCTTCTCTTTTTACTTTATAAAATTCCCGGGCCACGTGCCTGATTGATCGGTAGGAGTTGTAAAGTGAGGCCCTTACATCTCTTATTTCCATCCACCTAAGCTCATCAATGTTTTCCTCTTTTTGCGGAGTCATCTGGCTATCATCTATGAGGTCCATACGGTACCAGTGGGTCTTTTTCAAGATGTACTTCTCGTTCATGATATAGGTATGGTAGGTAGCGCAAATCTTCTCGCCCAAAAGCACCTTCACCCTGCACTCTTCCTCCACCTCCCTCACGGCTGCCATTTCCGGCGTTTCCTTCTTCTCCAGTTTTCCTTTTGGGAAGTCCCATTTGCCAAGTCGGTGAATCAGCAAAATCTGATCTCCCTTCTCCACCACGCCACCCGCAGCCTCAACAATATTAAACTTTTCCTTCAGGTGATTGATGGTCGCCTTGCGCTTGCTCACTGCAAATGTAACTGCATCAAGGTCTTTCAACTTCTTTTTTGTCATCAACTGAAGAAGCTTATCTATATCTTCTTTCGAAGCATTGATAACAAGCACATCGTCCTGCAACTTTTTAGTATCAATGCCACCTCGCTTTCCGTCAACGATATGGTTGTATTGCTCAAAGTTTTGCACTTCATCGAGCTTTTTTATGGAGACAGGAATATCGTTGATGAAAATCTTCATGTTGCGATCTTAGAAGGGCCAATAATGTAAATTCTCTCCAATATGAAAAAGTTTTTTCTACGAATTCATTAAAAAAATCTACGAACCCAGACACGTTGAATTAACACTACGAGGTGGCTTTTAGCTATTTCTTATAAGGGTCAATATTTAACTTAGACCAGAAATGGCAATTTTATCGAGTATGGTTACTTTTGAAGCATGAACATTAAAATTGCAGACCCTTCCGTTGCCGCCGCCACCGCCAAACACTTGCTCAGCATTGGGGCAGTAAAGCTTAGCCCCGACAAGCCGTTCACCTGGGCTTCTGGTTGGAAGTCGCCTATTTACTGCGACAATAGGATGACACTATCTTACCCTGAAACAAGAAGTTTCATGAAAGAACAGTTAGTCAGTCTTATCAGGAAGGAATTTCCTGGTGTTGAGGGCATTGCAGGAGTGGCCACAGCAGGCATTCCCCAGGGAGCACTTTTGGCTGACAGCCTTGATTTGCCCTTTTGCTATGTGCGCTCCAAGCCGAAAGACCATGGCATGGAAAATCTCATTGAGGGAAGGATAGAGACTGGCCAGAAAGTAGTTGTTGTCGAGGACCTAGTCTCGACTGGCGGCAGCTCCCTGAAAGCCGTAGACGCCCTTAGAGGTGCCAAAGCCCAAGTGGTGGGGATGGCCGCTATATTTACCTACGGATTCCCTCAGGCAGAGCAAAACTTCGTCAGGGCCGAGGTAAACCTGGCTTGCCTGTGCGACTATGAGTCGCTGATTAAAGTAGCCAACGACAATGGCTATATCAACGCCTCCCATGTGGCATCGCTCGGAGCATGGAGAACTGACCCAGCCAACTGGAAAGCCTGAGCCAATGGACTATAGCCTAACCTCTTCCGACCTCATAGTTGGTGTTAAAACACTTGGTGCAGAGCTCTGTAGCATCAAAGGTGTTAGCAGTGGTGTAGAGTACGTCTGGCAGGCTAACCCAGCCGACTGGGGCAGGCACGCCCCTATTTTGTTTCCCATAGTGGGCAAGCTCAAAGGCGACAGCTATGAGTACAAAGGGAAAACATATCACTTACCACAGCATGGCTTTGCAAGAGACCAGCCGTTTACTTTGCTAGAATCAACCACATCAAAGCTGTTTTTCGGGCTGACGTCAAATGACAAGCTTAAGCTGGTGTATCCCTTCGACTTTTCATTGTCAGTAACGTATGAGCTCTCAGGAAACTCGCTCCGAATTTCCTACGCTGTAAAAAACCCAGGCACTGATCCCCTCCTCTATTCCGTTGGTGCCCATCCTGCATTTCGTATTCCTGTTCATCCCAAAGCCAACAGGTCGGACTACGAAATCATTTTTGAAAAAGAAGAGGCAGTGGCTGTACACCTAATCGACGGTGGACTGCTTTCTGGCAAAACCGAGCCCCTTTCCCTTGAGCAAAACAGGCTGGCCATCAGTGACTCACTCTTCGACAAAGATGCGCTTGTATTTAAGGGGCTTGCCTCAAAAAAATTGTCACTGGCAAAAGCCGGAGAGGCGCCGTTCTTAAATTTCTATTTCGACGCCCCTTACTTTGGCATCTGGTCTAAGTCAGGAACATCTCAATTCGTTTGCCTTGAGCCATGGAACGGCATTGCTGACAGCGTCAATCACAATCAGGCTTTAGAAAAAAAGGAGGGCATTCGCAGCCTGGCCTCTGGTGCAACGGAAACATTTGGCTTCGCTGTCGAAATCGCCGGGTAAAACTGTCTCCCGAATGACCAAGCAATCAGATTAGCGAACCGAACACAAACCCGGGAAGAGCAGCCACGTTCGAGCTTGTATATAAAAAAACATGAAGCTCTTTATATTCACTCTCCTTCTGTTTGTTTTTCAAATCGGTGTAGCTCAAGATGCAACTCAAAGGAAAAACAATTTCAACCTGACTAGAAATGGTGTTGCCCTATCCGGCTATGACCCGGTGAGCTACTTCAAAAGTCCAGAACCAAAAAAAGGCGAAGCGAAATGGTCGTATACCTACAAAGGGGTTACGTATTGGTTTAGCTCAGCTAGCAACCGCTCTGAGTTCGTTAATTCACCAGCGGCTTATGAACCGTCGTATGGCGGGTGGTGCGCCTATGCCCTGGGCACTTCCGGCGAAAAGGTAGAGGTAGATCCACTCACCTACAAAATCTACCAGGGCAAGCTGTTACTTTTCTACAACAGGCTTTTCACCAATACGCTCACTCTTTGGAACAAAGACGAGGACACATTCTTTACAACAGCAGAGAAAAACTGGCCCTCTATAATTAATCATTGATTTTCTAGCACATTATTTAGGTCAAAATGGTGTAAAGGCGCAACTCTCATTTTTTCCTCTACAAAATAGCGGTGGTCGTCGAAATAAACCGCACACAAAACCCTAATTCCTTAAGATTGTACATGACCGATGGAGATGGCTCCAGTATCCCGGTCGTATTCTTGAAAAAGCTATGGATGGGAACAGAGAATGTCTTACCAAAAATTGTCCTATGGCCTCTAGCTTTACATCATGAACCGCAGAATAGAGATTATCTACGTTGTTGACGATGACGACATCTATCAATACGCCGTCAAAAAGAAAATCCTGAAGCGTAAACTTTCTGCCGAGGTAAATACTTTCAAGAACGGGAAGGACGCCATCATGCATTTGGGCGAGGTAGTGAAGACCGGCGGCCCTTTGCCAGACGTTATCTTCCTTGACCTGAATATGCCCATTATGGATGGCTGGGATTTTTTAAACGAATATGCCCGACTTCGGCCTCTTGTTAATAAGAAAATTCTTCTTTACATCGTATCAAGTTCAATACAGGATTCAGACATTGACCGGGCAAGAAGCATGTATGGCGTGACGGACTATATTGTAAAACCTATTGACGACGAACGCCTGGACGATATTTTGATTCCAGCCTAGCAAATTATATTTTCGGGTATCGCTGATTTTCTCTTTACATAAAAGAGAGAAAAGAGAAAGAATGTTTATTTTTCATTGCTTTTGAAAAATTGATATTTCTAAGCTTACTGATCGACCCTAACTATGATACTGAGTTTTTTTCTCCTCATTGTCGGATTTTTTGTTTTAATAAAAGGAGCTGATTTACTGGTAACGGGTGCCTCATCGCTAGCCAAGAGATACAATGTTCCTGAGTTGGCTATCGGACTCACCATTGTCGCATTTGGCACCTCTGCTCCAGAAATGGTAGTCAACGGAGTCGCTTCTTACGAGGGCCATACGGATGTGGTGTTGGGCAACGTAGTTGGCAGCAACATCTTCAACACTTTTTTCATTCTGGGCATAGCCGGTGTAGTCTATCCTCTCTCGGTACAAAAGAGCACCGTTTTCAAAGAAATACCCTACTCTCTATTTGGGGGTTTACTCATTTTGTTTTTTGCCAACGACGTGCTCCTGAATCTGGGAGACCAGAATATCATCAGTGTGGTGGAAGGAGTCATTTTGTTTGTCTTTTTCCTGCTATTTCTGGTCTATGTCTTTTTCTCGATGAAGAAAGGTCAGGATTCATCAGGTGATGAACCGATCAAGGTCATTGCAATGCCAAAGACTATACTTTTTATGATTTTGGGGCTTATTGGCCTGACCATTGGCGGAAAGCTGGTTGTAAGCAACGCCATAGACATCGCCAGGTACCTTCAGGTGAGCGAGCAGCTGATTGGCCTCACCATTATGGCTGCGGGGACATCGCTGCCGGAGCTGGCCACCTCAGTGGTGGCAGCTACTCAAAAGAAAAGTGACCTGGCTGTCGGTAACATTGTTGGGTCGAACATCTTCAATATGTTTTTTGTGCTGTCTATCAGTTCTATGATCAACCCAATTCCGTATCCGACCATTTTCAATGTGGACATGATCACTTTTATGGCTGGCACTGTCATTCTGTTTATTGCTATGTTCACCGGCGAGAAGAAAATCCTGGATCGCTGGGAAGCCCTTATACTGCTGATGTTTTTCGTCTTTTACAACATGTACCTAGTGTACAGAGATCACCTGATTGGTGCTTAGGAGCTACTTGCCCGATCGCATAAGCATTTAATTCTGGTAATCCTGCCCATGGAACTGGCTCGTATTGAAGTAAACTGCGTCAGAAAAGAACAACATTTCCCTACAAGGTCAAAACAAGAGGATCAATCAGTTCAAAAATAAGATAACAGAGCGACCTTCCGGCCAATATTCCTGCACCAGCGCTAATGGAGGGCCGCATCTGCCAATCTTAATAATCAATTAGTTTCTCCAGAAAAGGTAAACTGAGTAAAGGACATAGGCTGCCAGAAAGATCGCCGCTTCAACCCTATCCAGTTTGTTCCTTTTGAAAGTGAACATGGCCAAAAGGAGAGCCACCGTTCCAAGCATCAAAACAAACATATCGGCATTCATAGTGGTATTGTAAGGTACCGGCCTGACAGTTCCGTTGATTCCCAAAATAAAAATGATGTTAAAAATATTTGAGCCAACCACATTCCCAATAGCGATGTCGGTATTTCGCCGGTAAGCGGCCATAGCTGACGTCGCCAATTCCGGCAAAGAGGTGCCTGCTGCGAGCACTGTAAGGCCGATCAATTTTTCGCTCATTGAAAATGCCCGGGCAATGTAGACGGCACTGTCTGTCACCAATTTCCCTCCTAACACGAGCGCCACAATACCTGAGACTACATAAACCACCGACAGCCATGTCGACAATGTTTTTGTTTCCGTTTTGTCGCTTTCAACATCTTGCTCAAGTTTGGCTGTTTTGAGAATGTAAAACATAAAAAGGCCGAACAAAAACAATAGAACTAACGCCTCCACCCGGCTCAAACTATTCTCCCGGGAGTCAAAAAACATTTCGTCATTTACCAGAAAATAAAGGATGAGTGCGCAGAACAAGGAAAATGGGATTTCGTATCTGACCGTTGTCCGTTGAACAGAAAGCGGGTAAATGAGCCCCGCTATCCCCAAAATGAATAACAGATTAAACAAATTGCTCCCGATAATATTACCGTAAATGGCATCATTCATGCCCCTCACAGAGGAGAAAAGATTGACGGTCAACTCAGGAGTCGAAGTGCCAAAAGCTACAACCGTAAGACCGATAACCAGATTTGAAATTTTAAAGCCCCTGGCAAGAGACGAAGCGCCGTTAACAAGATAGTCGGCACCCTTGATCAGCACAACGAAGCCAATGATCAGCAACGTGAAATTTAAAACCATGATATGATTGTTTAGCACTGCAAATGCAGCGTAGGTAAGAAAACTGACAGGTGGATGACTGGAGTAGCGGACAGGCAACTCCGTCTACTGGGCTATGGTGCCTTGGTCAGTGAGGAAATAAAGACACCCTTATCGACATAGACACGTGAGGCCTCTACTTGAAACAATGCAGTAAAGTACCCGTCGAGAGAAACCTTCGCCGCTTCATCTTCCTTTGACCACGTTCCCAGGAGAAATGAGGATTTTTGAATGGCATGCTGGCCTGTAGAGTAAGCCACAAAATTATAATCCACCGCTACCTTATAGTGCTCCCCTGCACTTCGGCTTGCATAATAAGAATGACTGAGAAATACAGGGAATATTATAACCTGCAAGAAGAAAAAAAGAAAGACAACTACTGAAGTAACCCGAAGAATGGTCTTCATATTATCAAAATAGTGAACCAAATGTACTTGGAAATGCCCGATAATTTTGTCGCCACAAGAATATTTATTTCAATGAGTATATTAAATGAATGAACATTCATTTATATTTGCGATGTATGAGAATCAGGGACGAGGCCAAAGAAAAGTTGATACGTGAAAAGGCCCTTGAAATGATCGCTAAGCAGGGCTTTGAGGGCTTAAGTATGCAAAAACTGGCCAAAGCGGCAGGCGTGTCACCTGCCACGATCTACATCTATTTCAAAGACAGGGACGACCTCATCCTGCAACTTTGTAAAGAGGAAGGCACAAAAATGATTGAAGCCACCTTCGATGGTTTTGACCCTGAGATGCATTTCGAAGAAGGCCTGAGCATTCAGTGGAAGAACAGGTACCGCTACTGGCTCGAAAACCCAATGAGTGGGCAGTTTCTGGAGCAAGTGAAGCATTCTCCGCCTTATGAAGCATTTTTTGGTCAGGATAAGGTGTTTCCGAGACTAATGGGGCATTTCATGGCCAATGCCGTCGCCCGAAAAGAAGTGATTCCGTTGCCAGCTGAAGTGTTTTGGTCCGTTGCATTTGCTCCCCTCTACCAGCTCATCAAATTTCACCTGGCTGGAAAAGGGTTGGGCAACAGAGGCCCATTTCTTCTCGATGAATCAAAACTTGAGATGGCGCTGGCTTTGGTGTTAAAATCGCTTAAACCATAAAAAGAAAACAATTTAAAGTAATTCTTAGGTACAATCGTCTACCATTCAGAGGACTAATTTTTTGCTATGAATTCTACCGTTACCAACGAGGTTCTTGTTTTTAAAACCAACATCCGCTACAAAAAAGATGTGAACAAGGTTTCACCTTTACTGGAATCGGACAGTAGAGTCATGGAGTGGAATGTGGATCAAATGGATGTAGACAATGTGCTAAGGATTGCTTCGGATGAACTCCATCCAACAGAAGTAATAACCATGATCCAAACAGCCGGGTATTTTTGCGAGGAGCTGCCCGACTGATTCAAACTCCAATATTGAATGACAAAAGACTCATCTCCCATAAAAAAGGTATTTACCCGGTACGAAACCTTTATCATTGCCATACTGGCAATTATTCAATTTACCGTCATCCTTGACTTTATGGTATTGTCTCCATTGGGAGCCATGCTGCTTGTGGAGCTTGATATCACCACCTCTCAGTTTGGGCTTGTGGTGTCGGCCTATGCTTTCAGTGCCGGGATCTCAGGTTTACTGGCCGCTGGTTTTGCTGACAAGTTCGACAGAAAGAAGTTGCTGCTTTTCTTTTACTCCGGCTTTACTATTGGTACGTTGCTCTGCGGTGTGGCACCTAACTATCATTTTCTTCTTGCCGCCAGAATCGTCACAGGCATTTTCGGGGGTGTGCTCGGTTCAGTAGTTTTTGCCATCATCACCGATCTTTTCAAGCTAGAAGTAAGAGGACGTGTGATGGGTTTTGTGCAAATGGCATTTGCCAGCAGCCAGGTACTCGGACTGCCAGTAGGCCTGTATGTAGCCAACCTTTGGGGTTGGCACTCACCATTCATCCTGATTGTAGGTTTAGCGGTTGGCACGGCCACTGTCATCATCTTTTTCATGAAACCTATTGATGAGCATTTGAAGCTCCAAACACCTGGGAACCCATTCAAAAAACTTTATAAAACAGTTTCCCAGCCCATCTACCTGAAAGCATTCGGCGCAACAGCACTGCTAGCGACTGGAGGTTTTATGCTCATGCCGTTTGGTAGTACATTTGGCGTTAACAATCTGGGCATCACACTCGAGCAGCTTCCGTTGGTATACATGCTTACAGGCATCAGCACCATCATGGTAGGGCCACTGGCCGGGAAGCTGAGCGACCTTTATGGTAAGTACAAAATATTCACCATTGGTACTTTCATAGGAATTGCCACGATCCTGATCTATTGCAACCTTGGCATCACCCCTCTTTGGGTTGTGATCATCATCAACATCGTCATTTTCATCGGCATCACCGCCAGAATGATCTCGGCTTCTGCTTTGATGACCGCCGTTCCTGAGCCAAAGGAGCGTGGCGCTTTCATGGGGGTAAATTCTTCTATTCAGCAAATATCCGGAGGTTTTGCCTCTGCACTGGCTGGCATTATCGTTATTCAAACGCCAGCAGGGCCACTTGAGCGATACGACTTGCTTGGCTATGTGGTTACCGGCACTATGCTTGTTACGATTTTGATGATGAGCGTGATCAACAAGATTGTGAAGGAGAAGGTGAAGCAGGAAATGCAACCAGCCTAGCACTCAAATCAACTCGATCTTCCACAAGGTTTACCGCCACCAATTCCCTAATTTGGTGTAAACCAATACTGAAATTATGGAAAGAATAGTGGTAGTTTGCTATCGACCTAAGCCTGGCAAGGACAAAATCCTTGAAAAGCTGGTGAAAAACCATGTGCCCGCTTTGAAGCGAGAAGGCCTGGTGAGTGACAGGCTTCCGGTGACTATGAAATCAAAAGACGGAACTGTTGTTGAGGTCTTTGGTTGGAAGTCGGCCGAGGCCATACAAGCCGCCCATTCCAATCCGGTTGTGCAAGAGATGTGGAAAGAATTTCAGGAAGCTTGTGACTATGAAATACCTGTGAACATAGAAGAGTTTAACGGCATATTTTCTGAGTTCAGCCCCCTTTAGTCAAACAATTTGGAGCGAGTTGTGTACAAAAGAGCTTACGCATGCTCAATCACTCCCATCCCAAACAGAGCAAAATCGTATTTGACTGGATCGTTGGGATCCATTTGCCGCAGGTTGTGAGTGAGCTCCAAAGCTGTTTGCCAATCGGTTTGTTTACGGGTGATCAACCCAAAGCTTCTGGCCACTCTGTCCACGTGCAAGTCGCACGGACAAACAAGCTGCGAGGGCCTGATGGTTTCCCACAAGCCAAAATCAACTCCCCGGTCGTCCTTTCTTACCATCCAGCGCAGAAACATGTTGATGCGCTTGCAGGCGCTTTTCCTTTTTGGCGTCGCAATGTGTTTCCTGGTACGCTTTGGAAAGTCGGGAAGGCTGAAGAACAAATCATGAAAACCGGTCAACCCATTTTCAACCGTCTCATCACCAGGTTTCATAGAATTTGAGAAAGCACTCTCAAGGCTATCGTGGGTGGTATAGTGTTCACGAAAGAACTGAATAAAGTAAAGCAAATCGGTTGTGTTGAACGTGCGGTGCTTGAACTTTAGCAAGGTCTTCAGGTCGTCGTCGCTGTGATGCATGATGAATTGATGGGGTGCATTATCCATCAGGCTAAATAGCTCCCTGCACTTGTTGATGATGGTGATTCGCTGTCCCCAGGCCAAAGTAGCAGCGAAGAATCCCGTGATCTCAATATCCTGTTTAGATGTGAAGCCATGCGGAATACAAATCGGGTCTTTTTCTATGAAGAAAGGCCGGTTGTACTCATCCACCTTTTGATCGAGCAGCGTTTTAAGTTCTTGGTTGATCATCCGTTGCCTTGTGTCTTAGGGCACGTATGACACTTCAACAGGTACTTTTGGATCAACTGATTCAAGCCTTTGAAAAGCTTTTTCCGAAAGCCTGATTAGCACCTTGTTGTTCGTTCCAGTATCAGGAAGTTTGCCCACTACCCTTACATAAATAGATCTGCCGTTCATTCTGTTCTTCACTTCCAGAATGGCACCAATGGGAGCAGTACGATGCAGCGCTAAAAACTTCCTTGTTTCAGGTGAGTTTTCAATCACCATAGCAAAGCCCTCTTCTACCACTTTTTCGTAGCCCGCCACCGAGGCCGTATCTCTGGTATAGCCTTGCTTGTTGATCTGCTTGAGCGAACCATTGCTGGCCTCGCTTACCACAAGTTCCTTTTTCTTCTCTCTCGTCGGTGTTTCTTCCACAACCGCCACAGGTGCCTTAACAGTTGCCGGCTTCCCAATGGCCAGCTCCTGCCCCACCGACAGGCTGTTGCCCTTGAGGTCGTTCCATTCTTTGATATCGTCTACAGACACATCGTATTTCTGCGAAATACTAAAGAGTGTTTCGGAAGGTGCTACGGTGTGATAGGTCAGCTGAGGATTTTTGGTGGCAACAGGCTCCGGCTTAACAGGGGCTGTCTGCTCTACCGGCTTTTGGCCTTTCTTTACCACCAGCTGCTGTCCGGTACTTAGCTCGTTGCTTGTCAGGTTATTCAGCCGTTTGATTTCATCCACACTCACGTCATATTGCCTCGAAATAGCATACAGTGTCTGACCTGCTTCAACGGTGTGATAAAGCTGTGCCGAAGCTGAGTTTTGGTTCATACTTTTTGGGACGTCTCCCTTCCAGGGGATAGCGATTTCCTGGCCTATAGCAACACTATTGCCGCTAAGGTTGTTGGTTTTGGAAATTTCTTCCACGCTCGATTGGTATCGCCTCGAAATAGCGTATAGTGTTTCTCCCTGTCCAACCCTATGAATAACAAACTGCTTACCCTCTCTTTTTTCCAGGCGCACAGAGTCCATCTCCGCTCCAAATGAGAGGTTGGTGATCATGGTCAATAAAAAGACAGCCTTAAGCACCCTCAAATAATTCATAAACAATAAGTTGCGTTTTGTTTGACACAAATATCAATCTATTCTTCAGTACAAAGAAAGTATCAGCCGCAAATGCATCCAATCCAGTGCCAATTTTTTCTTCGATCACAATATTCCCTTCAGAATCAATCACGGATAGCACATTTGCATAAGAGCTTCCCTCTGAATAAAACCAGGAAATAACGATCAGGTCTTCTACTTCCAGGTAGTCACAAGCACCAACGGCTTTCACATTGAAGTAATTGGCAATGAACGACTTAATAGTTTCCAAATGTGGTGACTCACTATCGTAGTGCGTTGGGTATTTGGCTTTTATCGATTGCTCTTGCACATTAGATTTGTCTACCAAATCGGTCGCAAGCTCGTGCCCGGAATTAATTTCGTAGTGCTTCACAATACTTTCACTTTCACCATGCTCTTTACCAGACACTGACAGGCTATTCAATTGTAGCAGTTGAAAATTTTGCAGCCACCATTGTACCTCCATAGATTCTATGTTGATCGCTAAAAGTCCCTGCTTCTCCGGTTGCTGGCTATCATGGTACTGTTTTATCAACAACAGGTTGTCTTTTATCGTTACAATACTCATCCACCATTCTTCCTCGAATGCATAACGATCAAACACCAGAGTTTGTGTATGAAGATTCAGCAAAGAAAAGCTCACAGACGCCTCCTTCAGGTCACGTAGCTCCAGGGCCAGCAATCCTTTTTCCGGTTCAAGCGCCATTTGCCAGATGGGGTGCTCAAAATCATGGATAAAAATGGGTGATAAGCGTTCCGACACTTCTATTTGATTAACTTTACGTAAAACTATAGGTAATATGAACCTATTGAAATTGATGAACAAAAAAAGCGTATTTATCCTCCTGATGGCTTTGCCTTTTTTGGGGCTTGCCCAGCAAAAGCAAACCAAGGTATTAAGAGTGCTATTGGCTGCAGAAATTGACCCACGCACCAACCGGCTGATGGAGCTTGCGCTCAATCAGGCCACCGAAGACTCAGTTGACTATGTGGTGATTGAAATGGATACCTACGGAGGTGCGCTTACCGATGCTGATGAGATCAGAACAATGGTGCTTGATTTCGAGAAGCCCGTTTATGTTTACATCAACAAAGATGCGGCTTCTGCCGGTGCATTGATTTCTATTGCCTGCGACAGTATCTATATGGCCAAAGCCGCCAGCATTGGTGCGGCAACGGTTGTGACTTCGGATGGTGCCGCCGCCCCCGATAAGTACCAAAGCTATATGCGCTCCATCATGCGGTCTACCGCTGAAGCCAACGGCCGTGACCCACGGATAGCTGAGGCCATGGTAGACGAAACGCTGGAGTTTGACAGTATCACGCAGGCAGGCAAGGTGCTAACATTTTCAACCAGCGAGGCCATAAAAAATGGCTACTGCGAAGCCCAGGTAAGCAGCATTGATGAAATAATGGAACGCTCGGGGGTAACCGATTACGAACTCATCGATTTCAAACTGAATGCTACTGATAAGATCATCGCCCTGTTTCTCAACCCCTTTATTTCAGGCATCCTCATACTGATCATTATCGGTGGTATCTATTTCGAGTTACAAACCCCTGGCGTTGGATTTCCGATTATAGCGGCCATTATTGCGGCTACGCTCTATTTTGTGCCCTACTACCTCAATGGCCTGGCGGAAAACTGGGAAATTATTATGTTTTTCATAGGTGTGCTGCTGATTGCAGCCGAAATCTTCGTCATACCCGGCTTCGGGGTAGCAGGTGTGGCTGGTATCGTCTTCACCCTGGGTGCCCTTATTTTGGTGATGGTCAACAACGACAACCTTGATTTCTCTTTCGTTGAATTAGACAGCCTCCTTATTGCTTCCGTCACAGCCATTATAGGCATCATGGGAAGTATTGTCCTCATGTTTTTTGGTGGAGCCCGGCTCAGTCAGTCGAAAGTATTCAACAGAGTGGCCCTGGGAACCAGCATGGACAGAAGTGCTGGCTACACCTCCAGCTTTATGAAAGAGCCGATGGTAGGCAAAACCGGAGAGGCCCACACCATTCTAAGACCCAGCGGCAAGGTATTGATCGACGGCGATGTGTTCGACGCTTTTACCCGGGGCAACTACATCGACAAGGGTGCCAGGATTGTTGTTATATCCGACGAAGGAACTTCACTGAAAGTTAAAGAGGTTGAATAGTTTTATCGATAGCTTCAAAAACCTACTCTATGCCTAACATTCTCGGTGTAATCCCAGCCCGTTATGCTTCCACCCGGTTTCCAGGCAAGCCTTTGATCGACCTGGCTGGTAAGTCGATGATCCAAAGGGTGTATGAGCAAGCCTGCAAAGCGAAGCTCCTTAGTCGGGTGGTAGTGGCAACGGACGATGAAAGAATTTTGCTGCACCTCCAAAACCTGGGGCTTGAGGTGGTTATGACCTCGACGAATCATACCAACGGCACTGAAAGGTGCCTGGAAGCGTTGCAACTAACTGAAGGTGACTTTGAGTATGTGATCAATATACAAGGGGACGAGCCCTTTATCAATCCGCAACAGATTAATACATTGGCAGGTATTCTGAATGGAAAAGTGCAGCTAGGAACGCTCATCAAAAGAATAACCGATCCAGCCGTGCTCGATTCTCCAAATATTGTTAAGGTGGTGTTTAACAGAAAAATGGAGGCACTGCTTTTCAGCAGATCGTGCATTCCGCACTTGCGGGGGGTTAGTAACCAAGACCGGTTGTCGCAATTCACTTTTTACAAACACATTGGTATTTATGCCTACCGTGTCGATGCCCTTGCGGCCATCACTCACCTGCAGCCCTCCCCTCTCGAAAAAGCGGAGTCGCTGGAGCAGTTGCGCTGGCTGGAAAACGGCTACAAAATAAAGGTGGTGGAAACCGAACTGGAAACGCTGGGAATAGATGCCCCAGAGGATGTGGAGAAAGCTTTGAAACATTATAATGTTTAACCAAATCAAGTCAACGATGGGAACCCTCGTGGTTGCAGTTTCAACACCCAGTACCTAATTTAGTTACCGACCAACCGACCCAGCATGCGACGGAGACGTAAGCAAAACGCCTGTTTGAACTGCGGCTATCCGCTCAATAGTGAGATTTACAATTACTGCCCGTCCTGCGGACAAGAAAACACCAATATCAATATCTCTTTTGGTCAGCTTCTCTACGATTTTTTTAACAATGCCTTCTCCTTCGATAGCCGGTTCACCAACTCCCTGATTCCTTTTTTCTTTAAACCTGGCTGGCTTACACTCCGGTTTAACGAGGGCAAAAGAGCTTCCTATGCGAATCCGGTCAGGCTTTATCTTGTCATCAGCCTTTTCTACTTCTTTGTCCTCAACATGGTGGGCAAAAAGATAACACGGGACATAGAGACAAAGATGGCCCAGCAGGAAGCAGCAAACCCGAACCTAAATTTCTCTTTTGGCCCCACCTTGCTAACCGGCACCGACAGCCTGCACGTGATGGATAGCCTGAAAGCTGAACTTGCCCAGCTAAACGAGGAAGAGCTTGACTCAAACACCAGGGAGGCCATCAAATTTCTGGGGACAGAAAAATCGTTCGATCC
>TARA_R110001606_G_scaffold130187_4_pt1 | contig 60822 bp, 50 predicted proteins | sample TARA_R110001606 | Tara Oceans TARA_R110001606 (sample SAMEA4398315) | marine metagenome | biome: Polar Biome; feature: [SRF] surface water layer (ENVO:00010504); material: water (ENVO:00002006), including particulate matter (ENVO:01000060) such as... | depth 5 m
GAATTGGGCAAACGAAGAATAATTCAGGATGCAGTATTCAGTGGCAGTTTTTCAGTCAATGTCAGTTCGAGTGATTTCGCTTTTTTGCGAAATTGTATCGAGAACAACAATTAAACAAACAAACGTTTCAACGATTAAATAATAAGAATATGAACGTACCAACAATGGCAGATATGATGGCGCAAGGAAAACAACCAGAGGTGTTGTTTTGGGTTGGCGCAGCAGGAAGTTATGATGATAGAGCAAAAAAAATATCACGAGCTTTTGTAAAAATATTACATCAAGCAAATGTAGATTTTGCCGTTTTAGGAACAGAAGAATCATCTACTGGTGATGCTGCAAAAAGAGCAGGAAATGAGTTTCTATTTCAAATGCAGGCAATGATGAACATTGAAGTGTTAAATGGTTATGAGGTAAAGAAAATTGTTACTTGCGATCCTCATTCATTCAATACTTTAAAAAATGAATATCCAAGTTTAGGAGGGAAATATGAAGTTTTTCATCATACACAATTCATTCAAAATTTAATTTCAGAAGGACGATTAAAAATTAACGATAGTAGTATTTTAAAAGGAAAAAGAGTAACCTTTCACGACCCTTGCTATTTAGGAAGAGCCAACGATGTGTATGAATCTCCAAGAGATTTAATAAAAAGATTAGGTGTTAATTTAACAGAAATGAAACGCCACAAATCTACTGCTTTATGCTGTGGTGCTGGAGGTGCACAAATGTTTAAAGATGCAGAAAAAGGTGATAAAGAAATTAATGTTTTAAGAACAGAAGATGCTTTAGAAACCAAACCTCAAATTATTGCTACGGGTTGTCCTTATTGCAATACAATGATGACAGACGGAATTAAATTTAAAGAAAAAGAAGCTGAAGTTGTTGTAAAAGATATAGCAGAATTAATAGCGGAAGCGAACAATTTATGATACAAAAAAAATGCCATCTGTAAAAAAAGAACATTTAGAACATGTTTTTTCTGAGTTAAATGATTTAAAATCAGAAAAAAAAGAACTGCAAGATAAAATTGTAAGTGTAAATTTAGAGTTGGATGCTTTAAAAGTAGAAAACGATTTACTACAATCAAAATTTGTTAATGAAACATCAGAAATTGATGTTTTAAGAGAAGAAAAAGAGCATTTTCGATCAAAATTGTTCGAAGTAAGTTCTCAAATAAATGATTTTAAAGTAGAAAAAGCAGATTTGCAATCTAAATTTGTTAGTTTAACATCGAATGTAGATACTTTAAAAGAAGAAAAAGAGCATTTGCAATTTGAACTGATCAAAATAGAATCAGAGGCTAAAACTTTAATTGGAGAAAATAAACAGTTAGAATCTAGAATTGTAAACTTAAATTCAGAGTTAAATGTTTTAAAAGATGAAAAAAATCTGTTAAAATCTATTTATGCAGATTCTGAGTTAAAAATTGGTACTTTAGAAAAAAAAGCTAAAATAAATAAAACGATACTTCCTGTTTTTATTTTTGTTCTCGCAGTAGTATCATTTTTATTCTATTTAAATAATGCAAAATCGAAATCAGAATTAAACACCTTGAAACAAACTAATTTAGTTTTGTTAGATAGCATTCAAAATATAAATTTACAGCCTATTCCACCTTTGCCTATACTTGTAAATGAGAAGCCAAAAGTTCTTTACACTTTACAATTAGGTGTTTTTAAAAATGTTGATGTTGATTTTAGTACTGTAGAAAATTTAAACTTTAAAGAAATAAAAACAGATCAAGGAAACCTTTATCAGCTAGGTTCTTTTACAACTTATAAGTTTGCTACTGTGTTTAAAAATGAAATTAAAAAGATGGGCTTAAAAGATGTTTTTTTAGTTCCGTATAATGAAAACGACGAACGAATTTCTATTAAAGAAGCCTTAATTTTAAGCAACGAAACAGAATTTATTGTTGAATAGCAATTCGTAATTATTTAAAATTTAGTACTATTAGTATCAAATTTCTTGTAGTTGAAAAAAGAACAATAAAGGAATAATTAAATTATATATGTTTATAAATAATCCTATTTCAGTTTTTCCAGATATCACAGAAATACTATTTAATTCTATACATAAAAACTATTTAAAAGTTATTTTATTGAATGTTTTGTTGATTTTTACTGCTATTTTAATAGGTCTTATTACTGCAGATTATTTTAATTTATTTGAAGAGATAAAGAGTTATGTGTATCTTTTTTACATCGTTTTTACGCTTGTTTTTAGTCTTGTAAATCTTTTCATGTATATAGGATTTAAAAAAAGAAAGTATGCAGTTAGAGAAAAAGACATTTCTTACAAGAGCGGTGTTTTTATACGAAAGTTAACAACGGTTCCGTTTTCTAGAATTCAACATATAGAAGTTGATGAAGGTCTTTTTTCGAGATTTTTTAAACTAGCTTCATTAAGTGTTTTTACAGCAGGAGACAGTAGTGATGATTTAGTAATTAAAGGAATTGCAAAAGAAACTGCCTTGGAAATCAAGGAATTTATCAGCTCAAAAATTAATGAATAACTCTTTTGATTTCTCTAATTTTTCAAGACAATCTTCAAAAGGGATTTTAGTCCTCTATTTAAATTTTATTTATAAATTTATAAAAGTAACCTGGATTTTATTATTTTTTGCTGTCAAAGATTTTAATAAAATATCTAGCATTAAACTCACTTATATATATATAGGTATCGCAGTTGTTTTGATTTTTTTACTGGTTAGAGCTTATTTAATTTATAAAAACTTTCAATTTAAAGTAGTTAATGATCATTTTATATTAAAACAAGGAATTCTTAAAAAAACGAATACTTCTGTTCCTTTTTATAGGATTCAAAATATCAATTTTAAGCAAAATATTATTCAACAAATTATTGGTGTTTTTGAGGTTAGCATAGAAACTGCTGGCTCTAAAGATACCGAAATAGCCATTAAAGCCTTGCCTCTATCCACAGCAGAGGCTTTAAAAGAAATTGTTTCAAAAAATGCTTCTTTTGATGCAAAAATAAATGTGGAAACTGATAAAAAGCCACTTGTAAAAATTGGATTTAAAGAACTTTTTAAGGTAAGTCTTACAGAAAATCATCTTCAAAATTTATTGCTGTTTTTAGCACTTATTATTGGTTTTTTTCAGCAAATAGAACAAGTTGTTGAGACTTTAGGAAGAACAGATTTGTTAGATGGATTTATCGCAGAAAGTAAAGATGCGCTTTCTGCAAGTTTTTTTCTGATAACTATTTTGTTGATTTTTTTAACAGTGATAGCTTTGATGAGTTCTTTTGTTAAAATATTTTTAGTTCATTTTAATTTAACGGCCTATTTAAAGGAGGACGCTTTTGAAATTCATCAAGGTTTATTTACAAAAAAATCAATTATACTAAAGAAAAATAAAGTTCAAAATATTACAATTTCTACAAATCCTTTAAAACGATTAATTGGCATTTCTTTTATCACTTTTAAACAAGCCGTGAGTGGCGAATTAAATGAAAAGAAAGATAAATTAATACGCATTGTAGGATGCAAAAATGAGCAAGTTGAAATTATAAAAACAAGTTTGTTTGATGTAACTGAGCTTGAAAATGGAGAAAAAGAATATCCTGAAAATTATTATAAAAGAAGAATACTTATCTTCGTTTTTCTATTTCTAATTATTTGTTATGCTATAATTTATGGGTTTTTTAATCATTTTGAAATTTTTTATTCTACCATTTTAGTTTTTCCTGTTTCGTTTTATTTGAATTTAAAAAAAGTAAAGAAACGTTTTTATAAAATTACAGATGAAATGCTAATAGTTGGCAGCGGATTATTAGAAACACACTTAACGTATTTAGAAATTTTTAAAGTTCAGAATATTAAAATGAAACAAAATATTTTTCAAAAAAGAAGTAATGTTGCAGATTTAATTTTACAAACCGCTTCTGGAAAAATTAATATTCCGTGTATTCGTTTTGAGGATGCAATTAAAATTTATAATCATACTTTATATAAAGTAGAAACTAGCGAGACATCATGGATGTAAAAAGTTTTATAAAAGCAGCACGTTTAAGAACATTGCCTTTATCAATATCAGGAATTATTGTGGGAAGTATTTTAGGTTCTCATGATTCTTTTTTACCTATTTATGAAAAATATTTTAACACAACAATTTGTGTTTCTGAAACTTCTATTTTACAATCTCCAATTTTCTGGCTAGCAATTCTAACTACAATCGGTTTTCAAGTATTATCAAACTTTGCAAACGATTATGGAGACGGAATTAAAGGTTCTGATAAAAATAGAACAGGAGAAGCAAGAATGGTTTCTTCAGGATCAATTACGCCTAAGCAAATGAAATCAGCAATGAAAATTACTACAATTGTCACTTTGATAATTGCTTTGTTATTGATCTATGTTGCTTTTGGAAGTGATAATTTTGGATATTCTATCTTTTTTTTAGGATTAGGAATCGCCTCAATTGCAGCGGCAATTAAATATACAGTTGGCAATTCTGCTTATGGTTACAGTGGTTTTGGGGATGTTTTTGTATTTATTTTCTTCGGATTAGTAAGTGTTGTTGGATCTTATTTTTTATATACAAAGCATATCGATTTTAAAATATTTTTACCAGCAATTTCAATCGGATTGTTAAGTACGGCGGTTTTAAATTTAAATAATTTAAGGGATGAAATAGAAGATAAAAAGAACAATAAAAATACCTTAGTCGTTAAATTAGGAAATAAAAAAGCTAAAAAATATCATTATTTTTTAATTTTTGGCGCATTAGTTACAGCCTTAATGTATGTTTTTTTAGACATTCAATCTATATACGAGCTTATTTTTTTAGTAGCTTTTATTCCGTTAATTAAAAATGTAAAAACAGTAGCACAAAATACTATTCCCGCAGAATTAGATGGCGAACTTAAAAAAGTTGCATTAAGTACTTTTTTGTTCGCAGTTCTTTTTGCAATTGGTCAAGTTTTGTAATTTAGAAAAAATTAAATTTAAGTTTATGAATATTCAATTTTTAGGTCATTCTTGCTTTTCTATAGAAATAAATGAAATCACTATTTTAATAGATCCTTTTATCACAGGCAACTCACTGGCATCGCACATAGATATTTCGAAGTTAAAAGCAGATTTTATTTTGCTTACACATGCGCATCAAGATCATGTTTTAGATGCGGAAGAAATTGCAGAAAGAACAAAATCAGTGATTATTTCTAATTATGAAATAGCTATGTATTATGGGGCAAAAGGTTTAAATGTGCAGCCATTAAATCATGGAGGCACTTTTAAAAACACTAATTTTTCTGCTAAATATGTAAATGCAATTCATACTTCTTCTTTTGCCGATGGAACTTATGGCGGGCAACCAGGTGGTTTTGTAATTTCATCAAAAGATACATCTATTTATGTTGCTGGAGATACTGCCGTAACTTTTGATATGAAACTTATTCCTATGTCAACAAAATTAAATGCAGCTATTTTTCCTATTGGAGATACTTTTACAATGGGAATAGAAGATGCTCTTATTGCAAGCGATTTGGTTGCATGTAATAAAATAATTGGCTGTCATTTTAATACGTTTCCTCCAATAGAAATTAACATAAATGAAGCTAAAAATAAATTTTCTTCAAAAGGAAAAGAGTTAATAATTTTAGAAATTGGAGAACATATAAGCATATAAAATGAAGACAATAAAAATAATTTTAGGAATTATCACGGCAATCACTGTTGTTTTTTTTGCAACAGGATTGTTTGTAAAACAAACTGATTATACAGCACAAGTTTCTGTAAATAAACCTTTAACAGAGGTTTTTGAAACGTTTAATACTTCAGAAAAAATTAAAAACTGGATTCCAGAAATTAAATCTTTAGAGGTTCTAAATGAGAATATTGGTAAAACAGGCAGTAGTTATAAAATTATAATTGATACGCAAGATCAAGAAATTACGATGACTCAAAAAGTACTGGCTTATGTGCCAAATGAAAAAGTAACACTTTTTTTTGATGCAGAAAACATGTTAAAAACAGACGATTATATTTTTACTGAAAAAAACGGAGTTACAACGATTACTTTAAATGCTAGCTGTCAAAGCGAATCGTATATGATGGCTTGTATGTTTCCTTATTTTAAAAGCACTTTTAAAGATCAAGACCAAACGTATTTAAATAATTTCAAAGCATTTGTAGAAAAATAAAAACTTCTAATTTTGATAAAAGCATCGTATAAAAAATACATTCTTAATTTTAAAAACCCAAGCGGAACCTCTCGTGGTATTTTAAAAACCAAAGAAACTTGGTTTATAATTCTAGAAAAAAATAATAAAATAGGAATTGGTGAAACAGGACTATTTAGAGGATTAAGTTTTGATGATGTACCAAATTATGAAGAAAAATTAAATTGGATTTGTAAAAATATAAACCTTGGTTTAGATAAATTGTTGCTAGAACTTCTTCAATTTCCATCGCTTCAATTTGGGCTAGAACAAGCATTTTTATCCTTAGAAAGCAAAACGAAATTCGAGCTTTTTCCTTCTGAATTTACACAAGGAAAAGAAGCAATTTCTATAAATGGTTTAATCTGGATGGGAGAAAAAGAATTCATGAAAAATCAAATTAAAGAAAAACTAAAAACAGGTTTTTCTTGTATCAAAATGAAAATTGGTGCTATAGATTTTGATGCAGAAATTGAGTTGTTAAAGTCCATCAGAAAAGAATTTACATCAAAAGAAATTGAATTAAGAGTAGATGCCAACGGCGCTTTTAATCCCAAGAATGCTTTAGAAAAATTAGAACGATTAGCATCGTTAGATATTCATTCTATAGAACAACCCATCAAACAAGGTCAAGTGCAAGAAATGGCCAATTTATGTTCTAAAACGCCTTTGCCAATTGCCTTAGATGAAGAATTAATTGGAATATTTTCATCCGAAGAAAAACAGGAATTATTAAAAACCATAAAACCACAATTTATCATTTTAAAACCAAGTTTAATTGGCGGTTTTGCAGGTAGCAAAGAATGGATTAATTTTGCAGCACAAAATAAGTGCGATTGGTGGATTACTTCTGCTTTAGAAAGTAATGTTGGGTTAAATGCAATTGCGCAATTTACCTATACATTACAAAATAATTTGCCTCAAGGTTTAGGAACTGGAGGTTTGTTTACAAATAATTTTGAAAGTCCGTTAGAGGTTAAAAACGGAACATTACAATACAATCTAAGGTTAAATTGGAATTTTAATTTATATTAATGAACTATATACAGCAAGGTTTTAAAGGAAATAACGAATGGTATCATTGGATATTTACAATTATTTTAGTTTTTATAGGATGGCAAGTTTTAGGAGCAATTCCGTTAACTATTGTTGCTTATTTACATTCCGCAAATTTAGAAGAATTTGCTGCTGCTGGTGCAGATAATTTTATGAGTTTGGGCATTAACAAAAATGTATTTCTTTTTTTAATGCTTTTTATGTTTGCCTTTGGTCTTGTTTTTCTAATTATTGGTGTTAAATATATTCATAAAAGAACCGTAGCATCTTTAGTAACCAGTAGAAAAAAAATTGATTGGAAACGTTTTTGGTTTAGCTTTTTAATTTGGGGAACATTAGTCTTAGTTTTTACAATTTTAGGTGTTTTATTAGCTCCAGAAGATTACACTTTTAACTTTAATGCAAAACCATTTTTTATTTTGGTAGCTATTTCAATTGTATTTATTCCTTTACAAACTAGTTTCGAAGAGTTGTTGTTTAGAGGATATTTTATGCAAGGATTGGGCATTTTATCTAAAAATAAATGGGTTCCTTTATTAATAACGTCTGTTTGTTTTGGCTTGTTACATGGCGCAAATCCAGAGGTTCAAAAGTTAGGAAGTATCACCATGGTTTTTTATATCGGAACTGGTTTTTTCTACGGAATTGCTACATTAATGGATGAAGGAACAGAGTTAGCATTAGGTTTACACGCCGTTAATAATATGCTTGCTGCATTTTTAGTAACCACAGATTGGATGGTTTTTCAAACGGATGCTCTTTTTATAGATACTTCAGAACCTTCTGTTACCTGGGAAATGTTTGTACCAGTTTTTGTTTTATATCCTCTAATTTTATGGGTGTTTTCTAAAAAATATGGATGGAATAATTGGAAAGATAAACTATTGGGTAAAGTGGAAAAGCCATTAACTTTAAAAGAAAATAATATCTTTTTAAATGAAATTGGTGCAGAGTAATTTTCATAAAAGTTTTAAATTAAATGGATGTGTTTTTACATCTATTGATGAAATTTTAGAGTATTCAAAAGATGTTTCTGATGAAATATATCTGTTTTTAAAAAGTTGGTTTTCTTTGGATAAAACGATTACTGTCCAAACATCAGGTTCTACTGGGATTCCAAAACCTATTTTATTAAAAAAAGAATTTGTTGTAAATTCAGCAATAGCAACGGGTTCTTTTTTCAATTTGAAGGAGCATACATCAGCTTTGTTATGTTTACCACCGCAATATATTGCTGGTAAGTTGATGTTAATTAGAGCGATAATTCTAGGTTGGGATTTAGATATTATCGAGGCTAATTCCAATCCGTTAGAACATACAGAAAAGCACTATGATTTTTCTGCCATGGTTCCTTTACAATTAGAAAATTCGTTATCAAAACTACATCTTGTAAAACAATTAATTGTAGGTGGAGGCGCAGTTTCTAAAGAATTAGAACGTAAAATTCAAAATATTTCTTCGGTAGTTTTTGCAACATACGGAATGACTGAAACGATTACGCATATTGCTATTAAAAAGTTAAATTGCATTGATTTGTTTCCTAATTTTTATCAAGTTTTACCAAATGTAACTATTTATAAAGATGATAGAAATTGTTTGGTAATTGATGCTCCAAAAGTTTGTGATGAACTCATTTTTACAAATGATGTGGTTGAATTAATTTCTGATACTCAGTTTGATTGGTTAGGGCGTTTTGATAATGTTATTAACTCAGGCGGAATAAAATTACATCCAGAGAAAATAGAGGAGAAGGTCTCAAAAGTAATTACTAATCGTTTTTTTGTAGCCGGTATTTCTGATTTAACTTTAGGAGAAAAATTAGTTTTGGTTATTGAGGGCGAAAAGCAGCAATTTAATTTTAAAAAGGCAAATTTAACTAAGTTTGAAAACCCGAAAGAAATCTATTTTTTAAAGAATTTTATAGAAACAGGCACAAAAAAAATCCAACGTAAAAAAACATTGGATTTGTTGAAATTATAAAATTTTAAAGCTTATTTAAAAAGCATTTCTAACATTAATTGATCAATAAAACCATCGGCTAAAAGATCGTTTTTTTCTTCAAAAGTTTTGATTGCGTTTAATGTTTCAATTCTATAAACACCATCTATTTGCAAGTTATAACCAAGTTCTTTCAATCTTTTTTGAACTTCATAAATAATTGCATCTTTCTCACCTTTATACAAATTTACTTTAGTGTCAAAAAGGCCTTTTATTGTTTCGAAGTTAGCTCTTCGTTGGTATGTTTTTAAATCAATTCCGTTTTCTTCTAAAAATTTTATTTCAGTATTAGAAAGTCCGTTGTTTTTTAATTTCAAAGAATTTTCAAGTATTGCCTCATAATAGTTAATTTTCGCTAGCTTTTTAGCATAGATCTCCACTGCAGATTTTGTTTCAATATCATCATCTTCTGGTGTTCTAACATCAATATCGTTCGCAGTCCATTGCAGCATTGTATAGCTATCTAAACTCTCGATTGCTTCATAATAGTTTAAAACTAAATCTTGATTATGATATTCTTTATCTAAATTTTTATTCGTTTTGTAATTAATTTCAGGAGAATTATATCTTTTATATTGGTTGTATTTTCCATAACCAATTAAACCAACTATAATTATAAGTAGAAAAATGATAAGTTGTTTCATAAAAAGAGTATCTGTTTAGTAATTAAACAAATGTAATAAAACTTTGTAAACTGATGTTTAAAATAAGAGTTTAGTAAAAAACGTTTTTTTAAAGTATTATTTTTTGATGTAAAAACGATTTAAATATTATAATTTAATTAACAGTATCTAATTTTTTAATGGTATTTAATTCATAATTCTAGTGATATATTTGCGCGAAAAAAAAATATATTTATGAAAAAAATACTTTTAATTTTAGTCTTATTTTTTTTAGTAACTTCTTTTAAATCAGATACTGAAAATCCAGTAAAATCTGGTGAAAGGTTGGTGTATTCTGGCTCTTATAATATGAGTGGTTTACTAACTCAAATTGCACAAGTTAACATGACTACAGAGAAGGTAACGACAGCAAAAAATAATTATTTGCACTTTTCTTGTAGTCTAGCAACTTACTCTAAATGGGACTCTTTTTTTAAAATAAGAGATCTATATGAATCGTATGTAAACCCTATAAGCTTAAAACCTAGTTTATATAAGCGAAATATTAATGAAGGTGGATTTATTAAAAAAGAAAAATATGTTATTAAAGGAAGCAAAGTTAATAGTACTGTAAGCTTTAAAAACAACCAAGAAACTCAAAATTCTTTTACAATAGGTACAAATACTGTTGATGTCATAACTTTTCTATACCAAATGAGAACTGTTAATTTTGTTAATTTTAAAGTTGGTCAAACAAAGAGTTTTACGATTGTTTTTGATGAAAAAGAAATGGATATCTCATTAAAATATATGGGAAAAGAAACTATAAATGCGGGTAATTTAGGAAAAAAAGAATGTTATAAAGTTTCTATAGCAGCAAAAACGGCAGCCTTAAAAGGAAAGGACAAAAACATTATTTGGCTTACAGCAGATGAACATAAAATACCTGCTTTAATACAATTTAGTATTCCCGTAGGAGTAGGAAATTTAACTTTGAAATCAGCAACAGGGATTTAATTTACTTATTTATGAAAAATCTATATATCATTTTAGCTGTCTTTTTTTTAATTTTATCAGCAATTTTTAGTTATTTGCCTTTAGGAACAATAGCTTTAATTCCAATTTCTTTTGCATTTTTATTTAGTTATTTGGTTTTTAAAAAATCAGAAACTCCTAAAAATAAATTTTCAAAAATACTTTTAATTTTAACAACACTATGTTTATTTTTTGTGCTAGTAAAAGTGTTTTTTATTAAAAATGAATTGGAAATTGATACCAAGTTTGAGCAACAAAAAATAGAAAATAATAAAGATGCAAAAAAAGATCTAGAAGATCTAGAAAACGATTTAGAATAAAAAAGGTTCCAATTTTGGAACCTTTTTTATTAATATAATGTAAATAAGAAGCTTTTTATTTAAAGTTTACCTTTAAAAACCTTGAGCAATTTTTTCTAGTTCTTGCTTATCCAGGATAGCAATATCTTTACCCATAAAAGTTATTATTTTTTTCTTTTTTAATTCTGATAATAATCGAATTGCAGATTCTGTTGCAGTACCAATAATATTAGCAATATCTTCTCTAGACAAATGAATATCGATTGCACCTTTACTATTTGTTTTAAATTTACCTTCTAAATGCAATAATGTTTCTGCTAAACGTTGTTTTACACTTTTTTGAGCCATATTAACAACTAGGTTGTCGGCAGTCTTTAAAGAGTTAGCCATCGTTTTTAAAACCTCTAATGTAAAGCTTGGATTTTTTTCAAGGTCTTTAATAATTTCTTCTTTTGGTATAAAACACACATCCATATCACTAAGTGCTATTGCTGTTAAGTTCGATATTTCATCAGAAATTAAACTTCTTTCCCCAATAATATTTCCTTTGTGTATTAAGTTAATAATTTGATTTCTACCGTTTTCACTCATTTTAGAAACCTTACAAACACCTTCTTTAATGCAAAATACACCGTTTAAATGATCACCCTCCTTAAAGATTACATCGCCTTTTTTAATTACTCTTGAAGTTTTACAAGCTGTAATTCTAATCAGCTCATCTTTAGTTAGCTCTTTTAAAGAATTAAATTTGCGTACAATACATTGTTCACATTTACTCATTTTTAAGAAGGATTTAGGTTACAAATATATTGAAAAACTGATATATATCATATTTTAAATCCAATTCTTATTGGAAATTTGCAATAGGCAAACGAGTAAATATGAAAACTACACATTGTTATCATTGTGGGGATTCTTGTAATGAAACTATTATACAGGTAGACGATAAGTTTTTCTGCTGTAATGGTTGTAAAACTGTATATGAAATTTTCTCAGAAAATGATTTAACATGTTATTATGATTTTCAAGAAAATCCAGGAGCAATTCCTGTTGAAATACAAGGTAAATACGATTTTTTAGAGAATAAAGAGATCATTGAAAAACTATTAGATTTTAATGATGGCAATACACAAATTGCTACATTTTATATTCCGCACATTCATTGTAGTTCCTGTATTTGGGTGTTAGAAAATCTGCATAAATTAAATAAAAAAATTGCAACATCACAAGTCGATTTTCCAAAGAAAACCGTAAGAATTACATTTAATTTAGAGATTATTTCTCTTAAAGAAATTGTGTTATTATTAAGTTCTATTGGATATGAACCCTACATAAGTTTAGAAGATTACGAAACAGGTAAAAAGAAAGTAGATCGTAGTTTAATGTATAAACTTGGTATTGCTGGTTTTGCGTTTGGTAACGTAATGTTTTTATCTTTTCCAGAATATTTTGAAGTTTCAGAATTTTGGCTAGAACAGTATAAAAACACCTTTAGATGGTTAATGTTTTCTTTTTCTTTACCAGTTGTTTTTTATGCCGCAAGAGATTATTTTATATCAGCTTATAAAGGATTAAGTTCTAGAATTTTAAATATTGATGTGCCAATTGCACTTGGCGTTTTAGTACTTTTTATAAGAAGTACTGTAGAAATTATTTTAGATTTAGGAACTGGTTTTTTTGATAGTTTAACAGGCTTAGTATTTTTCTTACTTTTAGGAAAGTATTTTCAGCAAAAAACATACAATTTCTTGTCTTTTGAACGTGATTATAAATCGTATTTTCCTATAGCTGTAACTAGAATTACTGCAAATCATAAAGAAGAAAATATACAAATTTATGATGTAGAAAAAGGCGATCGACTATTAATAAGAAATCAGGAATTAATTCCAGTTGATGGCATTCTTATCAACGGAAATGCACAAATTGATTATAGTTTTGTTACAGGTGAAGCTGTACCTATTGCTAAAAAATCTGGTGATAAATTATTTGCCGGAGGTAAACAACTTTCTGGAGTTATAGAAATGGAAGTTTTAGCATCGGTTTCTCAAAGTTATTTAACGCAACTTTGGAGTAATGATGTTTTTGCAAAAGATAAATCATCATCCTTTAAAACGTTAACAGATAAAATTAGTAAAAACTTTACAATTTTTGTGTTATCCATAGCATTTTTATCAACTGCTTTTTGGTTGTATTACGATCCTAGTAAGGCTTTAAATGTTTTTACAGCTGTATTAATTATTGCTTGTCCTTGTGCCATTGCATTAGCAGCACCGTTTGCATTAGGTAATCTTTTAAGAATTTTTGGAAAGAAAAAGTTCTATTTAAAAAACGCTACAGTTATTGAGCAATTGGCTAGTATTAATTCAATTATTTTTGATAAAACAGGTACATTAACTACCAATAAAGAAAATACGGTTACGTATCTAGGTGATGAATTAAATACTAAAGAAAAAAGTATTTTAAAAAGTACGTTAAGAGCATCAAATCATCCTTTGAGTAGAACATTATATCACACTTTTACAGATGTAGATACGTTGCCAATTGCAAATTATAATGAAATTATAGGTAAAGGAATAGAAGCAAATTATCAAGAAAATAGTTTAAAACTTGGCTCAGCATCTTTTGTTAAAAATGATGAAGAAATATTCTCTTTAGATACTTCTGTTCACATTAGTTTTAATGAAGTTTATAAAGGAAAATTCACTTTTAAAAATTCTTATAGAAAAGGAGTTAATGAACTTTTTAATTCCTTAAAAAAAGAATATGATTTGTCGGTCGTTTCTGGTGATAACGAAGGTGAAAAAGATTTTTTAATTGAAAATCTACCAAGAGAAACTAAACTTTTGTTTAACAAAAAACCAGAAGATAAATTGGATGTTGTTGCAGACTATCAAAAAGAAAATAAAAAAGTTGCCATGATTGGTGATGGTTTAAACGATGCGGGAGCGCTTGCAAAAAGTGATGTTGGTATTTCTTTATCAGAAAATATTAATGTTTTTTCTCCTGCATGCGATGCTATATTAGATGCTTCTCAATTTAATAAAATTGAAGCATTTTTAATTGCATCTAAAAAAGGGATTTCTGTAATAAAGCAGAGCTTTTTACTATCGCTTTGTTACAATGTTGTAGGTTTGTATTTTGCTATTAAAGGAGATTTAATGCCAGTAATAGCCGCAATTTTAATGCCGTTAAGTTCTATAAGTATTGTAATTTTTACAACTATTTCAACGAATTTAATAGGAAAAAAAATAAAATAAAAATTTATGAACGTAGCCTCCTTTTTAGAAGATTTAAATAAAACAAAATAATTATGAGTGTACATATAGCAGCAAAAAAAGGTGAAATAGCAGAAACAGTTTTGTTACCCGGAGATCCATTAAGAGCAAAATGGATTGCAGATACGTTCTTAAAAGATGTTTTTCAGTATAATGATGTACGTGGTATGTTTGGCTATACGGGCACATATAATGGCAGAAAAATATCTGTTCAGGGCACCGGAATGGGAATTCCTTCAACCTTAATTTACGCAACAGAATTAATTACTGAATACGGTGTAAAAAACTTAATTAGAGTAGGTTCTGCAGGTTCATATCAAAAGGATGTAAAAATTAGAGATATTGTTTTGGCAATGGCGGCTTCAACTAATTCGGGTTTAAATACCATTCGTTTTAACGGCGCAGATTTTGCACCAACAGCAAGTTTTAAATTATTTCAAAAAGCAATTGAGGTTGCAAAAGAGAAAAATATTACTGTAAAAGCTGGCGGAATTTTAAGTTCTGATGAGTTTTATGCAGATGATTTTGATAGTTACAAAAAATGGGCAGATTATGGCGTTTTGTGTGTAGAAATGGAAACTTCTGGTTTGTATACGGTTGCTGCAAAACACAACGTAAATGCACTTTCAATTTTAACTATTTCTGATAGTTTGGTAACCAAAGAAAGAACTACATCCGAAGAAAGAGAACAAACATTTAAAGAAATGATTGAAATTGCTTTAGAATTAGCATAGTTGTTTATTAAATTGATTTAGTTAATAAATCAAATAAAAAAGTATCAAAAAATACATGAAATCACTCATACAAAAATATAATATTCCGGGTCCAAGATATACGAGTTATCCAACAGTTCCTTTTTGGGATAATGAATCTTTTTCTAAAGAAAAGTGGATCGAAACCTTTAAACATTCTTTTCTTGAAAGTAACAGCAAAGAAGGCGTAAGCGTTTATATTCATTTACCTTTTTGCGAGAGTTTATGTACATTTTGTGCATGTCACAAACACATTACAAAACGTCATGAAGTTGAAGAGGAATATATAGAAACTGTTTTAAAAGAATGGCAATTGTATGTGAATTTGGTTGATGAAAAAGTAGTCATAAAGGAATTACATTTAGGCGGAGGAACACCCACTTTTTTTTCAAAAGAAAATTTAAAATTTTTAATTGATGGATTATTAAAACACGCAAAAAAACATGAAGAAGCAGAATTTAGTTTTGAAGGTCATCCAAATAATACCACCAAAGATCAATTACAAACCTTGTTTGATGTTGGTTTTACAAGAGTAAGTTTTGGCGTGCAGGATTACAATGAAAAAGTGCAAGAAGCCATCCATAGAGTGCAACCTTTTAAAGCTGTAAAAAATGTAACAAATTGGTCTAGAGAAATTGGGTATACCTCTGTAAGTCACGATTTAATTTTTGGGCTTCCACATCAAACAAAAGAAAATGTAATATATACCATCAACAAAACCAAAGAATTACAACCAGATAGAATTTCATTTTATAGTTACGCACACGTGCCTTGGGTAAAAGGAGTGGGGCAACGAGGATTTAACGACGATGATTTACCAAAAAATGAAGAAAAGAGAGAACTTTACGAAATAGGAAAACAACTTTTTTCTGAATTAGGGTATGAAGAAATTGGGATGGATCATTTTGCTTTAAAATCAGATTCTTTGTACAAAGCAACCATCAACAAAACCTTGCATAGAAATTTTATGGGCTATACATCTAATAAAACACAATTAATGATTGGGTTAGGAATGTCTGCAATTTCTGATTCTTGGTATGGTTTTGCACAAAATGTAAAAACGGTTAAGGAATATCAGAAAATTGTAAATTCTGGTGAAATTCCTGTTTTTAGAGGACATATTTTATCAAAAGAAGATGAAGTTATTAGAAAACATATTTTAAATATCATGTGCAACTTTTACACTTCGTGGGATGAAAAAGATACTAAAATAAATAATATTGATGCTCATTTAAGTCTATTACAAGAAATGCAAAATGATGGATTGGTGATTATTGAAGAAAATTCTTTGACAGTTCCAGACGATGCTAGAGCTTACGTTCGAAATATTTGTATGGCCTTTGATAAAAAATTACAAAAAAAACAACCTGAAACAAAACTGTTTTCAATGACTATTTAAAAGATTTTACAAAACATGACAATTATCATCTTTTAAAGTTAACTTATATATTATTTTTATAACATAGATTTGAATATCAAAAATAACAATTAACTATAAATCCCCCTTGTTATGATACCACAAAGCGATGATTTCACGAACACAGACTTCTTTAAGATTGTAATAACTTTATTTTTATTTTTTATAAGTGTTAGTTTCTTAATGTACTCAATTGGTTAAAAAATAGTTTTTAAAAACATTTAAAATAGTAGACCGTTAAAATTTATTTTTAAAAATTTTAATTAAAATTTTAGTTTGCTAGAATTTTGGTTTACTCTTTTTTGTTTGAAAAAGTCATAAAATTTAAACCTATTAAATATTTTTCCTTATATTTCGCTAAATTAATTTTTTAAATTTTTCCCCCATGAAAGATGAAAACCAAAGTTTTAGTGAATTAGACGATTTTGAAGATTCTAATGATTCGGAAATTAACTTTTTCGATATTTGTTCAATAATAATTCTTATTATTAGTACAGGTTTTTTATTAGAGTCGATTGTTTTTTAATGAAATTTTTAAGATTAAAAAGGCCATGATTTTAAAATTGTGGCTTTTATTTTTACGAATAAATTAATAAATATGACAAAAGTCATGTTTTAATAATAATAGCATAATTATTTTTGTTTTCAAATTATCAGGCAAGATATGAGCGTAATATACCTACTACTAACTATTAGTATACTAGTAGCCATCTTATTTTTTATCGCATTTATTTACTCAGTAAAAACTGGGCAATTTGACGATTCTTATACGCCATCTGTTCGTATGTTGTTTGATGATGAATTAGTGAATGTTAAAAAAGAAAAATCAACTAAAGACTAAATATTAAATTATGGAGATGCAACAGTTTTATTACGATAATAAAATCGTAAAGAAATTTATCTATGCTACATTACTGTGGGGGATAGTAGGGTTTACAGTAGGCTTAATGCTTGCTTTTATGTTTTTATTCCCATATTACACAGAAGGAATATCTTGGTTAAGTTTTGGGCGTTTAAGACCATTACATACTAATGCAGTAATTTTTGCTTTCGTAGGGAATGCTATTTTTGCAGGAGTATATTATTCGCTTCAAAGATTGTTAAAAGCCAGAATGGCAAGTAATTTTTTAAGTAACTTCAATTTTTGGGGTTGGCAGTTAATTATTGTTGCAGCAGCCATTACATTACCGTTAGGTTATTCTTCATCTAAAGAATATGCAGAATTAGAATGGCCAATTGATATTGCAATTGCATTGGTTTGGGTAGCATTTGGTGTTAATATGATATGGACTATATTGCAAAGAAGACAACGTCATTTATATGTAGCTATTTGGTTTTATTTGGCAACTTTTGTAACTGTCGCTGTATTACATATTTTTAATAGTTTAGCATTACCAGTTACTTTTTTTAAATCATATTCTGTGTACGCGGGCGTACAAGACGCACTAGTACAATGGTGGTATGGACATAATGCTGTGGCGTTTTTCTTAACAACACCATTTTTAGGTTTAATGTATTATTTTGTTCCTAAAGCAGCAAACAGACCTGTATATTCTTATAGATTATCAATTGTTCACTTTTGGTCTTTAATTTTTATTTATATATGGGCAGGACCTCACCATTTATTATATACGGCTTTACCAGAATGGGCTCAAAATTTAGGAGTAGCATTTTCTGTGATGTTATTAGCACCTTCTTGGGGTGGTATGATAAACGGACTTTTAACTTTAAGAGGTGCTTGGGATAAGGTTCGTACTGATCCTGTTTTAAAATTTATGGTAGTTGCAATTACAGGTTATGGTATGGCAACTTTTGAAGGGCCAATGTTATCTTTAAAAAATGTAAATGCAATTGCGCATTTTAGTGATTGGATTATTGCACACGTGCACGTTGGAGCATTAGCTTGGAACGGTTTCTTAACTTTTGGTATGTTATATTGGATGGTGCCAAGAATGTTTAAAACAAAATTATATTCAGTAGCATTAGCAAACGTTCACTTCTGGATTGGTACTTTAGGTATTATAATGTACACATTACCAATGTATGTAGCAGGTTTTGTGCAAGCATCAATGTGGAAACAATTTAATCCTGATGGATCTCTTACTTACGGTAACTTTCTAGAAACTGTAAACGAAATTATACCAATGTACTGGATGCGTGCCATTGGAGGAAGTTTGTATATCATTGGAGCATTTGTAATGTTGTATAACGTAATTAGAACCATAAGATCTGGTAGTGAAGTTACAGATGAGTTAGCAGAAGCTGCAGCATTAACCGTGGTGCCTAAACACAGAACAAAAGGAGAAGCTTGGCATACATGGTTAGAAAGAAAGCCTGTTAAATTAACAATCTATGCAACGATTGCCATTTTAATTGGTGGTGCTGTTCAAATTATACCAACAATATTAGTAAAATCGAATATACCTACTATTAGTAGTGTAAAACCATATACACCTTTAGAGTTAGAAGGACGTGATCTTTATATAAGAGAAGGTTGTGTTGGTTGTCACTCTCAAATGATTCGCCCTTTTAGAAGTGAGGTAGAACGTTATGGAGAATACTCAAAGGCTGGAGAATATGTTTATGATCATCCATTTTTATGGGGATCTAAACGTACAGGACCAGATTTACATAGAATTGGATCTAAATATTCTGATAGCTGGCACTTAAACCACATGTACGATCCGCAAAGTACTTCACCAGGATCTATTATGCCTTCTTATAAATGGTTAATTACAGATGAACTTTATAAAGGAGATATAGAAAGTAAAATGAAAGTGATGGTTACTTTAGGAGTTCCTTATTCTGATGAAGAAATAGCAAATGCCCAAAAGCATATGTTAGAGCAAGGAACTAAAATTGAAGAAAACTTATATTCAGACCCTGATTTTGCAAAAAATTATGAAGCTGATAAAAAGTATGCTCAAGAAAATGGAGAACCTTTTATAGAAATGAAAAATAGAGAGATTGTTGCGGTTATTGCTTATCTCCAACGTTTAGGAACCGATATAAAAGTGAAAGACGAACAAAAAATCACTAAAAACTAAAGCGATGTTAAAATTTATAAAAGGTCATATGGAGAGTATTACAGGTGTAGAAATATATCCTTTAATATCGTTAATCATATTCTTTACTTTTTTTATGGTTTTATTTTGGTGGGTTTTTACAGCTAAAAAAGAATATATTAATACGGTAAGTAATTTACCTTTAGATAATTAAAAAGAAAAAAAATGAAAAAATATTTTCAATCTACGGTATATATAATCTTTGTAATTGTTACGTTTTTAGCGCTTGCAAAGTCGTTTATGGTGTACGAAAACCCATTTGATGTTTATGAGAATCCTTTAGTCTGGATTGCTTTAATTGGTTTTATTTTAGTTGTTGTGCTAAAAGAAATGGTTAATGTAATAGCTATTTCTAAAGCAACTGAACTGCAAAATGAAAAATTAGGTATTGTTCCTGAAGAAAGTAATGCTTGGATTAAAAAGGTATTACAATCTTGGACAAATTCTAAAGATATTGACAATGAAGAAGAAATAATCTTAGACCACAATTACGATGGAATTCAAGAATTAGATAATACGTTACCACCTTGGTGGGTATATATGTTTTATGCATCAATTATTTTTGCAGTTGTTTATTTGGTGAGATTCCATGTGTTAGATGGCGATAATCAAATTGTTGAATATGATAAAGCGGTAGCAGAAGCAAAAGCATCTTTAGAAAAATATAAGTCTACTGCAACAGATTTAATTACTGCAGATAATATTGAACTTTTAACTGATGAAAAAGATTTAGCTAGAGGTAAAGCAGTATTTAATTTAAACTGTGCATCATGCCACGTTTCTGATGGTGGTGGCGCAATTGGCCCTAATTTAACCGATGAATATTGGATTTTAGGAGGAGGAATTAAAAATGTATTTACTACGCTTTTAAATGGTGGTAGAGATGGTAAAGGTATGATTTCTTGGAAAAATACTTTAAAACCAGCAGATATGGCTAAAGTAGCAAGTTATGTTATTTCTTTACAAGGAACTACACCGGCAAGCCCGAAAGCTCCTCAAGGAGATAAATGGGTAGCAGAATAAAAATAAATTAAATTAGTAAAATAGGTTAATTTGTGTATTTATGGAAACTCCAGAAAACGAGCAATTTAGAGATAGTATTGGAACAATTGATAAATCTGGTAAGCGCTCTTGGGTTTTTCCTAAAAAGCCTAGTGGTAAATTCTATAAATACAGGTCGTATGTTAGTTATTTTTTATTAATTTTCTTATTATCTGCTCCATTTATAAAAATTAATGGGAATCAGTTTTTACTTTTTAATATTTTAAAACGTAAATTTAATATTTTCGGATTTCCATTTTGGCCGCAAGATTTTCATTTATTGGTTATTTCGATGATCATTGGAGTGGTATTTATCATTCTATTTACTGTTGTTTTTGGTCGTATTTTCTGTGGATGGATTTGTCCACAAACTATTTTTTTAGAAATGGTTTTCAGAAAAATAGAATATTTGATTGACGGAGATAGAGGTAAACAAATACGTTTAGATAAACAACCTTGGAATGCCGAAAAGATTAGAAAGAGACTATTAAAATGGTTTATTTTCTTTGTAATTTCTTTTATAATTGCCAATGTGTTTTTAGCATACTTAATTGGTGGAGATACGTTAATAAGTTACATTACAGGAAACCCTTTAGATAATATTAATACCCTTATTTCTCTTATAATTTTTACATGTGTATTCTATTTTATCTTTGCTTGGTTTAGAGAACAAGTATGTATTATAGCTTGTCCGTATGGAAGATTACAAGGTGTTTTATTAGATAATAAAACTATCAATGTCGCTTACGATTATAAACGAGGAGAAAGAGAAGAAGGTAGATCTAAATTCAAAAAAAATGAAGATAGAGAAGCTTTAGGAAAAGGAGATTGTATTGATTGTAAACAATGTGTAGTTGTTTGCCCAACAAACATAGATATTAGAAATGGAACGCAATTAGAGTGCGTAAATTGTACAGCATGTATAGATGAATGCGATCATATGATGGAAAGCGTGGGCTTACCAAAAGGATTAATTAGATATGCAAGTGAAGATAATATAGCTAAAAAAGAACCATTTAAACTAAATGCAAGAATTAAAGGCTATTCGGCTGTACTATTCATTTTAGTTGGTGTTTTAATAGGAATGTTGTTTTTAAGAAATGATGTAGAAGCTAACATTTTAAGATTACCAGGGCAATTGTATCAACATAAAGAAAATAACATTATTAGCAATGTTTATACATTTAAAGTAATTAATAAAACAACTAAAGATATAAAAGATGTTAGTTATAAATTACTATCTCATAAAGGAACAATTAAATTAGTTTCTAATCATGATTTTATAGTTCCTAAACAAGGTTTGGCGGAAGGAACTTTATTCATAGAGATTAATTCATCAGCTTTAGAAAAAGATAAAATTAAATTAGAAATTGGTGTATATAGCGGTGATAAATTGATTGAAACAACAATAACTAACTTTTTAGGACCAAGAAGTTACAAATAACTAAGTTTATGAAAATTAATTGGGGTACAGGAATTGTTATTGCTATTGTTGCATTTATGGGTTTTATCTTATATTTTGTAATAACTATGAGTACGGATAAAAATTATAGTTATGATTTGGTAACCGAAAAATATTATCAACAAGAATTAGGTTTTCAAGACGAAATTAATGCAGAAAAAAATGCATTAGAATTAAAAGAAAAAATAACTATTCAAAGAATAGAAGGAGGTTTAAAAGTAGAATTCCCTAGTGAGTTTTCACCAAAAGAAATTAAAGGAAAAGTGTTCCTATATAGACCATCTAATAAACAATTAGATTTTGAAATACCTATTTCAATCTCTAATACATATTTGCTCGTGCCTGAGAAACGTTTATTAGATGGTCGCTGGAACATTAATATAGCTTTCAAATATAACAATAAAGAATATTTAATTAAAGAAGAAATTGAATATTAATGTTTTTATCTGCAATTATATTTGGTTTATTGGGTAGTTTTCATTGCATAGGAATGTGTGGACCAATAGCTTTTATGTTACCAGTAGATAGAAATAAACCCGTAAAAAGATTCTTTCAAATAGTAAGTTATCATTTAGGTAGATTGTTTACCTACAGTTTAATAGGTTTGCTTTTTGGCTTTTTAGGTAAGGGGTTTTATTTTTTCGGATTTCAGCAACAATTATCTATAATTGTTGGTTTAACTATGATATTAGTAGTATTGTTTCCAAAAATTTTCCAAAAAATTAGCTTTTCCAAAAATATTAGTAAAATTATTTTTAAAATTAAAAATAGTTTAGGAAAAGAACTTAAAAAGCAAGGAAACGATACTTTTTTTACAATAGGTTTTTTAAACGGTTTTTTACCTTGCGGGTTAGTTTACATGGCTATTTTTGGCGCATTAGCTACTTCCAATGCATTTTCTGGAGCATTTTATATGTTTTTATTTGGTTTAGGAACAATCCCATTAATGACTGCAGTTGTTTATTTAGGAAGTTTTGCAAAAGGAAACTTTAGAAAAAATATTCAAAAAGCAATCCCAATTATGGTTGTTCTTATTGGTACTCTTTTTATTTTAAGAGGTTTAGGTTTAGGAATTCCTTTTGTTTCTCCTTTAGAACCAGTTTTAGATGCTGTGGATACAACCATAAAAGGTTGTCATTAATTTTTTTTTACTTCATCTTTATAAAATAGAATTTCAACTAAAGAATAAACAAGCTCATCCATTAAAATCTTTATTATTATTTTTTTGATTTAACTTTGATTCATTAAATAAAAGGTCAAATGTTGCAAAAAAAAATTAAAATTTTATTAATTGAAGATGATAGAATAGAGGTTATTAAATTTAACAGAGCAATTTCTTCGGAATTTAGTAGTTTTATTATTTCTTTAGCATCTAATGGTAAAGAAGCTCTTTCTTTATTACAAACTAGTATTCCTGATATTATTTTACTAGATTTGAATATGCCAGATACAAATGGAATTGATTTTTTAAAAAGTGTAAATAACATTCCTAAATTAAAACATATTCCAATTATTGTTTTAACAACATCTAATAATAGTATAGATATTAAAGAATGTTATAGATTAGGTATTTCTGGTTATCTTGTAAAATCTTTAAAATATGAAGATTATGAAATTAAAATTAATGCAATTTTAAAATATTGGAGTTTAAACGAATTTATACATAAATAATGAAAGGAATAGTTTTTACAGAGTTTTTAGATTTAGTAGAAGAAAAATTTGGTATTGAAATGGTAGATGATATTATTTCTAATTCAACTTTAGCATCAGAAGGAGTATACACTTCTATTGGTACTTACAGTTTTTCTGAAATGTTGCAGTTAGTTAGTCATTTAAGTAGTAAATCGAAAATTTCAATTGATGATTTATTGATGATTTACGGCGAACATTTTTTTAGTGTTATAGAAAGAAGTTATCCTGGGCTTTTAGCAACTTATAATGATCCAATAGAAATGTTATCATCTATAGAAAATCATATACATGTTGAAGTAAGAAAGATATATCCTGATGCGGAATTACCAACATTTATTGTACAAGAAAAAAAGGAAAATTCGTTAATTATGATTTATAAATCTAACAGAGCTATGCATCATTTTGGTTTGGGGTTAATGAATAAAACTTTCCAACATTTTAAGAGTACTGCTGAAATAATTTTAGAAAAAATTAAAGAAGATGGAACAGAAGTTCGATTTATTATAAATAAAAATTAATGAAGCAAGAAAAAGTAGACATACTTGAAAGGGCTTTAGAAAGACAAAAAAAAGCAAGAAAACAGGCAGAATTAATACTAGAAAAGAAATCGCTTGATTTATTTTATGCTTCTCAAGAGTTAAATAAAGCCAATATAAAATTGGCAGAACTTTTAGATGAAAAAACGTCGCAACTAAAGGGTGTTTTTGAAAACATTAACGATTCTTATGTTGTTATAGATCTTCATGGGGTGGTTCTAAAAATGAATGACGTAGCCGAAAGTTTTTTTGGATACGACTTTAATTCAGAACCAATAAATGTTCAAAAACTTATTTATAACGAAGATCATGAGTATGCATTAAAATCTTTTTCACAGCTTATAAAAACGGGTCATTTTACCGATTATACAGCAAGGATAATTACAAAAAACAAAGAGGTTAAATGGGTACATGTAAATGGCAGTATTATTTATGATAAATTAAAAAAACCAATAGCAGCACAAGGTATTATTAGAGATATTACAGTTGAAAGAGAAAAACGTTTAATTGTTGATATGATTAATAATATCATGAAGTCTATTCTAGGAAAAGAAAATATTTATGAAATTGCTTGGGAGATATCGAGTAGTATTGCTACTTATTTAGGTACAAACGACTGTGTTATATATTTAGTAAATAACCAAGAAAATGCGTTAGAGCAAATTGCAGCGTATCATAATAAAGCACTACCAGATAATCAAGTTTTAAACAAAGTCATTATACCATTTGGAAAAGGAATTGTTGGAAATGTTGCACAAACAGGAGTTGCAGAAATTATAGGAAATACAAACAAAGATCAAAGATATATTTTAGATGATGAAAGAAGATTATCAGAAATAACAGTACCAATAATTAGTGAAGGTAAAGTTATTGCTGTAATTGATGCAGAACATAAAAATGAGAATTACTTTAAAAAAGAACAGTTAAATACTATTGAAAATATAGCTAATTTGGTGTCTTTACAGTTAAAAAGTGCTATTAATTTAAGAGAAAGGAAAAAAACGGAATCCTTAAACATAGAACTTTTAAAAAAGTTAGAAAAGAGTAATGAAGAATTACATGAATATGCTCATATAGTTTCACACGATTTAAAATCTCCACTTAGAAGCTTGGCAGCCTTGACAACATGGATAAAAATAGATAATTTATCTGCATTTGACGAAGCAAGTCTCCAAAATTTTAAGGATATTGAAATTACCTTAGAAACCATGGAGAATTTAATCTCTGATATTTTAAAATATTCAAGCTTAGATGCAGTTGTTTCTGAAGATGAAGTGGTAGAATTAGATTCTTTAATTAAAAATTTAATTCTTGTATTATACGTACCAGAAAATATTACGATCAATATTTTAAATAAATTACCTAATTTAAAAGGAGATAAGACGAAGTTTCAACAGTTATTCCAAAATTTAATTGGCAATGCAATTAAGTTTAATAATAAAGAAAATGGTGTTATAGATATTGATGTTGAAGATTATAACTCTTTTTATAAATTTTCAATTAAAGACAATGGTATTGGTATTCAAGATAGGCACTTCGATAGCATTTTTAAAATATTTCAATCGTTAAAAAAGGATCAGAATTCATCAGGGATTGGCCTGTCTATTGTAAAAAAAATTGTAAATATTTATAAAGGTGAAGTTTGGTTAGAATCTGAAATAGATAAAGGCACCACCTTTTATTTTACAATAAAAAAATAAACTTTAAAAAAACGCTATAAAAATCTATTTTTTTCTTAAATTCATGTTTTTAAATTGTTAATTTCCGTTTTAAAGAAATATTAAATTTAACAACAAATTTTTATGAAAAGCATTATTGTTGATGATGAGAAAATGGCGAGGGTTATAATTCAAACACTAGCCAATGATATTGAAGGTTTAAGTATTATTGAAGAGTTTTCTAGTGCCATTGAGGCAATGAAATTTTTAAATGAAAATAAGGTTGATTTAATATTTTTAGATATTCATATGCCTGGTTTTAATGGGTTAGATTTTATAAAAGCTTTAAAAAATCCACCTAAAATAATATTAACCACTTCAGATCCTAAATTTGCTATAGAAGCATTTGAATATGACTTTATTATTGATTATTTGTTAAAACCTATCGAATTATCTCGTTTTCAAAAAGCAATATCAAAAGCAAGGAATAAGATTTTAGAAAAAACTTCACCGAGTATAAAATCACAAGATAATTCTAATGACTTCTACGTAAATATAGATAGACGATTAATAAAAATAGATTTACCAAGTATTTATTTAGTAGAAGCAAAAGGAGATTATATTCATATAAAAACAGAAGATAAAAATTATGTGGTTCATTCTACATTAAAGAAAATAGAAGAAAAATTACCAGATGCTTTATTTTTAAAAATTCATCGTTCTTTTATTATAAACATAAAAAAAATCATTGATATTGAAGATAATAGTGTGCTAATTAAAAAGGACGTAATTCCTGTTAGCAGATCTAAAAGACCAGAATTAATGAAACGATTAGATTTACTATAATTCTTTTTCATCTATAGTAACTAAGCATTTTGTCTACAGTTAAATTGTACAGAACGAAAATCAATAAAATCAACTTCAAAAGTTTATATTTTTATCCTATAAATACCCAAAGAATAGCCTTAAAATTAATTTTTAGTTACATATAATTAATCTTAATGGTTAATAATTATCAATAATGATAATTAATTGTTGTTTTGGGTTTAATAGTGCATAAAATTCTATTTATATGAATTCAGGAGTAATTATTGTTTTTTCGAATAACGAAACAGAAATTAGCAGCTTTAATAATGAATACTTAGCAAATATTAATGCAAATAAAATTTGTTTTGTAAATAATGCTAGTTCAGACAATACATTAAATCTTTTAAAAAAGATACAATTTAAATCAGAAAAGAATATTTCTATTTTAGATATAAAATTAGATAAAGGGCTAAAGGCAGCTATAAAGTCTGGTGCTAGATTGCTATTAAGCGAGTCTGAATTTGATTTTATTGTATATTTAAAATCAAATATGTTAGATTCTTTAACAGGCTTAGCTGTATTTTTAAATAATTTTCAAGACAATAAACAAGACTATACATCATTACCAACGAGGTCTAGTAGAAATGTATTATATGATGTATTTTCTATTAATGAAGTAATGAAAAAACAGTTTGTTGTTTAATCATTTATATTACTTTTTTTAAAATTTATAACTTCCTACTAATAATTAGTGGGAAGTTTTTTTTTATTTCAATCTAATTGCTGATCCTCATCAAATAAAATAAATTTATCTTTTTTGCTATTGTGATCAATTAAAATTTTATTAAGCATAATTTATTTAGTAAAATTTTTAGTTGATTCATGTTGTTTAGTAATTAATTATGAGTACATTAACATATCTTTCTATCGGATTTAATCATCTTATTTTATATTATTGTGTTTTCTGCTGTTTATCAGAGATTAAAATAATATTTTTTCCTATTCCAAAATTAGTTCTTATATTTGGTAAACCAATTTGGTAAACCAGTCGTTTTTTTGCTTTAAAATAATAATTAAATGAATAGAAGATTCAGGTTTTTATTTCTCTTTATTTCCTTTTTATTTGTATTTTCATGTTCAAATTAATGAAGATTTTAATGCTTACGATTTTAGAATTACCGCACCTAAAGGTAAAATTGAGTTACAATTAAATTACGATACGCCATATAATTACAAAGATGTAAGTCTTTCAAAATGGCCATTAGAATATTATTATAAAGTAGGTAATTATTTAAGTTCTACAGAAGTAAATGCTTTTTCTAGAATTAAATATTACAATTTATCAATTACACATTAATTAAATTATTATAAAGTATTATGAACAAATCATTTTTAATTATCAGTTTATTTTTAGTACTCGTTTCTTGTAAAGAAAAAGTAACAAATACTATTTTAGTAAGTAATGAGTCTGAGTTAACAGCAGCAATTCAGAAAGCAAAAGCAGGGGATGATATTGTTCTTAAAGACGGAACTTATACAGACATTAAAATTGAGTTTTTTGGAGAAGGGATTGAGGCACAACCAATAACCTTAAGAGCAGAAACGCCAGGTAAAGTTTTTATTGAAGGAAAATCAAACTTGCAAATTGGAGGAACTTATTTAGTAGTAAAAGACCTTCATTTTAGAAATGGATATTCTCCAACAAGAGCTTTAATCCGTTTTAAAATTGATGATGAAAAAATTGCTTTTCACTCTAAGGTAACCAATTGTGTTATAGAAGAGTTTACACAATTAGACAGAGATGTTTCTGATCATTGGGTAGAATTTTGGGGGCAACATAATGAATTAAGTAATAATTATATTGCTGGTAAATCTAATTTTGGGCCAACAGTTATGGTTGTTTTAAAAGGGAATGAGCATATTAATAATCATCATCAAATTATAAATAATCATTTTGGACCAAGACCAAGAAAAGGTGGCCCTCATGGCGAAACTTTACAAATAGGTGATAGCGGAACATCAATGACGCCTTCTTATACAAACATAGAAAACAACTTATTTGATCGTTGTAATGGTGAAGTAGAAATAATTTCTAGTAAATCTAATTTTAATATTTTTAAAAACAATGTTTTCTTTGAAAGTGAAGGTTCTTTAGTTTTAAGACATGGTAATTATGCAACGATAGACGGAAACGTTTTTATTGGTAATGATAATTCTAAATTTATTGGAGGTGTAAGGGTTGTAAATACAGGACATTGGATTACAAATAACTATTTCTATAAATTAAAAGGAGAAGAATTTAGAGCTGCAATTGCTGTAATGAACGGAATACCTAAATCTCCTTTAAATAGATATAATCAAGTTACAGATGTTGTTGTTACTTATAATTCTTGGGTAGATTGCCCAACGCCTTGGTATTTTAGTGTAGGTTCTAATGTTGATAAAAGTGATGTTTTACCAGCTTCTGAAATTCGTTCTGCAAGACCAGAAAGAACCATTTTTGCTAATAATTCTATTTATAATGCTACAAAAGCAGAATATCCTATTTATAATTACGACAAAGTTGACGGTGTTACTTTTAAAAACAACATTACCAATAATGAAAATAAAAGTGATGTTACTTCAGACGGAATTACAAAACAAGAGTTCACTGTAAACAAAATTTCAGAAAATTTATTTGTACCAACTGCTAATATTTCTGAAGTTTATAACGGATTTAATTTTGATAAAATACATTCAGATTTATTTGGAGCAAAAAGAGCATCGGCAAATACTATTGGTGCAATTATAAATCCGGTGGCTGCAAAAACTGTTTTAATTGATATAACAAAATATGGTACAACTTGGTTTTCATCAGACAAAGTAAAAGTTGAAGCAACAATTTTTAAAGTGGCAACGTCATCAGAATTATCAAAAGCAATTAAAGATGCAAAATCTGGAGATATCATTGAATTAAGTGCATTAGAATACGCTGTTTCTGAAGCAATCTCAATTAACAAAGAAATTAAAATTGTTTCTTCGGATAAAAACACCAAAGCAACCCTTAATTTTACATCAGTAAATACTGCTTTTTTAATGGAGCCAAAAGGGAACTTACGTTTAGAAAATGTAATTATTAAAGGAGATAACAGCCAAAATGCATTTACTACTTTAGATAAAAACATGTCTAAAGCCTATAATTTATTTATCAATAATTCTGAGATTTTAGACTTTAAAGCGGTTTTAGAAGTTTCAAAAGGATCATTTGCAGATACAATTTCTGTAGCTAATTCTTCTATTAAAAATTGTTTAAGTGGTATTAACTTAAATAAAGAAACAAACGATGGTGGAGATTATAATGCTGAGTTTGTATTAATTACAAAAACAACTTTCTTTAATATATCAGAAACTATTTTAGATTATTACAGAGGCGGTTATGATGAATCTACAATAGGAGGTAACTTGGTTTTTGATAATAATTTAGTAACAAACTCTGGTAAATTATCATCAGAAAAAATCTTAATTAAAAATAGAGGTATTGTAAATGTTGAATTTAAAAATAATATGTTTAACAATAATCCTGTTAAAGTAATTGCAACTCTTTGGGGAGAAAAAGGGCAAGCTCCTGTAGATAATACGATCACTAATTCTGGTTCGGTAGAAATAGTTCAAAATTTGAAATTAAAATTAATGTATTAATCATTGTAAATCCTGCAAGGTTTAAAACTTTGCAGGATTTTTTTATATGATTTTAAAAGGTCTCTTAAATTATTTAAAATTAATTTCATATTTGTTTTTTGTTCTATTGGCAAAAAAATCATCAGCAAAATTAACTTAGAACAAAAACAGCAAAAATATAGATTGTCCCTCAGATATGATATGTGTAATTCAAAAAACACCTGTTTTTTGGATTGCATGTATTATTAAAAGATACCAAATTGTAGAGTAATGCCATTTTGTAGGCAATTAAAAATAATAATATGAAACTACTAAAAACGCTATTTTTAATTTTTTTTTCTACTCTTGGATTCGGGCAAAATATACCAAGTACTAAAGTTTTAAAAATCACAGAACTACAGCATTATTTAACTGAAACAGCTAAAAAAAAGGTTTTAGAAAATGATAAAATATCAACAGAGAAATTAGCTAGTTATTTTAGAGAAAAATTTTCAGAGAGATATTTTTATAACTACAAAACGGTAAATGATCGTTTTGTTGAATATACTAAATTGTATCCAAATGCGTCAACAAACCATATTTCAAGAGGTTTAGATCATTTACAAAAATTTCCTGCAAATACAGTTTGGAAACTACCTTTTAATTACAAAAATGGAGAAGCCGTAAATGCCTATTCGTTAAGACATTTAGCGCGTCAACATAAAATGGTTGATATTGCTTTTTCATATTTTTATCAGCAAAAAGATCCTCAATATATAGATTATTTTACAGAACAAGTTACGTCTTTAAATATAGCTTTATCTCAAAATAAGTTTGAAACTATAGAAGACGGAAATGGTGTTTATGAGGCTTTTAGGTCGGGTTACAGGGTTTTAAATTGGTTAGAAATTCACAATCTATTTTTAGGAGAAAAAGCATATTCAGACGAAGAACAATTAACAACTATTGCAACTTTGCTGCAACATGGTGCTAATTTATTTGAAACAAATCAAGAATTTCATTCTGGCAATCATCAAACAAGAGGTTTATCGGCTTTAGCAATGATATCTATTTTATTTAGAGATTTTGTTGATACAGATTTGTGGTATACACATTCCATGAAATTGTTAGAAGAGCATTTACGAAAAGAAATTAATGAAGACGGATTTCAATTTGAAAGAACTGTTCATTATCATATAAGCGATATTGGTAACTATTTTTATGTATATCAATTGGCTAAAAATAGTACTATTAAAGTGGATGATTTTTGGAAGAATAAATTAGAATCACTTTTTACAACCTTAACAAAAATTGCTTTTCCAGATACATCTGCACCTGTTTTTTCTGATGATACAGACACTCCTTGGGCAGAAAAAAATGATATTTCAGAAGCACTTACTTTAGGGTATTTACTTTTTGAAAATAAGTCTTTCGGTTATTTTGCAAATAATAAGGTTAGCGAAAAAATGTATTGGTATACGAGTAAAAATCAGTTAGAAAATTTACAAAATATACAACAAGAAAAACCGAGTTTTAATTCTATTAGTTTTCCTGAAACGGGTTATTATATAATGAGAGAAGGTTGGCGAAATAACGATAAAATGTTAGTTATTTCAGCTGGCGTAGATGCTAAAAAACCAGATCATCAACATGGCGATATGTTGGGTATTCAAGCATTTGCAAGCGGTAATGTTGTGTTACCAAATTACCAAGTGCGGTATTCTTTAAATGATTTAGAATTATTTAAAAATTCAATGACTAAAAATGTTGCATTGGTTGATGATGAATTACAAGGTAAAAAGTATGCATCTAATAAAGGAGGAAGTGGTTTTGGTAAGTTTTTGCAGTTACCAAACCCTAAAGTTGTTGCGTTTCAAAAAGATAAAGAGTTAGAAGTTTTTATAGGTAACCATGATGGATTTGAAAATGTTGGAGTACAGTATTCTAGACAAGTTCTACATGTAGAAAATGATTTTTGGATTGTAAAAGATAATTTTTTATCAGTTGAAAATCATACCTATAAACAAGTTTGGCAAGGACATTATAGTTTAGAAAATTCTCCAAATTTAATTCGTTCAAGTTTTCAAAATGGATCTGGTTTAGATATTTATCAATTACATAAAGTTGATACTATTTTAACTGATGGAGCTCGCGGAAAAGAATGGAGTGTTGTTTCAAAAAATAATAGTAAAGATTTTAATTTTATTACAGTTTTGTTTCCATTTTCTAAATTTGATGATCGATTAGATGAAACAAATGAGAACCCAAATATAGGAGGATGGAAAGTAAATGAATCTACTATCGAATCAGATGCAAATACTACGCTATCAAAAGGAAATAAAATATTCTTTTTTGGCGTTAAAAAAATAAAGATTAAGAATTCAGATATAGAATTCAATGAAAAAGTAGATTTTTTCATGGAAATTGAACAAGATAAAATGTATTGCCAATCCTTATTTTATAAATTTTTTTACATGAATTCATCAATAAAAGGGAGTATTAAAGATCCCTTAAAAATAAATCCTTTAGATAATTTTACACTTAATTAAGATTTTTAACTATTTGAAAATCAAATTTTAAATTTATTTTTTGTTAAAGTTTTTGAGGATACAAAAAAAAAACTTAAATTTGGGAAACCAGATTGGTTAACCAATCAATAATCATTAATTAATATTTAAATTTACAATTATGAAAAAAACATTACTTTTTGCTGCTTTAATAGCAACTTCAACATTCTTTGCTCAAACCAATCTTGTGTTAAATGGTTCTTGCGATGATCACACAGGTAATAATGGTAGTAGTACTACTGATAATGCTGATGCTTGGGATATGACTCCTAATAGTACAATTATAAATGAATCTGGTGTTGAAATAGATAGCCCATATAGAGCTCTTTGGTACAACGCCGATTTAGATGCTTGGCTTGGTGATAATACTGGAGACACTAATGATCAACCAGGGTCTACAAGTGATGGTAATTGGGATTATAGCGCTGGTGCAGATGCAGGTGTAAAAACGAGAGGGGTTAAACTTTATTCACCTGGTCGTCGTTTATACCAAGTTGTTGCAGTTACTGCAGGTAAAACATATACTTTTTCTATGGATTCACGTTCTGAAGCAGAAAATATTCCTTCAGAAGTTTTTATTTTAAATACTGAAATTGCAAGTGAAACTGGTTTAACTAGTGCTAGTTCTACTGTTGATGCTTATAAGAATATTACAAATGATTTTAACGCAAGTAAGTCAGATGCGTCAACTAATAATTTTACTAAAACTTCAATAGATTTTACTGCTACAGGTAGCAAAATTGTAATTTATGTTAGAGCATCTAAAGCAATTAATAGTGATACTGAAGTTTTTTATGATAATATGAGTCTTGTTGAAAAAACGGGTACTGCTTCTGTAAATGATATTTTCTCATCTAAAATTAGCGTATATCCTAATCCTGCAAAAAACTTTATTCAAATTACTTCAAATGAAAACATTACTGGTGTAGAAATGTTTAATTTAATTGGTAAAAAAGTTTTAAGCGCTTCTTCATTAACAAATGACAGAATTGATACGTCTAAATTATCAAAAGGCGTTTATATTTTAAAAGTGACTAGTAACGATCTTGTAGGATCAAGAAAAGTTGTTATTGAATAATTATCATAGTTTTTTATTTTTTTAGAAGCCCATTATTTTAAATGGGCTTTTTTTGTAAATTATATTATATATATTAGTAAAGTTAATTTTTTGATAATAGTATGTTGTAAATGCTGATTTTTTTTGCAATTATGGGTTTTAATTTATTATTATTTGTTTTTTTATTGACTTTAACTTTTTGACTTCAACTTTTTATACTATTAATTTCTAAGTTTTTTTTGTTAAAAACTTAAATAACCTTATATTTGGTAAACCAATTTGGTAAACCAATTTTAAATTGTGTTTTTTATCCTATTTGCATAATCATTTAGTATTTGTTTATTATCTTAAATGCTAGTTTAAAAATTTAGTGAATAGATATGTAATAGGTTAATTATCATTAAAATTGAATAAAGAATAATATTTTGGAATAGTTTTAACACATAGATTAAATGAATTTTAAAAAAAATACAGCAAAAAACGTACTATTTTTAATAGTATTTATGTTTTTAGTTTCTTGTAAAACAACATCTCAAAGTACTTCAAATAAAGAAGTAGCAATACAAGGTGCTCATCCTAAATTAATTTTAACAAAAGAGGGTGTAAATAATATTAGAAAGCATTTAGGAAATGTGCCAATTTTTGATAGATCATTAGCTACAACAAAAGCAGAAGTGGATGCAGAAATAGAGTTAGGTATTTTTGTTCCCGTTCCGCAAGATTTTTCTGGAGGTTATACCCACGAAAGACATAAAAGTAACTTTTTATTAATGCAAAAGGCAGGCGTTTTATATCAGATTTTAAATGATGAAAAATATGCAACGTATGTAAAAGACATGTTGTTTGCGTATGCAAAATTATATCCAACTTTACCAGTTCATCCTCAAACAAGATCTTATGCAAGAGGTAAATTATTTTGGCAATGTCTTAATGATTCAAACTGGTTAGTTTATACTGCTCAAGCTTACGATTGTATTTATGATTGGTTATCAAAAGAAGAAAGAGACGTTTTAGAGAACGATTTATTTATACCTTTTGCAAAGTTTATTTCTGAAGGAAATCCACAGTTTTTTAATAGAGTTCATAATCATAGTACTTGGGGTAATGTAGCTGTAGGTATGATTGCCTTAGTGATGGATAATGATGAACTTTTAGAAAATGCTTTAAATGGTTTAAAAACAGACAATTTAACTGCTGATATGAAAGATAATGATGGTGGTTTTATTAAAATTGAAGGACAGAGATTAGGTTTTTTTGGTAACCTAGATGAACCATTTTCTCCAGATGGATATTATAATGAAGGTCCTTATTATCAGCGATATGCAATGTATCCGTTTTTAATTTTTGCACAGGCTATACATAATGTAAAACCAGAATTAAAAATATTTGAGTATAAAGATGGTGTTTTATTAAAAGCTGTGAATGCATTGATAAATTTAACAGATGCTGATGGAGAATTTTTTCCTTTAAACGATGGTCAAAAAGGAATGTCATATTATACAGCAGCATTGGTTTCTGCGGTGGATATAGCATATCATTATGGAGGAAATAATCCTGAGTTATTAAGTATTGCCAAAAAACAAGATCAAGTTGTTTTAGATGATACAGGGTTGTCAATTGCCATCGGAATTAAAGAGGGTTTAGAAAAGAATTTTACAAAAAAATCTATTAATTTATCTGATGGAAGAAATGGCGATGAAGGCGGAGTAGGTATTTTAAGAAATGAAAGTTTAGAGTTAGTTTTTAAATATGCTTCTCAAGGCTCTAGTCATGGACATTATGACAAGTTATCTTTTTCCTTGTATGAAAACGGAAATGAAATAATTCAAGATTATGGATTATCACGTTTTGTGAATATTGAGCAAAAAGGTGGTGGAAATTACTTGAAAGAAAATAAAACATGGGCAAAACAAACAATTGCTCATAATACACTTTCCGTGAATGAAGAAAATCATTTTAAAGGTGAGTTTGAAATAGGTAGTAAACATCATTCTAACCTATATTTTTATGATGATAAAAATCCGAATATTCAAATTGTAAGTGCATCAGAAGAAAATGCCTATCCTGGTTCAGAAATGCTTAGAACATTTGCAATCATTAAAGACGAAGATTTTGAAAAGCCTTTTGTTGTTGACCTTTTTAAAGTAAAATCAGCAACTAAAAATCAATATGATTTACCTTATTTTTATCTCGGACAAATAATATCAACTAGTTTTGATTACACATCATTTACTCAATTAGAAAGTTTAGGATCTAAAAATGGATATAAGCATTTATGGAAAGAAGGTTTAGGAAGTCCTACTTCAGAAAATAGTGTGTTCTCGTGGATTAAAAATAATTTATTTTACTCCTTAACAACAACTACTTTTGATTCAGATGAATTGATTTTGGCTAGAATAGGGGCACATGACCCAGATTATAATTTAAGAAGAGATCCTACATTAATCGTTAGAAGAAAAAATACACAAAATACAACTTTTGCTACTGTTATTGAATCTCATGGTAGTTATAGCCCGGTTACAGAACTTGCTCTAAATGCATACTCTAATGTAGGAAAACTTAAAATTATTTTGGATACAGAATATTACACGGCTTTACAAATTATAACAGTTAACAAAAAAACTAAAGTTTTAATTATTTCTAATAAGGATAACTCAAAAGAAAAAAATCATACAATTACAATAGATAATAAAGAATATAATTGGAAAGGTTCTTATTATTACAATTAAATTAATCATAAAAATAGAAAAAATGAATAGATTTAGCGAAAAGTACATCATTACAAAAGATATGGAATGGGAAGTACTTGGTGGTGGAGTATCAAGAAAATTTTTAGGCTACGACAATCAAATTATGATGGTCCAAGTAAAATTTGAAAAAGGTGCGTTAGGAGCTCCGCATCAACATTTTCATACACAAGCCACCTATTGTGTTTCCGGTAAATTCGAATTTGAAATTAATGGTGAAAAGAAAATTGTAGAAGCAGGAGATGGTGTTTACATAGAACCTAATTTACTTCACAGTGCAATTTGTTTAGAAGAAGGTATGTTAATTGATACGTTTAGTCCTGTGCGAGAAGATTTTTTAAGTGGGGGTGCTGTATCTTATTTTGGTGATAAAGCATAACAAAAAACCAATATTTATTAGGGCTTAAATGAAAGCTATTGTAAAGGTATATTAATATCCGATTTCATTTAATTTTGTAGATTAATATAACTTCAATAAAATTAGAGACTTTTTTGCAACTAATAATGAAGGTTTTATAAAAAAATTAACAATTTTTTTTGTTTTATAAATAAAATAATATATATTTGGTTAACCAAATTGGTTAACCAAATTATTACTCAATAATAACAATTTTTAGTATTTATTATAAATGTGTCTTTTTAAAAATTAAATTTCGCTTGAGATTTATTAAAAATTCACAATTATGATTTAATGAATTATATTTTTAAACATAAAATAATATTATGAAATTAAAATTTAAATTAACATTATTAATGGTAATGTTAGTAAACATTTGCTTTTATGCGCAAACAACAACTACGGTAAGTGGTGTTGTAACTTCTAAAAGCGATAATACTCCTTTGCCAGGGGTGACAATTAGAATCCTAAATACTACTAAGGGTGTGCAAACAGATTTTGACGGGGTTTATAGTTTAAAGGTAGCTTCCGGTCAAGTTTTAGAGTTTTCTTATTTAGGATATGCTACTAAAACTGTTGCTATAGTAAATCAAAAAACAATAAATGTTATATTAGAAGAGAGTGCTAGTCAATTAGATGAAATCGTTGTTATTGGTTATGGTACACAGAAAAAAAGTCACTTAACAGGTTCTATTTCCAAAGTAACAAATGATAACCTTGATCAAATAGCAGTTTCAAGGGTAGATGATGCTTTAATTGGACAGGTATCTGGGGTAAATATTCAAGCAACGGATGGTGAGGCAGGTTCAGCTCCAACTATTACTATTAGGGGAGTTGGTTCTATGGCAGGAGATTCAACACCTTTAATTGTTGTTGATGGAGTTATTGTTGATTCAAGTTTTTTAGGTTCATTAAATATGAATAATGTTGAATCATTTGAAGTGTTAAAAGATGCGGCTTCTTCTGCAGTTTTTGGTCCAAAAGGTTCTAACGGGATTATAATGATTACTATGAAATCTGGTGTTTCTGGTAAAACAAGAATTAATTATAGTACGTATACAGGTGTGAAAACTCCAAGAAAAAGTTCCGCTTATGGTTTTACAACACAAGCATGGGCAGATAAACAAACTGCTTTAGGTTTAGAATTATCACCATATACACAAGCACAATTACAAATAGGAACAGACCGTTCTTGGCAAGATGTGTTTTTTGAACAAGGCACAATTACAAATCACGCACTGTCCGTTAGAGGTGGTGATGATAAAACAAAATTTACCATAAGTTTAAATTATTCTAATGATGAAGGAGTAATGCTAGTGGATAATTATAAAAAATTAGGGGTAAGGTTAAAAATAGATAGTAAAATAAGTGATAAGTTTAAAATTGGTGCTAATTTCACTCCTACTTTTACTGATAGAAGACGTTTTTCGGAAAATATTCATAATGTAGCTAGACATCAGCCTTGGTTACCTATTTATCATACAGAACATTCACTTCAATATGTTGATCCAAATGGTGCATATGCAAGTATGCAAGTTGGCGATTATGCCAGACAAGATCATTTTACCATTTTTGATTTAGATGGAGATGGTGTTATTGATAATATTTTAACAAATATAGGTAATAGTAACAATGCAAACCCTTATGCTAGAATTGTTGAGCGAAATAGATCAGATAAAAAGTTTCAATTATTTGGTAGTTTATATGCTCAATACGAAATAACAGAAGATCTTAATTTTAAAACATCACTTGCTGGTTCTTATAATGATACTAAGAGAATAGACTATATGGGTACGCAAGCAAGAGAAAGTATTACAGATGCTTATATGCAAGAAATCTCTCAAAAAGAAAATTATATTATTGTAGATAATTTTTTTAACTATGACAAATCTTTTGGTAAACATGATATAGGTTTTACAGCGGGTACTTCACTTGAAAGTAGAAATTATTTCTACTCAGGATTTAAAGGAACAGGATATACAAACGATGTAGTGCAACAAATTACAAACGCAACTGCTATTTCTGAATTTGATGGTTTTGAATGGCAAAAACGTTACGTAGCCTTAATTTCGAGAGTAAATTATGCTTTTGATGATAAATATTTAGCTTCTTTAAGTTTAACAAGAGCTGGAAGTTCAATTTTTGGTTCAGAAACTAAATATGGTAATTTCCCTGCTGCTTCTGTTGGTTGGAATATAGCTAAAGAAGATTTTCTTTCAAATAGTAATGCAGTAACCAACTTAAAGCTTAGAGTTAGTTATGGGGTTACTGGTAATGACCGTTTAAATACAGGATCTACAGATGCAGATGCACAAGGTAGTGAGCCAACTTTAAGTACTGGTAACATTTTGGTAGATTATTACCCACACTTAGCTCTTTTAGGCGCAGCAAATTCTAGTTATTCTGTAGATGGTAGTATTCAAGCAGGTTTTTCACCTGTAAATATTGCAAACAAAGAATTGCAATGGGAGCGTTTGGTAGAAATTAATCCGGGTGTAGATTTTGGTTTGTTTAATAATAAAATATCTGGTTCTTTAGATTGGTATAGAAGAACTAGTGATCAACTATTACTTAATAATCCAATATCTGCTACGACAGGATTTACTGGGGCTTTAGTAAACTTAGGTGAAGTTAAAAACGAGGGTTGGGAACTTGAAATAAGAACTAAAAATATTAGTAAAGAAAAATTTAAGTGGAGTACTTCTTTTATTGCAACAACTAATAAAAATGTTTTAGTAGATTTTGCAGATTCTGATGGACAAATTACAAGCTTAGACCCAAGTAGACCTGCTGAATGGATTAATCTTGAAGGTCAGCCAATATCATTATTTTATGGATATGTTGTAGATAAAGAATTAGAATTTGAAGATAGAGATAGACCTTGGAGACATGTAGGTGCAGAAGCTGGTTTGGTTTATGTGAAAGATTTAAATGGAGACGGTGTTTTAGATAGTGAAGACAAAACAGTTTTAGGGAATCCATATCCAGAATTTATTTGGAGTATTTCTAATGAGTTTAAACTTGGAAATTTTGATATATCTTTTATGTTTCAAGGATCTCATGGAGCAGAAGTTAGAAATATTGCTGATCATTATTTATTTAGCAACAATAACAATAGAACAGTTTTAGACACAGCTCCAAATCAAGAGTTTTTAGTTGATAAATATTTTACAAATAGTATCGTTCAAGATGCTTCATATATCGCCTTAAGAAACGTAAATATTGGTTATAGTTTTTCTCAAGATGTATTAGATAGTCTTGGCATATCAGGTTTAAATGTATATGCAGCTGGTCAAAATTTAATGTACATAACTGCTGCTAATTATACAGGTTGGAATCCAGAGGCATTAGACAAAACAAGCCCAACACAATATGGGTATCAAAGAGGTGGTTCTCCAATTTTTAGTACTATTTCTCTTGGTTTAAATTTAGATTTTTAATAAATTTTAAAACGATTTAACACATAATATTATGAAATATTTTAAATATATCGCTATAATTTTAATGGGAAATGTTTTCTTTTCTTGTAGCGACTTTTTAGAGCCTGTACCTAGCTCTTCTATTACTACCGATAACTATTATACTAATGCGGATGAATTAGAAACAGGGTTAATTGGAATTTATGCTGCTATTAAAGGAATTAATAATAACAGTAAAGACGATAATCATGGAGTTCAATGGGAATTTTATGTTACAGAAATGAGAAGTGACAATACAAGTACTAAAAGTCCGGATTCAGAAGATGCTTCTGATGCAGGTCAACTTGAAAGTTTAAATGTATTGCCAACAAACAACTTTGTAGGAAATTATTACACAAGTTATTTTCAAGCTATTTATAGAGCAAATGTGGTATTAGCTAATATAGGGGTTGTTGAAGATGTAACAGCAGCAAATAAAATAGAAGCTGAAGCAAAATTTTTAAGAGCATATGCTTATTTTAACTTAGTGAGATTATTTGGTGATTTGCCATTAATTGATCGTGTTATTGCACCAACTGAAACAGAGGTTCAGTTTACTAGAGTTGATAAAAGCTTAATTTATGATTTAATTGTTAGCGATTTACAAACAGCTGTACAATATTTAGATCTGACGTATAAAACAAGAGCATCTAAAGATGCTGCAAAAGCTTTATTAGCAAAAGTATATTTAACTTTAGATACTCCAGAGTATACAAAGGCACAAGTTTTATGTGAAGAAATTATAAATGGTAATAATTATGCTTTACAAAGTAATTTTCATGATGTATTTTATTCAGAACGTAGTAGTGAAATTATTTTTGCAATCGGGTACAATAGTAATGTGCAAGACAATAGTCAAATATTTTCGGCAGAATTTATGAATGCTGTTGGTAATACAAGTGGTGTTAATTATGTTACTACCGATGCGGTAGCCGCAATAGATGCTTACGGAGGAAATAGAATTGCAGATTCGTATAGACCAGATCCTTTAACACTTTTTGGAGGTACTGTTAGGTATCAAGTAGCTAAATTTTTTCCAGATGGAGAAACTGGAGGAAGTGATGGTCAAACATTTACAGGACTGCCTCAATTAGCTGGTAATGATTTTATTGTTTTACGATATGCAGATGTATTGTTAATGGAGTCGGAGGCTATTTTAGCTGGAGCTACAGAAACTACCAACAGCAAGGCAATAGACTCTTATATGAAAGTAAAAATTAGAGCAGGATTTGATGCCGTTACAGATAGACCATCTAAACTTACAAAAGAAGCTTTATTACTAGAGAGACGTGTTGAATTTGCCTTTGAAAATCATAGGTTATTTGATTTAATTCGTTTAGGTGAAGCTCAATCAAAACTTTCAGTATTTGCAACTGCCAATGGTTTCAATTTTTCTACAACGGATTTATTACTACCAATTCCTCAAAATGAAATAAATTTGAGTAAAGGAGTAATGAAGCAAAACCCTGGATATAATTAATCAAATAAAAACTAAAAAATGAAAAATATTAAAAAACAAGTTGCACAAGCCTTTTTAATTGTGTTTGTGCTATTAGTTGGGGCGACTATGACTTCTTGTAGTGATATGTTTGAATTTGAATTACCTGAGGCTAATTCAAAACCAGATTTAACACCACCCTCAGCGAATTTTAAAGCTACTGGAACTACGGATTATTTGACATTTACATTTTCAAATTTATCAATAAGTGCCACTACCTACTTATGGGATTTTGGGTTAGATGGAGATGGAGATGGTGAAATAGATACATTTTCTACTACTGATGCAGAATATACTTTTCCTGGTGAGGGAATTTTTACTGTAACCTTAACGGCATCTGACAAATTAGGGGTTGTAAGTACATTTTCTTCAACAGTTGAAGTGATTGAACCAATAGTGCCACCTTCAATTTATCCTGAAATTTTAAATGGAGATTTTAATGAGGGAACAAGTAATTGGAAACCTTCTAGTTTTACAGGTAGAAATACAAATGCTTTTAATGCTAGTTCTGATGGAGATCCTTTAAATTATGATGGTACACCTTCTGGTTCAACTAAAACACCTGGAGCTAAATGGACAAGTTCTACTTCAGCAGGCCCATCATTAAGCAGTTCCACAAGGTTTGCTTATCAAGCGATTACAGTTAGTCCAAATACCAATTATATTATAGAATATAGTTATGCAATTAAAACGGATAAAGATGATATTGAGGGTGGAGATAGAGTTCTTGTAGATATTTTAGACGGTTGGTATGCTGATGGTGCTGATGCTGAGGTTAGTACACCTTTAGTTCAAACTGTAGGAGACGAAGCAAATGGTAAAGGTAATTTTAAAGTTGTTAAAAAGGTTTTTTCTTCAAATGCAACAGGCGAAATTGCTATTTGGATATATGCAATTACAAATGATGAATTGTATGTTGATAATGTAAAGGTATATCCTGTAAATTAAGTAAAGGGTAAGCTAAAAAGTATTTAAAATAATAGCACACATTACGATCATACTAGTTTTAGTAATGTGTGTTACAACAAACTAGTATAAACATTAAATAGTTTTTTATATTTGTAGATATATAAAATACAAAAAAATGAAATTAGAGACACTTACAAAATCGGATAGTTCTAGCGTTCAAAAAGAAATTATTTCTAAAATAAGAGATTTAATAAATTTTAAGAATTTAGAACCAGGTGATAAATTACCATCTGAAAGAATGCTTTCAGAAAAGTTTGAAGTGTCAAGAAATGCTATAAGAGAAGCAATACAAAAGTTAGAATTTTATGGATTATTAGTGTCTATTCCGCAAAGTGGAACATTTGTAGCCAACATAGGTATTATAGCTTTAAATGGTATGATTGAGGATATTTTAAGATTAGATATTCCAGATTTTAGATCTTTGGTAGAAACTAGAATTTTACTTGAGTTAAAAACAGCAGGATTAGCCGCTACAAATAGAACTGAAAACGATTTAATTAAAATCAAAGAAGCTCTAGAAGCGTACAATACTAAAGTTTTAAATGGTGAAGATGCAGTTCAAGAAGATTTATTATTTCATTTGGCTATCGCCAAGGCATGCGGAAATAGTACAATGAATACGTTTATGCTAATTATAACACCAGGAATTATTACCAATTTTAAAAAACATCATGTTTGTGATGCTGATTTATCTAAAAGGGGTATAGATGATCATAAAGATATTTATGACGCTATTAAAGATCAAAACCCTCAATTAGCAAAATTAAAAATGAAACAACATTTTAAAGAATTGTATCAGTATTGCTATAATATTTAATAGAAAATAAATCAATTTTAAAGAATTTTAAATTTTATACTTTATTAATGGATAGAAAACTAGTAGTAAGTTTTCTTCTAGTAATAAACTATAGCAAGGTTTATATTGATTTATTTTAAATGAAGAAATTATTTACAAATTGTGCTAAGTATCTAATTTTTAAATTATTAAGCACTTTAATCAAATAAAAATAATGAAAGTAAAAGGATTGAGATGGTTTATTATAGGGTTAATATTTTTGGCTACTGTAATTAATTATATAGATAGAAGCGCATTAGCGATAATGTGGGGAAGTAGCGATCAGCCTGATTCTATTTCAGGTTCTTTAGATTTAACCAAAAGTGATTATGGGTTAATTTTAAATATTTTTATGGTGTTTTATGCACTAGGTCAATTGTTTTCGGGTAAATTATTTGATAAAGTTGGAACAAGAATTGGTTATGTGATTAGTATTGGTGTGTGGGGATTATCTTCTTTTTTACATTCAACGGTAAGAGGATTAGTAGGTCTTACAATTTTTAGAAGTACTTTAGGACTTTCTGAAGCAGGTAACTGGCCTGGAGGGGTTAAAAGTAATGCCGAATGGTTCCCAATTAAAGAAAGAGCTTTTGCTCAAGGTTTGTTTAATGCAGGAGCCTCTATTGGTTCTGTAATTGCACCTCCGTTTATTGCCACTTTGTTTGTTGCTTATGGATGGAGAACTACTTTTATGGTAATTGGATCATTTGGTTTATTGTGGATTATTCCTTGGTTATTGGTAAATAAATCAGGTCCAAAAACACATCCATGGATTACAAAAGAAGAACAAAAACATATTATTGAAGGTCAAAGTAAAGCAGACCAAGAAGCAACCTCGGAAACTAAAGGACTAAGTTTAAAACAAATTTTATCTCATAAAGAATCTTGGGCAATTGTTATGGGACGTTTCTTTTTAGAACCAATTTGGTGGTTGTTTGTAGGTTGGATGCCACTTTACTTAGCAGACGTTTATGGTTTTGATGTAAAAGAAGTTGGTATGTTTGCTTGGGTTCCTTATGTAGGTGCAGCTCTTGGTAGTATTGCAGGTGGATTATTCTCAGGAAAAATCATAACAAAAACAAATTCAATTGATAAGGGAAGAAAATATACAATTTTAATTGGTGGTATTATCATGTTCTTAGGTCTTGTGGCCACTGTATTATTTGGTGATTCACCAGAACGTTTTGTAGCAATCGTTTTCTTTGTATTGTTCGGTTTTCAATTTGCAATAGGAAATGTACAAACCTTACCAAGTGATTTATTTAGTGGTAAATCAGTAGGATCTTTAGCAGGTTTAGCAGGTATGGTTGGTGTATTCTCTGTAATTCTTATGAATTTTTTAGTACCAATTATACAAGAAAAATTTTCTTACACACCAATTTTTGTTGCAATAGCAGCGGCAGTACCTCTTGGTTTGGGAGCAATTTATTATTTCGCAAAAGAAATAAAATCAGTAGAGTAAAAATATTTTAGATTAATAAACAATTAAATAAAGTCATGAGTAAATTAGAAAATAAAATAGCTGTTATTACAGGAGCTACAGGAGGAATAGGTTTTGCAGTAGCAAAAAGATTAGGTAAAGATGGTTATACTGTTATTTTAAACGGTATTGAAGATGAAGCAGGAGCTGAAAGAGTTAAAGAATTAACTGCAGAAGGTATCACTGCTGAGTATTATGGTTTTGATGTTACTAAAGATGAAGAAGTAACAGCAAATATCAATAAGATTGGAGAAAAATACGGAAAAATTGACGTTTTAGTTAATAATGCTGGTGGTTTAGGTGGTAGATCTAGATTCGAAGAAATGACAACTGAATTTTATAAATTTGTAATGGCTTTAAATCTTGATTCAACTTTTTTTGCTTCAAGAGCAGCAATACCTTTTCTTAAGAAAAGTGAGTATGCATCAATCATAAACTATACTTCTAACGCAGGTTGGAATGCAGGTGGACCAGGAGCAGGTATTTATGGTACATCTAAAGCAGGTGTTCATGCAATTACAAGAGCATTAGCAAAAGATTTAGCAGAATATGGTATTAGAGTAAATGCAGTTTCTCCAGGTACAATTGATACTCCTTTTCATGCTCAAATTAAAGCAACTAAGCCAGAAGTTTTTGCTTCTTGGGCAAACAGCATTATGTTAGGTAGATTAGGTCAGCCAGAAGATGTGGCTGGTGTTGTTTCTTTCTTGGCAAGTAAAGATGCTGCTTTCCTTACAGCTGAAACTATTCAAGTTGGTGGTGGACAAGCTTTAGGTATTTAAGTATACCTTTTTAAACGATCAATTTTTAATTGGTTGAACTTTTTAAAAACCAGTGAATTTAGTTTCACTGGTTTTTTTTTGTTTTAAATTTTAATCAGAAAAAAATAAGAAGGCAATGTTTTTAATCTAATTTTATAATGCTATTCATTTTAATAAAAATCAGTTTAAAATAAAATAACTTTCTCGTTTTCTATTTGCAAACTTTCTAAACTGCTTAGAAACTATTATTTACAAAATAATTAATTATTTGAAATATTATTTAAATTTAATCTAAATAATATTTGTAAAACTCATTTTGAGTAGTATATTTGCAGAAAATTAATACACTATTTAAAGTTAATCTAAATAAAAATGAGAAAACCAATCTTAGTAATAGCAATAGCAACGTTAGCATTCATATCATGTAATAATTCAGATCTTGAAAATATAAATTTAGAAGTTCCTGAAACTTATAATTTTAATAGAAATGGAAACTCTACAGTAGATTTTAACGGTCAAACCACAAGAATTTTAATGGCAGAAGCTTTTGGAGCTGCACTAAAAGAGAACACAAAAACGGAAAATGAGTTAAGTAATATGTTTGCTCATAATCAGGGTGATACTAATTTTTTAGATGCTAACTTGAATGCATCAGATAAAAACATACGTAGTAAAGTAGCCGCTTCTACAGATTATTTTTTAACGAATTCTACAGCTTCAAATGCTATAAAAGCAGATTTTGATGGTTGGATTTCTAATCAAGTATCTGAAGTTTTTCCGAATTGGAATTCAATTGCTTCTCAAGGAGTTGCTGGTCAAATCCAACAAAGTGGCGGAGGAACGATTAGATATGTAAATGCTAAAGGTATGGAATATGACCAGTTAATTAAAAAAGGATTACTTGGTGCTTTAATGATAGACCAAATTTTAAACAACTATTTAAGTCCTGCTGTTTTAGATGAAGCATCAAACCAAGAAGAAAATGACAATGAAGTGCTTGTAAGTGGAAAAAATTACACTAATATGGAACATAAATGGGATGAAGGTTTTGGATATTTGTATGGAAATGAAGTAAACATAGAAGCTCCTGTTCTAGATGTAGATTCATTTTTAAGCGAATATTTAGAAAGAGTAAATGGAAACTCAAATTTTTCAACTTTTGCGTCAGATATTTACAATGCTTTTAAAAAGGGAAGAGCTGCAATTGTTCAAAAAAATTATATAGTTAGAAACGAACAAGCTGATATTATTAAAGAAAAAATTTCTTTAATTCCTGCTGTTAGAGCTGTTTATTATTTACAAGCATCGAAAGCAAATTTAGGAATAGATAATGCAAGAGCATTTCATGCATTGTCTGAAGCTTATGGGTTTATTTATAGTTTGCAATTTACTAGAAACCCATCTTCAAATGTACCTTATGTAACAAAAGCAGAAGTAGATAATTATTTAGTACAATTGTCTAGTGGAAATGGCTTTTGGGATATATCTGAAACAACTATAGATGAAATTTCTACGGCAATTGCATCTAAATTTAATTTTACGGTTTCACAATTTATTGACTAATTTTATAAATTATTTTTAAAAAATAACAGACATGTTTAAAAGAATATTATTACTTATTTTGTCAATGGCTTTTTTAAATTCTTGCAGTTCATCAAGCTCAACAGATACGCCAATAATAACTGATACTTTTGATAGAACGGAGATGTTAATCAACATTGCAGACAATATTATTATCCCTGCAACGAAAGATTTTGCTGATAAATTAACAATTTTAAAAACCGCTGGAAATGATTTTACATCAGCTCCAAATCAAACAAAATTAAATTTTTTTAGAACTTCTTGGATAAACGCGTATAAAGTTTGGCAACAAATAGAAATGTTTGATATTGGCAAAGCAGAAGAGCTACAATATAAGTTTTACATGAATATTTATCCCTTAACAGTTGCAGATGTGGAGGCAAATGTTAGTTCGGGAAATTACGATTTAAACAATGTAAATTATCAAGATGCACAAGGTTTTCCTGCGTTAGATTATTTGCTATTTGGACTAGCAGATTCGGATGCTGAAATTATTGAAAAATATACTACAGATGCAAAAGCAACGGGTTATAAAAAATATGTAAATGATGTTTTAAATCAAATGGATGGCTTAACACAACAAGTAGTTTTAGATTGGGACACTTACAGAAATACTTTTGTAAATAGCACTTCTAATACAGCTACAAGTGCTGTAAATAAATTGGTAAACGATTATATTTTTTATTTTGAAAAAGGGTTAAGAGCAAATAAATTCGGAATTCCTGCTGGTAATTTTTCTACAAATCCTTTACCAGAAAAAGTGGAAGCATTTTATAATAAAGAAATTTCTAAAGAATTAGCACTTGAGTCTTTAAATGCAGTCACAAATTTTTTTAAAGGTATTGGTTATAACAGTTTAAATGCTGGAGAAAGTTTTTCTACGTATTTAATAAGTTTAGAAAGAACAGATATAAAAGAACAAATTATAAGCCAATTAAATGCCGCAAAAACTCAAATAAATTCTTTGGATGCCAATTTTTATAATCAGGTTATTTTTGATAACACAAAAATGACTCTTTCTTTTGATGAACTACAAAAAGTGGTTATTTTATTAAAAGTTGATATGTTACAAGCTTTTAATATTAACGTAGATTATGTTGATGCCGATGGCGATTAATAAATACAAATACTAAATATTGCTAAAAGTTATTCTTAATTTGAGAGTAACTTTTAGTTTTTAAAAATGAAAAACCTGATTTCAAAATATTTCAAAACTCAAACAAATATTGCTCCTTTGGCAGTTTTTCGTTGTTTTTTTGGGTTGATGCTATTTGCAAGCATTATTCGCTTTTGGGCAAATGGATGGATTCATAAATTATACATTCAACCAAAATTTTTCTTTTCTTATGATGGTTTTAGTTGGATAAAACCTCTTGGAAATTACACGTATTTATTATTTGCAATTTGCGGAATTTCGGCCCTTTTTATTTCTTTAGGCTACAAATATAGAATTGCAATTAGTATTTTTTTTCTGTCATTTACGTATATAGAATTGATGGATAAAACCACGTATTTAAATCATTATTATTTTATAAGTGTACTAAGTTTTTTGTTGATATTTTTACCAGCAAATGCCTCTTTTTCTTTAGATGCTTATTTTAATAAAAAAAAGTTTGTACAAGTTCCTAAATGGACCATAGATAGCATAAAATTACTTTTAGGAATTGTCTATTTCTATGCAGGTTTGGCAAAAATAAATTCAGATTGGTTGTTAAGAGCAATGCCATTAAAAATCTGGTTACCATCTAAATACGATTTACCCTTTATAGGTAATTCTTTCATGCAAGAAACGTGGTTTCATTTTGCAATGTGTTGGGGAGGAATGTTGTATGATTTGTCCATTCCGTTTTTGTTAATCTATAAAAGAACTAGGTTTTTCGCCTTTTTTTTAGTGGTTTTCTTTCATGTTTTTACCCGAGTTTTATTTCCTATTGGCATGTTTCCGTTTATTATGATTATTTCTGCATTTATTTTTTTTGATGCTGATTTTCATCAAAATATAATCAGAATAATTACTAAGTTTTTACCGAAGAAAAAGGAAATAAAATCGATAACAAATTTTACTTTTTCTAAAAATAGGAAAAGAATTATAGTATCAATTCTTGGTTTGTTTTTACTGATACAACTGATATTTCCTTGGCGTTATATATTATATCCAGGAGAATTATTTTGGACAGAAGAAGGTTATCGTTTTTCTTGGAGAGTAATGTTAATGGAAAAAGCAGGTGCTACTAATTTTAAAATTGTTGATAAAGAAACTAAGAACTATTTTTATGTTGATAATAAAGACTTTTTAACCTCTTTTCAAGAAAAACAAATGAGTCATCAACCAGATTTTATTTTAGAATATGCTCATTTTTTAGGAAATCATTTTACACAACAAGGTCATAAAAATGTACAAGTTTTTGCGGAAAGTTATGTAGCTTTAAACGGAAGATTAAGTACTGTTTTTATCAATCCTAAAATAGATTTATATAAACAAAAAGAAAGTTTTAAACACAAAGATTGGATTGTTCCATTTTCATCAGAAATAGAAATAAATGGCATTTAGATTCAACTATGTTTTTAAAAATATTAAAATTAAATTTAATGAAATTTAAAATATTATTCATCTTACTCTTATTATTTCAAACCGTTATTTTTAGTCAATATAAAGTTTCTGGTACGGTTGTAAATTCTAAAAATGGTTCATTAGATAAAGTACAAATCTACAGTGAAAATGGGGGGTTGTTAACAGAAACAAATCCTTTAGGTAAATTTACATTTTCAACAAATAAAAAAGAAATTCCGTTAATTTTTTATATTGAAAATTATAAAATAAAAAATGTTTATTTAAAGATTGATAGATATGACAATGCTCAGATTATTTTAGAACCTTTTTCAGAGGAATTATCTGAAATACAAATTACCACGAGAAGAGAAAAAGTCTTCGAATTAAAACGATTACAAGATGTAGAAGGAACAGCCATTTATGCTGGTAAAAAGACAGAAGTTATTTTAATAAATCAATCTACTGCAAATTTGGCGTCGAACAATGCCAGACAAATTTTTAATCAAATTGCGGGTTTAAATATTTATCAAAATGACGATGCAGGTTTGCAATTAAATATTGGTGGTAGAGGCTTAGATCCAAATAGAACTGCAAATTTTAATACGCGCCAAAACGGATATGATATTTCTGCAGATGTTTTAGGGTATCCAGAAAGTTATTACACGCCAGCTTCCGAAGGTTTGCAAGAAATTCAAGTAATTAGAGGAGCTGCTTCATTACAATATGGAACGCAATTTGGTGGTTTGGTGAATTTTATCACAAAAAAACCAACCAAAAATCAAGAAATAGTTTTTAGAAATACAATAGGTAGTTTTGGTTTGTATACTAATTTTACGAGTTTGAGCGATACACAAGGAAAGTTTAGTTATTACACCTACTTAAATTACAAAAAAGGGAATGGATTTAGACCAAATTCTAACTTCGAATCTAAAAATGTTTTTGCTCATATTGGATATCAAATTAATGATAAAAGCAAACTCTCTGCAGAATTTACAGGTTTAAATTATGTTGCACAACAAGCGGGAGGGTTAACAGATCTAATGTTTTTAGAAGACTCAAATCAAAGTAATCGAGAACGTAATTGGTTTCAGGTTCAATGGTTTTTGTACAACTTAAAATGGGAATATTCTTTTTCTGAGAAGACAAATTTTTCTTTTAACTTTTTTGGATTGGATGCTTCTAGAGATGCCATCGGATTTAGAACCAATAGAGTGAATCAAATTGACCCAAATACCGAAAGAGATTTGATTAAAGGAACCTTTAAAAATTTTGGATTCGAAACGAGATTATTAAGTAATTATAAAATTTTTGATAAAAAATCTATTTTTTTAATCGGAACAAAATTTTACAAAGCCAATAACACCAATATACAAGGACCAGGTTCTAACGGTTTTGATGCCGATTTTGAGTTGAGATTAGATGATTATCCAAATTATCCAAATCAATCAAATAGTATCTTTCCAAACTTAAATATGTCCCTTTTTGGAGAAAATATTTTTTATATTAATGATGATTTTTCAATAACACCAGGTTTTCGTTTTGAGCATATTAAAACAGAAAGAGATGAAATTATAAAAGATATTATAACAGATGCTGCTGGCAATGTTATCAATGAAAATTTACGCGACGAAGAGGAAACGAACATCAGAAATTTTATTTTATTAGGAATTGGTTCAAGTTATAAATTAAATAAATCAGTAGAATTTTATGGTAATATTTCTCAAAACTATAGGTCGGTTACTTTTTCTGATATAAGTACAGCAAATCCTGCTTTTGAAATTTCACCAAATATTACTGATGAAAACGGTTTTACTATTGATGCAGGAATTAGAGGTAATTATGATAATTTTTTCTCTTATGATGCCAATTTTTTTGGGCTATTTTATAATGATAGAATCAATATTTATACGAGAGCAGATGGAAAAGCAGAAAGAGCGAATATTGGTGATGCTAGAATTTTAGGCATAGAAAGTTTAATCGATTTTAATCTAAAAAAGCTTTTTACAAATAATGCTGAATATGTGCTTAATTACTTTATAAATTCTTCTTTTATTATATCAGAATACACCAAATCTCAAATAAACGGAGTCGTTGGAAATGAAGTTGAATTTATACCAAATATCAACCTTAAGACGGGTACAAGGTTTGGCTATAAAAACTTTTTAAGCAGCTTACAATACTCTTATTTATCTAGCCAATTTTCCGATGCAACAAATGCAATTGGTGGCAGTTTAAGTGGCGTTACAGGAGAAATTCCTGCATATGGTATTTTAGATTTTTCTGCTTCTTACAAATACAAATTTGCAAAAATAGAAACCGGAATTAATAATCTTTTAAACGAAAATTACTTTACAAGAAGAGCAACAGGATATCCAGGACCAGGAATTATTCCTTCTGCACCCAGAAATTATTATATTACTTTAGAGTTTAAAATTTAAAAGAAGTTAAATACGGAGTCTTAATTTCAAGAAAAAACGAACATTTTACTATTTATTTGGGCTTTATAACGTTTTGTTTTTTGTGAAATTATTTATGAATATTCTTTTTAGAAAAGAATACAATAGTATAATAAAATAATTGTCTTTATAATATTTTAAAAATGAAAAGCTTATAATTCATTAATAAGTTGTAAATTTGCACGCAATTATACCTTAATTGCAACATGACAGCACACAACAACAAAATTTTAGGAGAAGGGTTAACATACGATGATGTATTATTAGTTCCTGCTTTTTCTAAAGTACTTCCAAGAGAAGTAAGTATTCAAACAAAATTTACTAGAAATATTACAATTAATGTTCCTATAGTTTCCGCAGCTATGGATACAGTTACAGAATCTGCTTTGGCTATTGCCATGGCTAGAGAGGGCGGTATAGGTGTTTTACATAAAAATATGACTATTGAGAAACAGGCTCAAGAAGTTAGAAAAGTAAAACGTGCAGAAAGCGGTATGATTTTAGATCCTGTAACTTTACCTTTAACTGCTGTTGTTTCTGATGCAAAAAATAACATGAGAGAACACGGAATTGGAGGAATTCCTATTGTTGATAATGAAGGCATTCTAAAAGGAATTGTTACAAATAGAGATTTACGATTTGAACATGATGGTAATAGACCAATTGTCGAAATAATGACAAGTGAAAATTTGGTTACTGCAGCAGTTGGAACCTCTTTAGCAGATGCCGAGAAAATTCTTCAAAATTATAAAATAGAAAAACTTTTAATTGTTGATAAAGATTATAAATTAAAAGGGCTTATTACGTTTAGAGATATTACCAAAGTAACTCAAAAACCAATTGCAAATAAAGATTCTTTTGGTAGATTAAGAGTTGCGGCTGCTTTAGGTGTAACAAATGACGCTGTAGAAAGAGCAGAAGCTTTGGTAAATGCGGGTGTAGATGCTGTTGTAATTGATACAGCTCATGGGCATACAGAAGGTGTAGTAAATGTTTTAAGAGCAATAAAAGATAAATTTCCAAACTTAGATGTAGTGGTAGGTAACATTGCAACTCCTGAAGCTGCTCAATTTCTAGTTGCTGCAGGTGCAGATGCTATAAAAGTTGGTATTGGTCCTGGTTCTATTTGTACAACTAGAATTATTGCAGGTGTTGGTTTTCCTCAGTTTTCTGCAGTTTTAGAAGTTGCAGAAGCTATTAAAGGAAGTGGTGTTCCTGTTATTGCTGATGGTGGAATTCGTTATACTGGTGATATTCCTAAAGCAATTGCGGCTGGTGCAGATACCGTAATGTTAGGTTCTTTATTGGCGGGTACAAAAGAATCTCCTGGAGAAACTATTATTTACGAAGGAAGAAAATTTAAATCTTATAGAGGAATGGGATCTATTGAGGCAATGAAACAAGGCTCAAAAGATCGTTATTTTCAAGATGTAGAAGACGATATTAAAAAATTAGTTCCAGAAGGAATTGTGGGTCGTGTACCTTACAAAGGAGAATTGTTTGAAAGTATTCATCAATTTATTGGAGGTTTGCGCGCAGGAATGGGATATTGTGGAGCAAAAGATATTGAAACATTAAAAGAAACTGGTAAATTTATAAGAATTACCGCTAGCGGAATTAATGAAAGTCATCCACATGATGTGGTGATTACAAAAGAATCTCCGAATTATAGTAGGAGGTAAGTATATCTTTTTTTAAAATTCAAAACCAAGCAAATTTGCTTGGTTTTTTTGATTTTAGGCATTTGAAACTTAATTGTCAAGATTTTATATAAAGTTCATTTATTTTCATAAAGATGAACCTTGTAATTCCCTTTTTTTTATATCTTTAAACAAGATTTGCACTGATCCCGCATTTAATGATTGCTTCACTATATTGTAAAAATACTAGATTTTTTTAAAATATATACTAGTACTTTTCATAGGTTATACTAGTATTTTGAATGAACTATACTAGTACTTTTAAAAAAACCATCTTGACCCGATACAAACTGCACCTTGACCCGTGTTGAACTGCAGCCTGATGCGAGACAAAGTTCCTCCTTGACGGAATTACAGCTAAAACCTCTTATTTATTTGTATTTAATTTTATCCGATGTGAAACTTAAAAATACAATCGGTTTCTTTTAACAGTAAAATTGATGTTCTTAGTAATTATAACAGTCCTTCAATAGATAAATAACGCTCTCCCGTATCGTAATTCATGGTAAAGATCGTTTCATCACCTTTTAAAGTTTGCAATTGTTTTCTAACAGCGGCTAATGATGCACCTGTAGAAATACCTACTAAAATACCTTCGGATTTTGCAATGTTTTTGACTTCTGCAAAAGCTTCTTCTTTTGTAATTCTAATAGCGCCGTCTATGATTTTAATATTAAAAGTCTCGGGAATAAAGCCTGGTCCGATACCTTGCAAAGGATGAGGGCCGGGTTTGTCTCCAGAAATTACTGCGGAATCGTTAGGTTCTACTGCAAATACTTTTAAAGTAGGATATTTTTCTTTTAAAACTTCTGCCATTCCTGTAATATGTCCACCCGTACCAACACCAGTTATTAAATAATCTAGTCCATCAGGAAAATCATTTAGTACTTCTAAAGCGGTAGTTGTACGATGGATTTCAGGATTTGAAGGATTTGTAAATTGCGATGGCATCCAAGCATTTTTAGTATTGGCAACCATTTCATTTGCTTTTGCTATTGTGCCGCCTAAACCTAATTCTTTTGGCGTTAATACAATATTTGCGCCGTATGCAGTCATCAATGCTCTTCGTTCTACAGACATAGATTCTGGCATTACCAAGGTTAATTTATAGCCTTTTATGGCGGCAATCATTGCCAAACCTATACCTGTATTTCCAGAAGTAGGCTCAATAATTTCGGTATCTTTAGTAATTAGGTTTTTTTGTTCTGCATCTTCTATCATTGCTAAGGCAATTCTGTCTTTAATGCTTCCACCTGGATTTACTTTTTCTAGTTTTATCCACACATTTGCGTTCGGAAATAATTTAGATAATTTTACTGTTGGTGTGTTACCTATAGTCTCTAAAATGTTGTTAAATTTCATAATTATTTAGATTTTGTGTTCTTTATACACTTGTTATTAGAATGCTTTATATAGTAAGTTTAGTGTAATTTAGAATGAAAAACTTACAAACTTTCTTTTAAAACAGCAATCTCATCACGCAGTTTTGCCGCAACAATAAAGTCTAAACTTTTGGCAGCTGCTTCCATTTGTTTGCGTTTGTCTCGTATGCGTTTTTCTATTTCTTCTTTTGGTAAATATTGTAAATCTTGTTCTGCAGCAACTTGTTTTGCATTGTCATAATGATAACTAGAAACAGCGCTTCTAGATAAAGTATCATCTATTTTTTTATTGATTTGAGTAGGAGTGATGTTATTTTCAGTATTATATGCAATTTGTTTTTCACGTCTTCTATCCGTTTCATCAATGGTTTTTTGCATGCTGTTTGTTATTTTATCAGCATATAAAATTGCTAAACCATTTACGTTTCTCGCGGCTCTACCTATGGTTTGTGTTAAAGATCTATGACTTCTTAAAAATCCTTCTTTATCGGCATCTAAAATAGCTACTAAAGAAACTTCGGGTAAGTCTAATCCTTCTCTTAAAAGATTTACTCCAATTAACACATCAAACAAACCTTTACGCAAATCTTGCATAATTTCTACACGCTCTAAAGTATCAACATCAGAATGGATATATCTACAACGAATATCAACTCTAGCTAAATATTTTGTCAATTCTTCTGCCATCCTTTTTGTTAAAGTAGTTACTAAAGTACGTTCGTCTTTTTCTACTCTAATTTGAATTTCTTCAATTAAATCATCAATCTGATTTAAACTTGGTCTAATTTCAATAATTGGATCTAATAATCCTGTGGGTCTAATTACTTGTTCTACAAAAACACCTTCTGTTTTTTGCAATTCATAATCGGCCGGAGTAGCTGAAACAAAAATAGTTTGATTCTGAATGGCTTCAAATTCATCAAATTTTAAAGGACGATTATCCATAGCGGCAGGTAAACGAAAACCATATTCTACTAAGTTTTCTTTTCTACTTCTATCGCCACCATACATTGCGTGTGTTTGCGGAACAGTTACATGACTTTCATCAATAATCATTAAATAATCATCAGGAAAATAATCTAACAAGCAGAAAGGTCTTGTACCTGGTTGACGTCCATCTAAATAACGAGAATAATTTTCAATTCCGGAACAATAGCCTAATTCACGAATCATTTCTAAATCGAATTCTGTACGTTCTTTTAAACGTTTTGATTCTAAATGTTTGCCAATTTCTTTAAAATAATCAACCTGTTTCATCATATCTTCTTGAATTTGATGAATGGCATTTTGTAAAACATCCGGAGAAGTTACAAACAGATTTGCAGGATAAATAGTTAGTTCATTAAAACTTTCTATAACTGTATTGTTTTCTAAATCAAAAGATTCTATTTCTTCAATTTCATCACCAAAAAAATGCACTCGATATCCATGATCTCCATAAGATGGATAAATGGTAACCACATCACCTTTTACTTTAAAGGTTCCGCTTTTAATTTCTACTTCGGTTCTAGAATATAAACTTTGCACCAATTGATGTAAAAATTTGGTTCTTGCAATTTGCTGATTTACTTGAATCGGAATTACATTTTTCTTAAATTCAACGGGATTTCCAATTCCGTATAAACAAGAAACGGAAGCTACAATTAAAACATCTCGTCTACCAGAAAGTAGAGAAGAAGTGGCTCTAATTCTCAATCGTTCAATATCATCATTAATAGATAAATCTTTTTCTATATAGGTTCCTGTTACAGGAATATAGGCTTCTGGTTGATAATAATCGTAGTACGACACAAAATATTCTACAGCATTTTTAGGAAAAAACTGTTTAAATTCTGAGTATAATTGAGCGGCTAGTGTTTTATTATGCGCTAAAACTAAGGTTGGTTTTTGTACTTCTTTTACAAGATTTGCTACTGTAAATGTTTTTCCAGAGCCGGTAACACCTAGTAAAGTTTGAAATTTTTCGCCCGATAAAACTCCTTGTGTAAGTTGTTTTATTGCTTCTGGCTGGTCTCCCGTAGGAGAGAATTCTGATACTAAATTAAATTCCATGTTGCAAAAATACGGATAGTTAAAGAGTATTAATTTCTAATCAAACTAAAATTTCCAGATTCTTGAATGATTTTATCATCTTTATCTATAATTTTTGCTGTAAACCAATAGTTATTTGGAGCTGCTGGTTTTCCGTTAAAATTTCCGTCCCAACCTTGCGAAGAAAAATCTGTTATAGAGCCAATGAGTTTTCCATATCTATTAAAAATGCGCACATTTATAGATTTAAATAAAACAGGATCCAACCCTTTTACATTCCAAAAATCATTGTTATTATCTCCGTTTGGTGTAAAGTATTTTTTAAATCCAATTACAGAAACATTTGCTTGCACAGGTTGCTCGCAGTTATTAAGATCTCTAATATAAACGGTTCTTAAACCTGGTGTTACTTTTGTAAAAGTATAAGAAGTAGCATTGCCAAAGAAATTAATATTGTCTAAAGAAAATTCATAATTGCTATTTCCGTTTATGGATACATCAACAATATTATTGGTTTCATCTTCTGTATTTGCAGTTAATGTTGAAAAAAATGGTTTATCAGGATTTATCACTGTAAAAGTTTTTGAGCTAGAACATTGCAAACCATTTTCTGTTTTGTAAACAGTAAGAGAGAATTCGCCAATTGTGTTTAGGGTAAAATCTTTATTTGTGCTAATAATTGTTCCCTTACTATTTTTCCATTCAAAAGAATCATTAGATGCATCTGCACTAATAATTACTGGAGGTTTTAAATTTGGAAAATAACAAATAGTATAAGAATCTTGTAAGTTTATTATTGGATTGTTATTTACAATTAAACTTATTGGTGCAATTCCTCCACATCCTTTATCAGTATCAATTCGTAGCCAAATAGTTGTAGAAACGGATGTGAAGCGCAAATCAATTTCATTGGTAGTAGTTTGAGCTTTAAGCTGTGAAGGAAATAATCTTAGTTTATATGTCCTTGGAATATTTAATTCTGTTCGTATTAAATCTAACTTTAATTTTAGATTAAAATAGCCTTTTTTTTCGCCAGTCAAATTATCACAAGCAAACATATCAGCAATAGAACCAACATCTACAAAACTTGCTTCAACAGTAAATGAAGAAATAGTATAACAATTATTTTGATTGGTAACTCTTACAAAAATTTCTTGATTTTTTATTGTATTTGTAAAATTCTCAGGAGTTTTTATTTCGTTAATTTCTTGTTCAGCATCTTCTAGTTTTTTATAGAAAACGAAAGTTTCATTAAAGTAGTTTTTTGATATTTTTTCGTTTATGGTGGTCAAATTAAAATTAGAAATACCATCAAAATCAATATCACATTGTTCTAGTTTTTGATTGCTGATTAATTCTGGAAGTGCAAAAATGGTAACTTTTTTATGTTTAATTATTTCTCTATTATTCACTGTAATTTTAGCAATTACGTTAAAAGTACCTATAGAATTGTATACATGTTCTGGTTTTATTTCTGATGAAGTTGTGCCATCACCAAAATCCCACTCAACATTTGTAATTGTTGCGTAGGAATCTAGATCAAAATAAATACTAGAATTTAAGCAACCATCATTCGTTAAAATACGAGTTCTAAAATACGATTGGATAAAATTAGGAAGACCATGATACACATTTTCATCGTTAAATTCTAAACCAATTTCTTGAAAACCACTTGCTCTACCTTCTTTTGAAGGGTTATTGATAACACTCAAATAGTTTGATGGGTTTTTGAAAGATGTAGCTAAAGTATTTGTTTTATAGATTTTTCCGTTTGAGGCTAATTGCAAAGAATTATAATAGTTTTCGGTATCTGAAATGATACTTTTATCTAGTAAATATTTTGACAAATCGTCTACTTTATACTGAATTACAAATTCATGTATTTCGCCACTATTGCTAGGATCATTAAAAATGGCTGTTGTGTATAAAAAATTAGAATCATTAGAAAATTCTAAACCATACGTGTAAATAGGATCTATACCAGGATTGGTAAAATCTGCTGGCGGCCCCATTACAGTTATATGTTTACTATCTGATATTATTCCTGTAAAAGAATCAAATTTATATAATTCTATTCCCGTTGTGTAATTGGCAACAGCCATTAAAGTTCCGTTAGGTGAAAGTTTTAAAGCACCCCCTTTTTGAGGTTCAATAAAATTAAATTTAGCATCAGATTTTATAGGATTTCTACTTAATCCATTAAAACTTACTTTGTAAGAAAAAAATGTATCATATTTTATGGCATCACTTTCTACATCTGTTCCAAGAGCTACAATCCAAATAGACTTTCCATCTTTATGGTGAACAGCAGAAATTTTACCAGTGGTATGTGTTAAAAGTCTTTTTTTTTCTTCAATAATTATTGGTCTACCAGAAGTTGTATCTATTATATTATAATAAAGTCCTTTCGTACTATTATCACCAGAAATTGTAAAAACATAAAATATATTATCTGATGCTGGTAAAGGAATTATTATAGAATTTTGTGTGCTTTCCAAATCTCCACCTGCTGTAAAAGGTGTCATTCCACCAGGGTTTATTGAAAAATGATTTTCATTCCAAATAGATACACCATTTGTGTATAAAATAAGTTTCCCTTTTTTATCAGAAATTGTTGCGCTTCCATTAGGCGAAAACATGTTGCTATTTGTTATAATTTCAGGATCATTTTTGCTGAAATTTAATCCTATTCTACTTCCAAAATACCAATTGTCAGTTTCACTTTGAGCAATTAAATTCAAAGAAAACAAAATAATAATTAAAAGTAAAATAGCAGTTTTATTCATTTTTCTATTTTCTAATCAACGAAAAGTGTCCTTTTTTATTGATGGT